>Ga0070664_100001987_pt1 | contig 16391 bp, 10 predicted proteins | sample KBSC73metaG_FD_65863 | JGI IMG/M metagenome (GOLD analysis project Ga0070664, IMG submission 65863) | Corn rhizosphere microbial communities from Kellogg Biological Station, Michigan, USA - KBS C7-3 metaG | ecosystem: Host-associated > Plants > Roots > Rhizosphere > Soil ... | reverse complement strand
CAACGGACGCTTCGATCAACAGCGCTACGCGTACGTGAACTGGAGGCCCAATCCCCTTGCGTCGTATCCGGAGTCGCTCGAGGCGGCGTTCAGCGAGCTCGCCCGGCGATTTTTCCGCTGGGTCGGGCCTGCGACGTTAGGCGAGTTTCAGTGGTTCGCCGGGCTTGGCGTCAAGACCACGAAGCAGGCGGTCGATTCGTTTGGGCTCGTGCCGATCGAGCCGGGAAGCGACCGGCTGCTTTTGCCCGACGACGTGGCGGCGTTCCGGGAGCTCGAGGTGCCGACGACGCCGGAGTATGCGCTGGTGAGCAGCCTCGATCCGATAGCGGCGAATCGCCGTGAGATGCAGTCGCTGATCGATGACGAAGATCGCGAGCGGCCCGTGGTGATCGACGCGACGTCCACGCCGATGGGAGGGCTCACGGATCTGCCGAGTCATGCGATTCTGGACCGGGGGCGAATCATTGGCCTGTGGGAGTTCGATCCAGCCGCCGGCTCGATCGTGTGGGCGACGTTCGGTCGCCGAAAGGACAAGGCGCTCGCGGCGGCCGTAGAGGAGACCGAGGCGTTCGTGCGCGCTCAGCTCGGCGACGCGCGGTCGTTCAGTCTCGACAGCCCGAAGAGTCGCGTGTCACGTCTCGAGTCTTTGCGCGCGCTGGCTTGTTGAGATCATCCTGGCTCGGGGCACGTTTAGATCCTCGTGGCGCAGGCGCGGGCACTCGGCTCCGCCGCCCCGCCGACATGACGGCGATGCCGACGGTAAAGCCGTTAGCAGCCAGCAGCTAGCCGGCCTAACGAGACGAGCGAGCAGCCGCCTCGGCCTCCCCAATCATGCGCATGGCCTTCCGCTCGATCAGCTCATCGAGCTCGGCGAGACGGTCGTCGTGCTCGAGGCGAATGCGACAGAAGCGGCGGATTGCGCGCAGCTCGTCGAACGTGACGGCGTTCTCCACACGATCCAGCATGTGGCGGTAGATCGACGGCGCCATGCGCGGCCACACTCCACGCGAGCGGCCCATGCGGCTTCCTCCCGATTCAGCCTGAGTTCGCCCGTTCCAGGGCGACCGAAGATACGCCCACAGGGTGCCGAACGGGAAGTCGGCCCCCGGCGGGGCCCGGAACCGGCCGCCGAGATGACAACAGCGCACCCAAGCGATACTTTGGAGGCCGAGCGAATGCCGGACCATGCCTGACTACCCGAGGACTCTGTGATGACGGACGCATCACTGCCGTTCGGTTCGGATCGCCCCGCCAGTGTTCCCGTACACGCACCGCCGCCGGTGCTTCGATCCCCAACGTTAGGCTCCATCGCCGACGCCCGACGCCTGATCGAGAGCTTTGGCATCTCGCACACCGGAAACGTCCGGAAGGTGAACGAAGATCACTTCGTGACCGCGGCGCTCCAACGCGCCGTGCAGATCCGCCAAACCAACCTCGATGACACCCACGTGTTCGACCGGCTTTCCGGCCCCCGCGCGTACCTGTACGCGGTGGCGGACGGCGTAGGCGGGAGCGCGGGCGGGCGGGTCGCGAGCGCCAGCGCCGTCGCGACGATCGTCGAATACCTCGCTGAAGCGGTCGGAGCGTACAACGGGTACGGCGCCGACCAGCTGAAAGATTTCCCCGACCACCTCCGGACCGCTGTCCAGCGGGCACATGACCACCTCGTCGAGACGTTTCGGCTCCAGGATCGCAATGGACCAGCGACGACCCTGACGCTCGCGATGGTCGTCTGGCCACGCGTGTACATCGTTCATGTCGGCGATAGCCGGGTGTACCATCTTCGTGGAACGACACTTCGGCGGCTGACTCGAGATCAGACGGTCGGCGAGGTGCTCGTGTCGCAGCACGGTATGCCCAGGGAGAAGGCGGAGCAGGCAGGGCTGTATAACGTGCTCGCGAGCGCGATCGGCGCGCGCGACATGACGCCCGCCGTCGACTTCCTTTCACTCGAGCACGGCGACACGCTGATGCTGTGCACCGACGGAGTGACGAAACACGTGAGCGACGCCCGTATCGCAGAAGTCCTCGGCAACACCTCGGACGCGGAAGCCGGGTGTCGGTCGTTGATCGACCTCGCGCTTTCCGGCGGTGGCTCCGATAACGTCACGGCCGTGGTCGCGCGGGTGCTGGCGGGGTAACAAGTGGAGAGGTCTGCGTCCCCGACAAATCCAGCTGGTGTCATGCCGCGGTCGCCGGAATCCGTGCCGTCACGGTCCCCGACCGCGAGCTTCCCCATCGTGGTTCCGATCCCGCGCGAGCGGGGAATCGCGGTACGCTACGCGGTTGCCATCGGAGTCACCCTGCTCGCGCTCGCGGTCGCGTTTCCGATCGCGTCCTACCTCCAGCGCGTCGTGTTCGTGCTGTTCTGGCCGGCCGTCATCAGCGCCGCCTGGTTCGGCGGCGTCGGTCCGGCAGTGCTCTCCTCCGTTCTGTCGGTTCTTCTCGCGGACTATTACCTCATTGGTCCTGGCCAGCTCGCGCTAACGAGTCCCGAAGACCTCATCCCGTTTGGAGCCTTCCTCTTCGCGTCGACAGGCGTCGCGTTGCTGACCGACGCGACCCGTACCGCTCGGCGGACGGCGGCGCGGGCGGCGGCCCAGAACGCGGAGCTCGCTCACGAGCTGGAGCGTCAGGCCGCCGAGCTCGAGCAACAGCTCGAGGAATCACAAGTGCTTTCCGAAGAGCTGGAGCAGTCGACCGAGGAGCTCGCTGAGCGGACCACCGCCGCGGAAACCGCCGAGACATTCACGAAGGGCATTCTCGACAGCATCACGCATCCGTTCGTGGTGCACGACGCCGACTGGCACTTCCGCTACATAAACGACCCCGCCGCAGCGGTGTTCCGTCAGTCACCGCGCGCATCGCACGACCCGCCGATCGGCCGAGTGCTGTGGGAGGTGTATCCCGACATCGTGGGCACCGCGTTCGAGCGGGAGATGCGACGGGCCGCCGCGGAGCGCCGACCGGCCGCCTTCGAGGCCTTTTATCCGGCCCGCGGCGAGTGGCTGGCGCTGTCGTGCTTTCCGTTGGCTGACGGCGGCCTGGCGACGCAGTGGATCGACATCACGGCACGGCGACGGGCCGAAGAGGCCGAGCGGTATCTCACGCGCGCGAGCCAGGTCCTTGGATCGTCGCTCGATTACGAGACGACACTCAGACAGCTCGCGCAGGTCGTGGTCCCGGAGCTCGCGGACTGGTGCGCCGTCCACATCGTCGAGGAGGACGGCGTGCCGCGGGAGCTCGCGGTCGCGCACGTCGACCCGGAGAAGGTCGCATGGGCGGCCGAGATCAGCCGCCGGTATCCACCTCGCCTCGACGCGGCGACGGGCGTGCCTAACGTGCTGCGGACTGCCCGGCCCGAGATCTACCCGGACATTACCGACGAGATGATCGCGGCCGGCGCGATCGACGAGGAGCACCTTCGGCTGTCACGTCGGCTGGGCCTCAAGTCCGCCCTCATCGTCCCACTCGTGTCGAACCGGCGAGCCATCGGGGCGCTCGTGCTCGCGTCGGCCGAGTCGGGGCGCCGCTATTCCGAGCACGACCTTCCGCTCGCGTCGGAGCTCGCGCGTCGCGCGGCAACGGCCGTCGAGCACGCGCGCCTGCATCGGCAGGCGGTGGCATCGGGCGCCGCCGCCCAGCGTGCCATGCGCAGCGTGAACCGGTTGTACTCGCTGGCGGCGCGCCTAACGGGTGCCGCGACGCCACCGGCTGTCGCCGACGCGATGCTGGCGGAGGCCGCCGAGACGTTCAGCGCGGAGCGCGGCACCGTGTCGCTCATCGCCGAGGACGAGGATACGACGCGCGCCGTCGCGGCGTTCGGGTATAGCGAGGATGCGCTGCGCCAGTGGCGATCCTACTCGCTGCGCGGCACGGTCTCGGCCACGCGCGAGAGCGTCGAGACCGGTCGCGGCGTGTTCATCGAGTCGCTCGCCGACGCGCGTGCGCGATATCCCCAGGTCGCGCCGTATTTCGAAGCGGCCGGGACGGAGACCGCGGTCGTTCTGCCGATCGTGACGGGCGGGCGCGTTCGCGGCGTCATCACGCTCGCCTGGACGAAGGTCCACGCAATCCCGGCGGACGAGCGCGAGTTCATGGAACGCTTCGCCATCCAGTCGGGCCAGGCGTTCGCGCGTGCCCGCGCGTTCGAGGCGGAGCGTATCGCGCGCGAGCGCACGGAACGCCTGCAGAGCCTAACGGCCGCACTGGCGGATGCCGGCAGCGAGCGAGAGGTCGCGCACATCGTCGTGTCGCACCTCCGCGACGTGCTGGAGCCGATGGCGGTCGCGATCTTTCGCGTCGAGGACGACGAGGAACGTCGCTCACACCTCGTGATGATGGATGAGAGCGGAGTCGATCCCACGAGTCGCGCACGGTTCCAGAGCCTGGCGCTGGATGGCGATTCACCGCTGGCCGAGCTGGTGCGGCAGCGCGAGACGGTGTTTCTGTCCGACGTCCCTGCGTTCCGGGCACGTTTCCCCAACTGGCCAGCGCAGGGGCGGCCGGCCGGGCAGGAGGCGTGGGTCGGCATCCCACTCATCGCATCGACGGGCAGGCCGCTTGGCGCCATGGCGTTAGGCTTCACGGAATCTCGATCCTTCGACCCGGACCTGCGACGCTACGTCGACTCCATCGGGAATCAGGCCACGCAGGCCTTCGAGCGGGTGCGGCTGCTCGAGACCGAGCACGCGGCTCGTCAGGCGGCCGAGGAGGCGAACCGCGCCAAGACGCAGTTCCTCGCGACGATGAGCCATGAGCTGCGCACGCCGCTCAACGCGATCTCCGGCTACGCCGAGCTCCTGAGCCTCGGCCTCCGGGGCCCGACGACGCCCGAGCAGCGGGAGGACCTTGGCCGCATCATGCGAAGCCAGCGTCACCTGCTGAGCGTCATCAACGACATCCTGAACTTCGCGCGCCTGGAGACCGGTCACCTCGAGTACCATCTGTCGAACGTTCGGGCGGCCGACCTGCTCGGTGATCTCGAGTCGCTGATCCGTCCGCAGCTCGCCGCAAAAACCCTCGAGTTCTCGAGTGAGCCGGTGCCCGACGACATCATGGTGCGCGCCGACGCCGAGAAGGTTCGTCAGGTGCTGCTCAACCTCATGGCGAACGCGGTGAAGTTCACGGCGCCGGGTGGGCACATCCGGATCTCGTATGAATACGATGCCACGCGCCTGTACCTTCGCGTGACCGACACCGGCATCGGGATTCCCACGGATCGGCGCGGGGCCATCTTCGAGCCGTTCGTGCAGCTGCACCGGACGCTCGCGCAGCCGTCGGAGGGCACGGGGCTGGGGCTGTCGATCAGTCGCGACCTCGCGCGCGGCATGGGCGGCGAGCTGACGGTGGAGAGCGAGCCAGGGATAGGCTCGACGTTCACGTTGGTACTGGAGCGCGCGAACAGCGCTGATGAGGGCAGGTGAAGAACGGCGTGGTTGAACGGCAAGTGCCAAGTGGGCCAGTCGTTAGTCGTCGGTGCTGAGTCATCAGAGCCCGTTTCCTCCGGTGGTTCACGCGAGCGGTCATGCCACGTTCTCCAGCTCGAGGAAACGGGACCTGATGACTCATGACCGAACACTGACTCACTGGCTCGCTTGTTACTTGCCGTTCAACTACGCCTTTCATCGGCCCTAAATTCCGCGAGCGGGCCAGTGGTTTTGCGGAGGAGGGTCTCCGAATGATCACGCACGATGTAGTCCATCAGCTCCCGACTACTTTGTAGCCGAATCGTTCGTAGAGCCGGCGGGCAGCGGGGTTGAATATAGATTCCACGTCTCGCGAATCAGCCCGTCACGCACACCCATGGAAATCCGCCGCGCCACCGAACGGGACGCCGCCGCAATCCGCGGTCTGATCGACCTCTACGTTGCTGATGGAACTCTGCTCCCGCGCACGGAGGAGTTCATCGCATCGCACGCGGATCATTTCGTCGTGGCCGTGCGCGGTGACCGCGTGGTGGGTTGCGCACACCTCGACGAGTACGCGCCGAGTCTCGCGGAACTTCGCTCACTCGCGGTCGCGCCTGACGCGCAGGGCTCAGGCGTGGGGCGCGCGCTGGTGGCGGCGGTGGAAGATCTCGCGCGGCGTCGAGGCTACGGAACCGTGTTCGCGGTCAGCAACGACGAGGAATTCTTCGGCAAGCACGGCTTCCTGCCGCGACACATCCCCGAGCTGGATCGCGAACGGAGTGAAGTGAGCAAGTACAAGGGAGTGTACGCGAAAGACATGGGGGACGGGAAAGCCGGGGACGGCCCCGGTTGTTAGGCAAACGCCCCCAGAAGCCTCTCCACGTCCGCCATGTCATTGTACACCGACGGCGACAGGCGGATGAAATTCTGGCCAACGCGCGCGTTGACGTTCGCCTGGCGCAATCGTTTCACTACCGGCATGCGATCCTTGAACGTGAAGGTCAGCAGCGCCGAGCGCGTGCCCGGCGGCGTGACGGGCTGGAAGCCGAAGCGCGGCAACTCCTCGCGCAAGCGGGCGAGCAATGGCTGACGCCACGCCTCGATGTTCTCCACGCCGAGGTGGGCGATGTATGGCAACGATTGACCGAGCGCGTTCATCGGCGCCCAGGCGTTGCTGCCCGCTTCGAAGAACGAGCTCGCGTTGCGACCAAGCTCCCACGTGAAGGGCGTCGGCGCGGGCGGGTCGTACGGCAGGAAATGCGTCTCGATGTCAGGCGCCGAGTGATAGCCGCGCAGCGAGCGATGCACCACGCGGTCGAGCAGGTCCTCGTTCGCGTACAGAAACCCGAGGCCGAAGTCGCCCATCAGCCACTTGAAGCTTCCACACGCGGCGAAGTCCACGCCGGTGGCCTTCACGTCAATCGGCGACGCACCGGCCGCCTGGATGATGTCGGCGTAGACGTACGCGCCGTTCGCGTGCGCGAGATCGCACACCGCTTTCAGGTCGTGCTGAAACCCGTTGTACATCGCGACGAGCGAGACCTCGACGAGCCGGGTCTTCCTGTCGATGACCTTCTCCATGTCGCGGAGGTCGATGCGCGAACCGTTGTCGCGCGGCATCACGATGCGGAGATCGAGCCCGCGCTCGCGCTGCAGCAGCTGAAGGTTCAGAATCGACCCGTCGAAATGCAGCGCGTCCGTTACGACGTTGATTCCGCGCTTCGCCTGTTCGGCAATCTCGAGACCGTTGACGACGAGGTTCTCGCCAGTGCTCGTGTTAGGCACGAACGCGATCTCGGACGGCTTCGCGTTGATGAGCGACGCGAACGCCGCTTTCACAGCCGCGGCGAGCTCTCCACCCGTCGCGTCGTCCGTCTGGAACGACGAACGCGCATCGGCGTACCTGCGCATCGCCGCCGCGGAGACCATGGGCATCGGGTGCGTGTACGCACCGTTGATGTACGTGAGCCCCGCCGGGATCGCGAAGTCCTGCTTTCTCGGGAAGCCCGCGGGCGCGCGGCTCCGGCCTAACGTCTGATCCATTGAAGGCTCCGGTGGGAGCTGGGCCGCCAACCTGCGTGCGGCCGCCGTACCCATCGCGAGCGCAGCGCTCGCGAGCAGATCGCGTCGATTGATCGTCATGGGGTTACCCCACGGTCGGGATGCGAGATTCCGCGGTGTTCACGGTCCGGGCACCGGCGTGTGCCCACTCGGACTCCGTGATTCGGAGCGGGCCCGACGCCGCCTCGGTCGACTCGATCGGGCGACCGGCTACTCGCCACGCTCGCGTGCCGCCTGCGACTGTCGTGACGTTCTGGTAACCCTGCTGGCGCAGGAACTGGGCCGACCGCAGCGAGCGCGATCCTACCTGACAGATGGTCAGGATGGGGCGGTCGCGCGGGATCTCGTCGAGCCGCGTCGCGAGCTCCGCCTGTGGCACGTTCACCGCGCCGGGGACGTGCTCGCGGGCGAACTCCTCGGGCTCGCGCACGTCCAGCAACACCGCGTTAGGCGGTGCCGAGTCGATGGCGTCGAGTCCGACCTCGTCGACCGCGGGGGACGATGTGAGCATGGCCCAGGTCATGTCGGCGACGCCGCGGTTCGTGGCCTCGATCGCCGTCATGTTCAGCGGCCGCGCCGGGACGCCATTCGTCAACTCGGCCACGAATGGATCGCGGTCCATGTGCAGCAACGGACTGTACAGCCGCTCGAAGCCGATCGTCGTGCTCGGCCGCCCGCACATGCCCTTGCCGCACGGTCCCTCGAAATGACCGGGGAATACCGCGACCCAATCCGGAAGCCGCAACAGCTTCGAGATGCTCTCGAACTGCGCCGACGCATCGCCGCCGCCGAAATCCGGCCGACCGACGTCGCCCACGAGCAGCGAGTCGCCTGTGAGCACCATCGAGGGCTCCGGGCTTCGAGGCGGATTCACTACAAGGACCGAGATGAGCTCGGGCCGATGGCCGGGCGTGTGGAGGATCCGCAACCGCAGCGGACCGAGCGGAAGCTCCTCACCGTTCGAGAGTCCGCGGAACGGGTACGCGACCCGCGCCGAGTCGTGCAGGCAGAGCTCCGCACCGTGCTGCGCCGCAAGCTTCCGTGCACCGGAGACGTGATCGGCGTGGACATGCGTGTCGATCACGTAGCGGAGCTGGAAGCCACGTTCGCGGAGCAACGGCTCGTATTGCTCGATCTCGATGGAGGGGTCGACGATCGCGGCCTCATGCGACTTGCGCGACGCGATGAGGTACGACGCGCAACCGCAGCGTTCGTCGAGGATTTGTTTGAAGTACACGGTCGGGCCCTCTATCGGGACGATGAGGATCCCTCGCCTGACGGCTCGGGATGACACCTATATGATGAGGATCCCTCGCCTGACGGCTCGGGATGACCCTATATAAAGGTAGCGCTTCAGTACAGGCGTGGTCGCGGCGACAAATTAGGCGGTGGCGCCGGCGGCACCGGAAGGCCCGGCGGAGACCAGTCGATGTCGTCTGGAACGCCCGAACGAATCGTCATCGGACCCACGAGCACCTTCGTGTTGGCCGAGTTGCCGTAGATGACCACGCGTTCGGCAGTGTCCGGGATCAGGCCGGCCTGCGAACGGCCAGCGACGACCCCGTTGATCGCTACACCACACCGGCCGTCGGGAAAGATCTGCAGGCGAACGTGAAACCAGGCGCCGGATCGAAAGGTCCGCGGCGCCGGTACCCCCACCGCCGATGACGGCCGGTCGAGCACCAAGCCGATCGTGTCACCGTAGGACGCCCCCTCGGTCGTTGGATACGCCACACTGCACGCCGGCCAATCAGTCGAGCGCCGCGGCATGTTCCCACCGCCGTGGTCCCACACCTTGAGGACGGTATCCGTCAACGCATCCTCGAGTGACACGCTCACCACCTGCCACTGCGGCAACGTTAGGTGATTCGAGATCCACGTGTCGACGGCCAGCCCGCGAGCCGTTGGGTACTTCGCCAGCGAATAGACACCGCTCGTGAACGACCCGTCGCCGTTGTTCATCAGCCCGCGAACGCCATCGGGCGCGGAGTCGATGAGCGGGCGCGGCTCCCCGAACGCGCGCCAGTTGGTGGTGAGCGCGCGTGACCAATCCTCCTGAAACAACACTGCCGTCTCTCGCGGCCGCACCACGAGCTCTCGCTGTGAGCTACGCCAGCCGCCTGCCGTGACGATCACATGCACGACGCCGGGCCGCTTCGCCACCATGAGGCCCGTACTGTCGAGCGCGACGAGCGCCGTATCGGGTGACGACCAGTGCACCGACCCGAGCGCTATCGTGTCGCCGTCTGGCGTGATGCCGCGTGCAGAAAGCTGGTGCGCCACACCAACCTGCGGATTCCCAAGTCCCGTTCCGATCGCGAGCCGATCTGCATAACGCCGGCGGCGCGGCGTCGACTCGAACGCCAGGATCCGCCGTCCCGGCTTCAACCGGCTCATGTCGACCTCGACGACGCGATTCGGATCATCGAAGGGGAACAGGAGCACCGCCGTGGCCGAGTACCCGACTCGGCGACACTGGCAGATGACCCAGCGACCGTCGTCCGAGACCCGGGCGTCGTCGCTGCGATGCAGCACGATCGTCGTGTCGAGCTTCCCGGAATTCACGTCGAGTCGCCCGAGGCCGGCCCATGGACCATTCCCCATCCACACGACGATGTGGCTCGCGTCATACCACGCGTCGCGTGGCGACAGCTCGCCGCCCGAGATGGAGAAACAGCGCTCGTTGCGGCCATCGACATCAATGATGCACGTCGAGCGTGGTCGACCATCCCAGTAGCGCCGATCGAACGCGATGCGGCTCCCGTCAGGGCTCCAGACCGGCACGGCATCCGAGTTGGAGCTCCGCGTCAGGTTGCGCACGGCGCCCGTGCGGGCCTCCATGATGGCGAGATCGTAGTGACTCGCCGCGTTCCATCGAGCCGTGTAGAACGCCAGCCAGCGTCCATCGGGGGACCAGCGTCCACCTTGATCATCGCCGGGCGTCGCCGTGAGCCGTCGCTCGCGACCGTCGTCGGTGACGTCGAACAGGTCGATGCCGCCAGAATCGGTAGCCACGCGATCGATGGTCCACGCTTTGTCATCGGGCCGGCGTGTCAGTGTCCCCGTCGTGGGATCCGTGTGAACGCGCCATGTGGGACGCCCGCCGCCGGGACTCACGATCGAGCCGACCGCCAGCTGTTTCGCGTAGACGGGCAGGCGGTACACGTTGGCCATCGAGTCTGCGCCCACCGATCCGACAGCGAGCGTGATGTCCGGCGTCGGCTGATTGCGGAGCATGCCGACGAGCAGAAGCGCAGCCGGCATCACAGCCAATGCTGCCGCAGCCGCGACTTGACGTCCCGTCGAGAACAGACCGATCCGCTCGAGAAAGGGGAGCGAGCTAACCAGCTGCGTCGCGACGCGGTCGGATGAGCGCTCGCCGAGGAAGTCGTTGGCGAGCGCGCGGTTGGGTTGTCGATCGCCTGCCGCGCGGGCCAGGTGGGCGAACCGCGCGAACGCCACGCTCAGCGACGCGGGGTCGTCGGCCCGTGCCAGCAAGCCGCCAGCTTGGCGAAGCGCGCGTGTGTCCCGAGACGTGGTGTCGAGCATCTCGCGACCGAGCGATCGGGCTGCTGCGCGAAGCGCGTCGGGCGTGGCCAGCTCGACGACCTTCGCCGCGATCTCGTCGTGCGACGGCGACCACAGCTCGCCATGCCGCGCCACCAGCCCACGCCGCTCGAGGCTGCCTAACGCCGAAGCCGTCTCATCGTCGGTGCGGCCAGAGGCAGCCGTCAACACCTCTCGCGTGAGCGGCACGCCACCCGAAGCGAGCAGTGTCAGCACCCAACGCTCCACGCGATCGAGGCGCTCCACGCGCTGATGCAGCGCGCCGCCCGTGCCCAGCGTCGCGAACAGCACGCTCGGTCTTGGCGCGCTCCAGACACCGTCAATCCGCGCAAGCATGCCGGCCTCGATCGCCGACTGCAGCGTTTCCAGCAGCAGCAGCGGCGAGCCACCGGTTGCGTCGCACAGCTCCTCCGCCAGAACTTCCGCCCAGCGTTCCGGCGGCAGAGCGGCAATGCTCGCGACGAACGCCTGGACGCCCAAGGTGTCGAGCGGCGCGAGCCGAAGCGTGAGCGAAGTCGATCCCGACGTCAACGCATCGACCGTGGGACGCGACGCCGTCACGACGAGGACGCGCGCATGATCGAGCGAACCGAGGATACTCCCGATGAGCTGCCGGGATCGCCCATCCGCCCACTGGATGTCGTCGATGAAGATCGCGATCGGCTGCTCCTCCGCCACGGCGGCAACGAGCTCGCGAACGGCGACGGATCGCCGTCGCAGCGCGTCGGCCGAGTCGCCCGCCGCGTCAGGCAGGGCGGCGGGATACGAGGCAGAGAGCGCGGGATTGAGCGAGACCAGCGCTCGCGCCGATCCAGTCGAGATGCCGCTCGCACCCGGAAACCGGGCCAGCGCCTCGGCGAGGTCGCCTGCCAGGCCGAACGGGATGTCGCGCGCACCTAACGACGCGCGGACGAACAGCGTGCGCACGCGCGTCGCGCGAAGCCGGGCGTGCACGTCCGTGAGAAGACGGGTCTTCCCGAGGCCTGCCGGCGCGAGCACGTGAACGTGCGTCGCAGTGCCGCTACGTGCCGTTTCCCACCGGTCGAGCAGAACCGAGAACTCACGCTCACGCCCGACGAGCTCGGCGAAGAGGGACAGGCGTTCTCCTGCCCTGTCCTGCTGGACGGGGATCTCGGGCGTCTGGCGAACCGCCCGCAACAACGATCTCGTCGCCGGTTCCGCATCGATCCCTTCCGCCTCGGCCAGCCGGTCGAAGGCGTCCGCCTCGAGCGATCCGCCGACTGTGTCGCCGGCGGCAATGAGCGTCTCGAACAAGAGACGCCAGCCGCCCTCGCGAAGCGGGTCGCTGTCGCGGACGCGTCGGGCGAGCGCCTGCGCGTCGCGAAGCCTTCCCGTCGTCATCCACCGCCTGACGAGCGTCTCGGCCGCGCGCCAGAAGAAGACACGCATCCGCTGACGTTCGATGTCTGCCCAACGCTCGAACTCGACACCGCCCGGCGCGGCGAACCCCGGGAAAAAATCGCCGGTGTACAGTCGAACGACGGTCTCGACGTTATTGTCGGCCACGGCCGCGAGGAACCGGTCCCGGTCGAACTCGATCGGCGCGACGATCTTGAGCGTGTCGCCACCCGCGATCAGGGGCCGATCGCCGAGCCGCTTGCGGATATACCAGAGTGTCTGGCGAAGCGCGTGCTTCGCTGCGTCGGGCCCGACGTCACCCCAGAGCAGATCGATGAGATGCTCGCGGGCGACGGTTCGATCGGGCGCACAGCAGAGGTAGGTGATGAGCGCGAGCGGCTTGCCGAGGTCGAATAGTGTGACGTTTCCGTCGGCGCGAAGCGCGGTCGTACCCAGCGTCACGAGTGTGAGCTGGTGGTTAGCAACGTCGGATGGCAGTCCGTCGGTCATCTGACGTGGGAGTGACGTCCAGGCGGTTAGGAGTACCGTAGCCACTGCGCGACGGGAGGAACGCAGCTGGTGAACGGACTACGGATCCCCGGTCACTGCTTTTCGGAAGGTCTTTCGTCGGGTGGCACCGCGAAGGTACCGACCGGTACGGCAGGTCAGCAAGGCGGTAAGAGCGCGACCGGGGGTTTGTAGGCCTGCTTGCCGTGGCGGCTGCTGGCTGCAAAGCCGCTGCTGGCTGCAAGCAGCTGCAAGCTGGTGGCCGACGGCTGCGGGCTACTGCCGCTTGCTGCAAGCTGCTGCTAATACCGCCAGTTGTCATCCCGAGCCGGATGTCGTCATCCCGAGCCGGATGTCGTCATCCCGAGCAAAGCGAGGGATCGCCGTCGTCCCGGCAGAGGGGCTCTCTGTCGGGACGATGAGGATCCCTCGCTTCGCTCGGGATGACAACTCTCTTTTGCCGCCGGTCGCCGGTCGCCGGTCGCCTCAGAAGGCGACCCCCGTGCTCAAGCTCAACCGGCTTGACTCACCGGTCGATCGATCGCCCTTCCGCCAGTTCGCGCCGACCGAGAACCGGCTGAACTGCGCCGTCGCACCCGTCGTCACGTAGCCGTCGAACCCACGCTGACGCGCGCCGTTCTTGTAGCCCTCCGCCTCGAAGATGTAGTACGCCAGCGTCGGCGCGACGAACGGAGTCAGGGTCATCGCGCCCATGTGCAGGTCGTATCCGAACCCGACGCTCATGGGGATCGAGCCAAAGCCGTCGGAGCTGTGCTTGCTCTCACCCGGGAAGTCCGTCGCCTGCGCGTCGAACCCGGTTCCTGCGCAGACCGACAGGTTCTCGCCGACATGTCCATCAGTCGAGATCATGCCGGCCAGGTGGAAGGCTGACGTGTCGGCCTTCATGCCGCCGACGGCACCACTGAAGCTCGCGATGACACGCTTGCTCGCGCCAAACGCGTGCGCATACCGCCCACCATATACCGGCGTCTGCCGGTCTTGTCCCGTCCAGGACTCGCGCTGATAGAAGCCGACGTAGTTCCTGCTCGTCATCGGAGTCCCAAAGCAGGCCTGGGCGTAGGCATCGGTGCTCGCGGAGACCAGCGCGGCGACAATCAAAATAGCTCGAAGCGTTTTCATAAAATCGGTCCTCAAAGGAATGCGTGAACGCCACCACGGTGGCGCGAAGGTCGTTGGAGCTTGCGAGCATTCGACGCCCGCGTTGTTTCTCGTGCCGGATGCTACAAGCGCCGGTCGGGCGCGAATATCGAGCGATGGGTGCGCGCTCTATCCTCCGATCGGTGGATAGGGCGCTCCTCCGATCGACCAGCGGCCCACCTGACCCGATGGCGCTATTCTGTCTCGAGTCAGCCGGTGGTATCCTGGCTACTTCCCGATGCGGAGATGCCGGTCATGGAGCGGCCGCTTCAGCAGCTGCCGACAGGCCACATCGCGACGGTGCTGGGACCGACTGATCACGTGTGGCGGCGGTGGGTGGAGAACCCGTACGCGTTCTACTACACACCGCTCGCGATCGCGACGGGCGTGCTGCTGTTCGTCCCGGGGCACGGCTGGCGCGAGCAGGCCACCGGATTGGTGACGGCGGTGCTGACGGCGTGGTGGTTCCATCGGTGGACCCTCCACATGCGCAGCGAGGCTGGCCGGCACGCGCTCGCGCACCGGCTCCTGTTGGCGTTCGTTGGCGTGGTCCTGACGTCGATACTCGCCGTCATTCACGACGCGTATCTCGTCAACCTGCTGATGCTGGTCATGCACTTCTTCGTCGCGTTGCCGGTCGCGTGGTCGATCTTCCTGACCATCCTGATCGCCTTCCCGACGGGGCGGATGTATGACACGCACGGGCAGATACCTAACGCGACGAGCGAGGTCATCTCCGTACTTTTCTTGAGAGTTCCGATCATGGTGATGTTTGGTATCGTCGTGCGGACCGCCGCGGCGCAGAACGAAGAGCGACGCCGGCTGCTCGACACCCTCGCGGCCGCGCAGCGTCGCGCGGGCATTCTGGAGGAGCGACAGCGACTTGCGCGTGAGATTCACGACACGCTGGCGCAGGGGTTCGCGGCGATCGTGATGCATCTCGAGCAGGCGGACGTCGCCTCGCGTGACGCGACGCCAACGCCGGCGCCGCGGGACGCAGTCCGACCCCATCTCGACTTCGCGCGCTCGATCGCGCGGGAGAATCTCGAGGAGGCGCGTCGGATGCTGACTGCCCTCCGCCCCGAAGTCCTCGATGAGGAAGGTGGACTGGGGGCCGCCATCGAGCGCGTGTGTGCCGAGTGGTCGAAGCGGAACGAGGTTCCATGTGCCGTCCACGTCACGGGCGACGTCCTTCAGCTCCATTCGGAGGTCGAGGTGCTATTCCTGCGGACGACGCAGGAGCTCCTCGCGAATGTGCGAAAGCACTCGAAGGCCGGGCACGTCACGGTGACGTTGTCGTACATATCGGACGTTGTCGCACTGGATGTGCGAGACAACGGCGTGGGCTTCGCCGAGATTTCGAGCGGCGCCGGTTTCGGCCTTCGTGGCCTCCGGGAACGTACCCAACAGTTCGGCGGCACGGTGGACATCGACAGCGCGCCTGGTGAAGGCGTGACCGTGAGCGTGACGATCCCGGCCTTCAGAACCGAGACGTACCCGGTCGTCGTGGCTGGGTCGTTAGGCACGGCGCCCGATCGAGCGACCGAGCCCGCATGACGCCGATTCGCATCGTCATCGCCGACGACCACCCGATCGTTCGCTCCGGTCTCATGGGGCTGCTCGCGTCACAGGAGGATTTCGCCGTCGTGGCGGAAGCGTCGGACGGCCGGGAGCTCGTGACGGCCGTGCAGCGAACGCGGCCCGATGTGGTGCTCACGGACCTGCGGATGCCGGAGCTCGACGGCGTGGGCGCCATACGCGAGATGTGCGCGGCGCATCCGGGACTCAAGGTGCTGGTGCTCACGACGTACGACACGGATGCGGACATCCTGCGCGCCGTGGAAGCCGGCGCGACGGGCTACCTACTCAAGGAGACGCCGCGCGAGGAGCTGTTTGGCGCGATCCGGGCGACGGCGTTAGGCAAGTCGGTGCTGTCGCCGAGCGTGGCGTCGCGCCTCGTGGGCCGCGCGCGGGACCCGGGCGAGAAGGCCCTGAGCGCCCGAGAGATCGAGGTCTTGATGCTCGTGGCAAGGGGGACGAGCAACAAGCTGATCGCGCGAGCGCTCGAGATCGGGGAGACGACGGTCAAGACACACCTGCTGCACATCTTCGCGAAGCTTGGCGTGGATGACCGGACGGCTGCCGTCACCACTGCGGTGGAGCGTGGCATCATTCGGCTCTGACGGGCGACGGGCGACGGGCGACGGGCGACGGGCGACGGGCGACGGGCGACGGACGAAAGAGCGTGTCATCCCGAGCCGGCAGGCGAGGGATCCTCAGGGTCACGGTAGAGGGCTCTCGCTCGGGACGATGAAGATCCCTCGCTGC
>Ga0070664_100001986_pt1 | contig 16394 bp, 13 predicted proteins | sample KBSC73metaG_FD_65863 | JGI IMG/M metagenome (GOLD analysis project Ga0070664, IMG submission 65863) | Corn rhizosphere microbial communities from Kellogg Biological Station, Michigan, USA - KBS C7-3 metaG | ecosystem: Host-associated > Plants > Roots > Rhizosphere > Soil ... | reverse complement strand
GCGCGATGCCAACAAACTCTTCCACGCCGTCACGCTCCACCGTAGCGACGAATGCCATGCGGCGCTCGTAGTCCACATCCATCAGCTGGTCGATGAGATGCGGCGGCAGGAATTTGAAGGGAGTGAACAGCCGGAAATAGCGCGACTGCTCCGAAAGCGAATTGATGAACGCGATCTCGCGCTGCCGGTCATCCGGTCGCAGCGGTCGGATGCAGATCTCCACATCGCTTCGCGTGCGGACGCACGATGTCCACTTCTTGCTCAGCTCTACGGGAGGCGAACTGCACACGGGCCTCTGCCGTAACTAGACCTTCACTGATGATCGTTTCACGCGCGACTTGAAGCCTGCGGGTTTGATGACCAGCACGTCGCAATCGACATGGTCGATCACCCGTTCGGCGGTGCTGCCGATGATCGGCCGGGCCAGCAAGCTGCGCGAGACGGCGCCCATGACCAGGATGTCGGACTTGCGACGGTCGGCCTCGGACGCAATCACCTTGCTTGCGGCACCTTCGCGCACGATGCAATCGGCGCCGGAGACTCCATGCTTGGCGGCGAGCCTCGCCACCGACTGGGTCGTCGTGCTGATGAAGTCGCGGGTCCGTTGCGGCGGGATTGGCAGCCGCACAGGTTCCATCAACATGCCGGGAAGTGCACTCGCGGGCGTCTCGTAGGCGTGGACCATCGCTACTCGACCGCCGAGCTGCCCCGTGACGGCATGAGCCGCCGCCAACAGGCGATCGTCGAGCTTGGTGGGCTTCGCATGCGTATGGCGCGGGTCGACCGCGACCAGCAGGCGTGGCTGCTTGGGCAACTCCGACGACCGCACGAACCACAAGGGACACGGACAATCGCGCATGAGCTCCCAGTCGGTATTTGCAAGCACGATGCGTGCGAGCCTGCCGTGTCGATGCGACTCAGTGATGAGCAGGTCCGGCTTGGTCTGCCAGACCTGGCGGACCACAGCCTCGTAGATCGGATAATCCCAACGCACGATGCACTTCGCGCTCCGCGGCAGGCGCAATTGCTTCGCGATCTGTGCAAGCCGCTGCTCGCGCTGACGTATGGCAGATTCGATGATCTGCTCGCGCGAGTCCATCGGTACGTCCGAGACCGGTTGCGGCACCATGAAGGTGTTGAACAGCACGACGCGAGCGCCGCTGCGCTTGGCAACGGCCGCCGCTTTGGTCGCCGCGAGTTGTTCGCGAGCGAACACGTCCGTCACGACGACTAGGATCACTTTCCAACGTCTTGCACTCACGGTCGTCCTCGATGCGCGCGTGTCACGGCGGCGTTTGCTTCTGTAGTTGCCCAACATAGTCCGCGAGTCTGTCGATGACGACGCGCGTGGCACGCTCCGCATCGGGATTGCCAATCTCGAGGCGACTCAGATCCTCTCCCCACACGGGCATCGTCCGCGACCCGTGTGCGCCGAGGATGTACCGCCCGTCGATGATGCGAATCACGCGATCACGCGGATAAACATTGCCCGCACGGTGGGCGATCAAGGTCAGGTCAGGAACTTCGACCTTGAACGAAGCTGCCACGGACCCATCGCCGTGACCCTCCGCGCCATGACAGGACGCGCAGAAGCGCTGATAGAGGTCCTTGCCGGACATCGCAACATAGTCCGCAGACCATGCCGTACCGCCGTACAGAGCAAGCGCTGCCAGCATCAACAAAGAGCGGCCCATGCTATTTCTCCACCTGAATGCTGCGCAGGTACTCGACCAGCCGGCCGATCATTGAATCGACGATGGCCCGCTCCTGCGCGTCGTTTGGGTTCGAACTGTCGTAGAACTGCCATCCCCAGACGGGCATGTCGCGCGCACCGTGCGCTCGGCGGTCCCAACGTCCGTCGATGGTCCGGCGCACATCTTCCGTGGGAAACTCGCCACCCTCACTCAGCGCCATGCGCGTGAGATCGGGTACACCGGTCTTGATCAGGGAAGAGACTGGGCCGTCGCCGTGTCCACCAGGACCGTGACAGCTCGAGCACAGGCGCTCGTACATCTGAGCGCCCGTGAGCTGCGCGTCGCTGGTCTCAGTCGTTGCGCATGCGGCCAGCAGCATCAACGTCGTCCAGAGGCAAATGAAGACTTTCATGAACGTTCCTTGCGGCGACTCAGCCGGCGTGCATTTGAAGGTGACGCGCGGCGAGATCGACAAAAGCCGTCACTGGCGCCGTGGAAAGGGGAATGTCTGCTGTCGAGCGGTATCGGCTGACAGTCAGGCCGACGCGCCGCGGCGTTCCAAGATCGCTCCAGCCGCAGACAGGCACTGTCAGGACTTGCAGCAGCGAGGGTGAGCGTTGCAGAACGTCGCGGGAGAAATCCAGCTCAGGCAAATCCTCGTAGAGGCCGGCAAGACGCGCAGCGCGCGTGGCAGACTCTGAACCAACGATGTGCCGCATTTCGCCGACGAGATCGGGACAGTGCTCCTCGAAGGCTCGGAGCAGGGTTCGGCCGGTTGCGGCGAAGATGAACGAATTCCAGACGGCACCTCGCGCAATAAGAGCACGGGCCGTGGCAACGCTCGGCTTCTCGACGAACTCTGCGACGCATCGGATATCGGAGCCGTCTGCGCCCTCGCCGACGATGTAGCCGAGCTCCGGGTCTGGCTCGTCCGGTGTCATGCCGAGCAGAATCAGATGCCCGCTGTCGCCCTGCAGCTCGACCATTGCGCGCCGCAAGCTGTGGGCCAGCACCGATTCGTTTCGAACATAGTGATCGGACGGCAGCACCAGCAGGACCGCATCCGGATCCCGATGAACGATGTGGAGCAGCGGCAACAGGATGCCATTCGCCGTTCCGCGATTGCGCGGCTGCCGGATGAGATTCGTTGTCGGGATGTCCAGCGGCAGCGCCTGCCACCAGCGACGATGATGATCCGCAACGACCGCACAAGTCCGTTCCGGCGGGGCGACCGCCTGAGCACGTCGGATCGCACTATGAAGCAGTGAGCTGCCCTCTCCGAGGGAGCAGAACTGCTTGGGAACAGCCACGCCTGATGCGGTCATCGTCAGCGCTTGCAGCCGACTGCCCTCTCCGGCCGCCAGTACGAGCGCCCAGTTGTGGCCCGCATCCCAGTGCGTTTCCCACCGATCCTGCGTCTGCGACATCACTTGCCCTCATTGCGGCTCAGCTACCATGACCGAGCTCTGTTGACCGCCGGGGAAAGACTGACATCCGTCAGCTGTGGGCGCAGCCGTGAGAGTTCCGGGTGGGTTACGTAGATCACCGGAGAGATTGCGTGGCTGTGGCGGTGGCGCTTCAGCCGCCTGAGAGCGACAGTAGTGCGATGATGCTCTTCGCTCCGTCGCTGAGCCGCGATCGCGCAGGTTTGAGTGCAACCGAAGCTGCGCGCCGCCTGCATGCGGACGGGCCCAACGAGCTGCCCGGTCACCGCCCGCGCAACCTGCTCGCAATCGTCCGCGAAGTGCTGAGCGAGCCGATGTTTCTGCTGCTGATCGCTGCAGCGGCGATCTACATCGTTCTCGGCGACATCCGGGAAGCGTCAGTGCTCGCGGCGTCGATCGTTGTGATCATAGTGATCACAGTGCTGCAGCAGCGCCGCACGGAGCGCGCGCTTGTGGCCCTGCGCGACTTGTCGAGCCCGCGCGCACTCGTCATCCGAGATGGGGTCGAACAGCGCATCGCCGGCAGTGAGGTTGTCGCGGGGGATGTCGTCCTGCTGCGTGAGGGCGACCGCGTTCCCGCCGATGGCGTCCTGTTCAGCGCCACCGCGTTGAGCGTCGATGAATCAATCCTCACTGGAGAGTCTCTGCCGGTCGACAAGACCGCCGGCAGCAGCGAGGGTGCACGCGTCTACTCCGGCAGTCTCGTGGTACGCGGCTTCGGCGCCGCGGAGGTGCAGGCAACGGGCGTACGGTCCGAGATCGGCCGGATCGGTCACGCGCTCTCGACGCTCACCGACGAAACGACGCCCTTGTTTCGCGAGGTGCGTAGTGTCGTTCGGTGGGTCGCGCTCAGCGCGTTGCTCATCTGCGCAGCAATCGCAGTCATCTACACAGTGGCGCGCACAGACTGGTTGGGCGGTGTGCTCGCCGGCGTAACGCTTGCGATGGGCATTCTCCCCGAAGAGTTTCCTGTGGTACTGACCGTCTTCCTTGCAATGGGTGCCTGGCGCATCTCGCGCGCCGGCGTCCTGACGCGCCGGATGCCTGCCGTCGAATCGATTGGCGCCGCGACCGTGCTCGCAGTGGACAAGACTGGCACGTTGACCGAGAACCGGATGCGCGTCGCGCTGATCGAAACGGACCACGGCAGCTGCGACATGCGACAGGGCGACCCCACATTGAACGAGACTGCGCAATCGGTCCTGGCGACTGCGCTCGCCGCCAGCGAGCGCGATGCATTCGATCCCATGGAGCGTGCGATTCACGAAGCGGCGCGCCGCTGGGTTCCCGCGAGCGCCGAGCGCCTCGACACCATGAATCTGGTCAGGGAATACGATCTCACGCCCGAACTGCTCGCGGTCACGCATGTCTGGCAGCAATCTGGATGCACACACTTTGAAGTCGCCGTGAAAGGCGCGCCGGAGACAGTAGTCGATCTGTGTCGACTGACGGCCGATGCGCGCGCCAGCCTGCTCGAGCGAGCAGCGGCTCATGCCGACGGTGGACTGCGAGTCCTGGCGGTTGCACGGGGTACCTTTACACTGACAGCGCTCCCGGCTACGCCGCGGGATTTCGAGCTCGAACTGACCGGCTTGTTGTGTCTGGCGGATCCGCTGCGCAGCGACGTGCCGCAAGCGCTCGCCGAGTGCGTACAGGCCGGGATTCGGGTGGTCATGATCACTGGCGATCATCCCGGAACGGCGCTGGCGATCGCTGCGCAAGCCGGATTCGATACTCGCCACGGCGTGCTGACAGGGGCTGAGCTGGAGCTTCTCTCGGACGAAGAACTGTGCTTGCGCGCGCGCCGTATCAACATCTATGCGCGAGCCAAGCCCGAGCACAAGCTGCGCCTGGTACAGGCCTTCAAGGCAAATGGCGAGGTCGTCGCGATGACCGGCGACGGTGTCAACGACGCCCCGGCGCTGCGCGCCGCGCACATCGGCGTGGCGATGGGCGGGCGCGGCACCGATGTCGCCCGTGAAGCTGCAGCCCTCGTGCTGGTCAACGACGATTTCGCATCGCTGGTGGCGGCAGTGCGCCTGGGCCGGCGGATCTACAGCAACATCCGTCACGCCATGAGCTACATCGTCGCCGTGCACATTCCGATCGCCGGGCTGGGGCTGCTGCCGGTGCTGTTCGGCTGGCCGTTGCTGTTCTTCCCGATGCACGTGCTGTTTCTCGAGTTCGTCATCGATCCCGCCTGTGCGTTCGTGTTCGAGGCGGATCCGGAGGCGCCGGACATCATGAAGCGCAAGCCGCGGCGTGGGGATGAATCGCTGTTTTCGACATCGATGCTCAAACGAAGCCTGTCGCTGGGCCTGATCGTGCTGCTGCTGAGCGCGATCGTTTACGGCTTCACTCTGCGGGCGGGCTCGGAAGGCGAGGCGCGAGCCCTGGCGTTCCTTGCCATTGTCGCTGCCAACCTGGCGTTGATTTTCGTCAGCCGCTCGCGCAGCGAGAGCTTCGCGCGGATCATCGTCAAGCCCAACCGCGTCTACTGGTGGATCGCAGCGCTCACCTGCGTCGCGCTGGGCATCGCGATGTACGTGCCGAGTGCGGCGGCGATTTTCCGTTTTGCGCAGCCCTCCCTCGCTGCCGTGCTCACGGTGATCGTTGCGAGCGTCTCGCTCGTGCTCGCGTCGGGAATGCTGTTGCGGAACAAATGAGTGCAGCGAGCCAACTCACAGCGCATCAATGCATCTGCAACACGATACGTCCGCGCACGCGTCCCGCCTTCAGCTCGGCAAATATGCCGTTGATCTCGCTCAAGGGGCGGCTCTCGACCTGGGCGCTGACCTTGCCCTCGGCAACGAACATCAGCGCCTCCGCCAGATCCTGACGCGTGCCGACGATCGAGCCGCGCACGGTCAGACGCTTGAGTACGACCTCGAAGATCGGCAACGCAAACGAGCCTGGCGGCAGCCCGACCATGCTCATCGTGCCCCCCGGCCGCAGCAGGCTCAGGCATTGGGCGAACGCCGGCGCGGAAACCGCTGTGATCAGTGCGCCGTGCATGCCGCCCGTGCGCCGCGACACGTCTGCCGCCAGGTCCGGCACCGCGGCATGCAACGTCATGTCGGCACCGAGCCGTCGTGCGAGCGCCAGCTTGTCGTCGGATACGTCGATGGCCAAGACGTGCAGACCCATCGCCTTGGCGTATTGCACGGCGACGTGGCCGAGCCCACCTACGCCGCTGATCGCCAGCCAGTCGCCCGGCTTCGTGTCGGTTTCCTTGATGCCTTTGTAAGCAGTCACGCCGGCGCACAGAATCGGAGCAGCACTCAGCAGATCCAATCCTCGAGGCAACTTCACGGCATAGTCGGCAACTGCAAGCATGTACTCCGCATAGCCGCCGTCGATGCTATAGCCGGTATTGTGCTGGCCTAGGCAAAGGGTCTCGCGTCCAGTGCCGCAGTATTCGCAGGCACCGCACGCGTCATGCAGCCACGCAACGCCAATGGCGTCACCTTCCCGGTGCTGCGTGACGCCCTGGCCGACCGCTGCCACGTGGCCGACGACTTCGTGACCAGGAATGAATGGCAGCTTCGGCTTCACGGGCCAGTCGCCGTCGACCGCGTGAAGATCCGTGTGACATACGCCGCAAGCTGCGACTTTGACGAGCAGTTCTCCCGGGCCGGGAGACGGTATTGCGACGTCGCTCAGAATCAGCGGTCGACCGAAAGACGTCGCTATCGCTGCTCCCATCATCTTGCGCATGACAACTCCGTCGTTCGACGACGCTAGACGGCCTGAGCCTGCAGCTGCACCGCTGGCTCTCTCACAAGCTCGATCTGCAGCTCACGCGGGCAGCGCAGGGAGTTGCCGACGAGACATCCGTGCTCCGCTTTGGCGAGCGCGCGCTCATAGAGCGCCGTTGCGGCCGACTCCGGAACCGTCAGCGTTACGCGCGCGACCATACGAGTGAACTGCGTAACCCCTTCGATGCGCCCGAGGGTGGCCTCGACGGCGCACTCCATGCCGATCCATTCCAGCTTCGAGGCACGGGCGACGGAGCGAAAGCTCAGAATGAAGCAACTGGAAAATGCAGCTACGAGCAGCGACTCTGGCGACCACTGGTCTCCCGGCCCGCCAAACTGCGACGGCGCTGCGCTCGCCAGAGCAGGAGCACCCGGCGTACTCAGGATCACTTGCCCGGCGGCGGGGGCGCGCCCTGTTACCGAATAGAGATGTGGAAGCGGTTGCATGATTGCCAAGGTAACGCTACGCGAACTCGCTCCAACATCCGGAACCCCGCTTAGGTGCTCTCGGGAAAGCCTGTCAAGCTGCTGGCGCGGGACCGATGCTCACCAATGCAGCCCATGCAGCAGCTTCGCGAACGCAACAGCTTGCTCTGTCGGCGGTTCCTCTGCTGCATCGACACCGCGCGCGATCTGCGAATCAGGAAACATGTGGAAGGAGACGTTGTTGATGGCGTCTGCGAGCTTCGGCGCGAACAGCTCCAGCACGCGGGCGAACATGCCCAGACGCGTCGCAACGCGCGGCGGCCTGTGAACGATCGCGTCCGCTATCAGACTGGCCGCCTCCTCCGGTGACTTCGCCGGCAACTGCGCATAGGCGCGAGTCGGCGCGATCATCGGCGTGCGCACCAGCGGCATGTTGATCACCGTGAAGTGCACGCCCTGGTCGCGGTACTCGGCGGCCGCGCAGCGCGCGAACGCTTCGAGCGCTGCCTTGGAGGCAATGTACGCGGAGAAGCGCGGTGCGTTGCTGAGGACGCCGATCGAGGAGATGACGATGACGTGCCCGCTGCGCCGTGCAGCCATGTGCGGCAACAGTGCGAGCGTCAGGCGGACGGCCGCGAAGTAGTTGAGCTGCATCAACCGCTCGTAATCGTGCAGCCGTTCGCAGGAGATCGCTATCGAACGGCGGATCGAGTGACCGGCGTTGTTGATCAGGATGTCGACGCCACCCGGCTCGGCGAGCAATTGGCGCGTCAGCTCGGCGCTGGCCGCCGCGTCGGTGATGTCGCAGGCGTACGTGCTCACCGCTCCGCCGCGCGAGCGGATCTCAGTCTCGATGCTGTCGAGCTTGCGCCGGTCGCGTGCGGCGATGAGAACGTGCGCTCCCGCTTCGGCAAGCCGCAGCGCCGTGGCGCGCCCGATGCCGGAGCTGCCGCCCGTAATCAACACGCGCTTGTTCGCGACCGCGCCGCTCAGGCTGCGGTCCAGCGACAGATCCGGATCGAGGTTGCGCTCCCAGTAGTCCCATTCACGCCAGGCATATTCCTCCAGGCGCGGCAGCCGGACAGCCGTTCCCTGCAGCAGTGCGCTGGTGCGCCGGTTGTCGAACAGCGTCGGCATGTTCAGGAACCGCAGAACACTGCGCGGCAGTTGCAGATCTTCCAGCAGTTGATCCGCAACCGGTCGCAACGCTTCGAGATGTTGCAAGGCGCTGGTCACGCCATTGGGCACGAGCCTGAACAGCTCGGCGTCGAGACGCAGCCCCATGACCGGTGCATGGCCCGCCCGTGCGAATAGATTGAGAATTTCTCCCGCGTGACGGGGCTGCGGGTCAGTCAAGTGAAAGCAACGGCCGTCCTGACCATCGGCGTGGGCCAACTGCACCATCGCCGCAGCCACGTAGTCGACGGGCACGACATTGACGTAGCCGCCCTCCAGCCCGATCGTCGGCAGCCACGGTGGCAGGTGATGACGCAGGATCTGCAGCGCCTTGAAGAAGTGATACGGACCGTCGACCTTCGGGATGTGTCCGGTGCGCGAATCGCCGATCACCATGCCGGGCCGGTAGATGCGCCAGGGAATGCGCCGCTGCCTGCGCACCAGTGCCTCGGCATCATGCTTGGTCCGGAAGTACGGATGATCGAGACCGCAGGCTTCCTCGAACATGTCCTCGGTGAACACGCCGTCGTACAGACCGGCGGCGGCGATCGAGCTGCAGTGATGAAAGTGACTCGCGCCGATCGCTTGCGCGAGCTCCAGTGCGTGGCGCGTACCCTCCACATTCGCTCGCTGCATGGACTCGGCGCTGGCATCGAGATCGTAGAGCGCAGCGAGATGGAAGAAATGCGTGACTCTGCCGCGCAACCAGTCGCGATCGGCGGCGGACACGCCCATGTTGGCCGCACTCAGATCGCCATCGATGGCAATGACGCTGTCGGCGCCCGCTCCCCACCATTGCTTCAGTTCCGCCAATTTCTGTTGCGATGCTGCGCGCACGAGCACGAACACCGAGCCGTCGCCGCCGCGCGCCAGCAACTCTCTGACGAGATAGCGGCCGATGAAACCGGTCGCACCGGTGATGAAGCAGCTCATGATCCTCGCCGATGATGCGGATGGGTTTCAGGCTACGAAGGCGCGCTCGAAGCAGATATGAGGAGTAGCCCGTAAGCGCTCAGGGTCAGGCGCGCTTTACACCTCGGGCGATTCGCCGTTCCATGCCTGCATGAGCGTCGAACCGATGAGCGGCGTTGACTTGGCGTGGCTGCGGATGGAACGCGCGACCAACCGCATGACGATCGTCGGCGTGCTGATCCTGAGCGGGCGCGTCCGGCACGACCAGCTGCGCGCATTGGTGCAGGAGCGGCTGCTGCGCTTCGAACGGTTCCGGGAGTTGCCGGTGCACGACGCGTTGGGCACTCACTGGCAGTCGGACCGCCATTTCAGTCTCGATGCGCACGTGCGGTCGCTGAAACTGCCGCCGCGCGCCGGGCAGGCGCAGCTGGAGGCCGCCGCGGGCAAGCTCGCGAGCACGCAACTCGATCCGCGCCGCCCGCTGTGGCAGATCCACCTGATCGAGCACTACCGCAAGGGCAGCGCAGTGATCGCGCGCTTCCATCATTGCTATGCGGACGGGATTGCGCTGATGCGTGTACTTCTTTCACTCACCGATCCCGCGCCTGGCGCGGCACCGGCCGGCAGTGCAAGCAAGTCCCCCGTGACTGCCGGGAGTTCGCCGGGTCTGCTCTCGCTGATCGCGCCGCTGACGAACCTGGCCGGCTCCGCGATCTCGGTCATGCAGCGGGCAAGCCAGGGCGCCGCCGATCTGGTCGGCGCGTCGCTGCACACGCTGGCGCATCCTGATCAGGCGGCCCTGATGGCGCGACAGATCGCGGTGGCGAGCCGCGAGCTCGCCGACATCGCACTCTTGCCCGAGGATCCTGCGACGCCGCTGAAGGGACGGCTCGGCGTGCACAAACAGATGGCCTGGGGAGATCCGCTGCCGCTGCTGGAGGTCAAGACTGTTGCCGCGGCGTTTGGTTGCACGATCAACGACGTGCTGCTGGCAACCGCGGCCGGAGCGCTGGGATCGCACCTCAGGCGTGGCGGCGCGAGCATCGATGGCGTCGTCATTCGTGCGCTGGTTCCGGTCAATCTGCGCACGATCGAGGAGCAACCGAAGCTTGGCAACGAGTTCGGGCTGGTATTCGCCAGCCTGCCGATCGGCGAGCGCAATCCTCTCGCGCGGCTGTACGCTGTGCATCACGACATGGAGAAGCTGAAGCACTCCTCGCAGGCAATCGTCGCGCTGTGGCTGCTGACTGCCATGGGACTGCTGCCGGGCGTGGTCGAGGACCGCGCCATCGAGCTGTTCACGAGCAAGGCCAGCGTCGTGGTCTCCAATGTCCCGGGGCCACGCCAGGCACTGTATCTTGCCGGCGCCCGCATCGAGCAGCAGTTCTTCTGGGTGCCGCAGGCCGGCAGCATCGCGGTAGGCATCAGCCTGCTTACCTATGACGGACGTGTGCACTTCGGATTCTCCGCTGACCGCAATCTCATCCCGGCGCCACGCGAGGTCGCGCGCTGCTTCGCCGAGGAGTTCGAAAAGCTGCTGCTATGCGCGGTAACCGGGCAGCTGGCGACACGACTCGGTTGAGCCGCTGCCGGACCTCTCCGTAGGGACGTGTGGGATTTCGCTATACCGCGAGCGACCACTGCGCTCGCACACTGGCCCCGTTCGCCATGCATCGCTGCATGCGCGACGCTGATTGACCGATCAATACATTCGAGGAGAGCGAACATGGCTGTGCGAACGAAGGGTAAAGGTAAAGGCAAGGGCAAACGCGCGCCTGCCGTGACCAAGACACCGATGGCGAACGCGATCGAAGTGGGACATCACATCTGGCTGGCCGGGATCGGCGCCTTGGCGCGCGCTCAGCGCGAAGGACCGAAGCTGTTCGAAAGCCTGGTCGAGGAAGGCGGCTCGCTCGAGGAACGGCAGCGGGCCAACGCGACCCGGCTGGTCAAAGGCGCATGGGAAGGCTTGCGCGAAACAGTCGATGCGCGTACGGCCGAAGTGCGCGGCAAGGCAGGCGAAACGCTGGAAAACCTGGAAGCCATCTTCCAGAGCCGCGTGCAGAAGGCCCTGCAGCAGCTCGGCATGCCGACCTCGAAGGAGATCAACGCGCTGTCGCGCAAGGTGAACGAGTTGAATCAGTCGGTGCACGCGCTTACGCGCAGCAAGTCCGGCGGGAGTTCTCGCAAGGCGGCGTCGGCAGCTGCACCGGTCTCCGACGAAACCGCAGTGTTCTGAGTAGCGCACCATGCTGACGGTGGAACCCGCCGCCAGACAACGAGCCAGCGGGCGACGTATCGCGCTGGCGCTCGCTGGCGGCGGACCTCTGGGCGCTTTCTATCAGCTCGGGTGCCTGCACGCGCTTGCGGAGTGCACCCAGGGCTTGAACCTGTCCGAGCTCGAGGGCTATGTCGGCGTGAGTTCCGGCGCCATCATCGCCGCATCGCTCGCCAACGGCATCACGACGACGGAGATGGTGCGCCTGTTTTTCGTCGACGACGATGCCGGCCCGTATCCGCTCACGCCCGGCACGCTGATGCGTCCGGCGTTCGAGGAATACCTGGAGCGTGCCGCTCGCATACCGAGGCTCGTAGCGCAGGTGATGAAGGGGCTGCTCGACCCGCAGCGGCAGAACTGGGCTGCTGTGCTCAGCCCGCTGCTCCGCGCGATTCCGACCGGCGTGTTCGACAACCGACCGTTCGAGCAGTATCTGCGCCGGATACTGAGCGCCGAGGGCCGCAGCAACGACTTTCGCAAGCTGCGTACGCTCCTGCGGATCATAGCCACGGATCTGAACACCGGCACCGAAGTGCGCTTCGGCGAGAAGGGCTACGATCATGTGCCGATCTCCGAGGCGATCCGTGCCAGCACTGCGCTGCCCGGCCTGTACACGCCGGTCCGCTTCGAAGGGCACACGTATGTGGATGGTGCGCTGCTCAGGACAGTGCACGCGTCGCTGGTGCTCGACAACGGCGCGGACCTGGTCATATCCGTCAATCCGCTGGTCACGTTCGACGCTTCGCGTTCGCGCCGTCGCCAGCCGCACGACCTGGCAGACGACGGTCTCACCACGGTGCTCTCCCAGACCTTTCGCGCACTGATCCAGTCGCGAATGCAGGTCGGCATGGCGGCCTATCGGGACCGCTATCCGCACAGCGACCGCATGTTGTTCGAACCCGATCGCGACGACGACGTGATGTTCTTCACCAACGTGTTCCGCTACGTCGAGCGCCGCCGGCTGGCGAACCATGCCTATCAACAGACTCGGCGTGATCTGCTTGCTCATGCCGACGCACTGACACCGCTGCTCCAGCGACACGGCGTCTCCCTGCGCTTCGACCGACTCACCGACGCCGCGCGCACCGTCGATGCCTGCGTGACGTCAGTGCCGTGCGGCACCGTGACGACGACGGAACTGAGCGACACGCTGAGTCGCCTGTCCCGCTGGATCGCCGCGCGTTGAACCAGCCCGCGCACGTGCAGCGTGCGCCGTTACTTCGAGTGAGTTCCCCTGATCGACTACGCGAGGGTCGCATGGCGACGGCCGCGCGCGGGGACTAGTGTTGAGCAACCGCTCAGTCACCGCGCTCGGGGAGAATTTTATGGAAAGGATCTGGCTCGCTCGGTATCCGCAAGGCACGCCTGCCGAGATTTCGCTCGCCGCCGGGACGACTCTGGTCGACCTGTTCCGCCGCAGCTGCGAGCGTTTCGCCGCGCGCCCTGCATTCCACAACTGGGGCACGACGCTCAGCTACGCCGAAGTGGACGCGCGTTCGCGCGATTTCGCCGCTTGGCTGACGGCGAACGGCATGCGCAAAGGCGAGCGCATCGCACTGATGATGCCGAACGTCCTGCAGTATCCGGTTGCGTTGTTCGGCGCGTTGCGCGCGGGGCTGGTCGTCGTCAACACGAATCCGCTGTACACGGCGCGTGAGCTCGAGCACCAGCTGCGCGATTCCGGAGCCACCTGCATCGTGGTGCTCGCCAACTTCGCGCACGTAGTCGAGAAAGTAATCGCACGCACGAGCGTGCGCAGCGTCGTCGTGACCCAGCTCGGAGATCTGCTGCGATTCCCCAAGGGCGCGATCGTCAGCTGGGCGGCGCGACGCGTGAAGAAGCTCGTGCCCGCCTATCACATCGCCGGCGCCGTAGCGTTTCGCGATGTGCTCGAGGGCGGCTCGCGCCTGCAGTTCGCGCCGCCGCCGATCGAGGCCGAGGATCTGGCATTCCTGCAGTACACGGGCGGTACGACCGGCGTCGCCAAGGGCGCGATGCTGTCGCATCGCAATGTCGTCGCGAACCTGGAGCAGATCTCGGCGCTGTGGGGCTCGATCATCGAGGACGGCGCCGAGGTCGTCATCACGCCGCTGCCGCTCTATCACATCTTCTGCCTGACCGCGTGCCTGACGTTCGCCAAGCACGGCGGACTGGGCGTGCTGATCACCAATCCACGCGACATCCCGGCCTTCATCGCCGAGCTCGGGCACTGGCAATTCACGTTCATCTCCGGCGTCAACACGCTGTACAACGCGCTGCTGGAGCATCCGGGGTTCGCGCGCCTCGACTTCTCGAAACTGAAACTGGGCATCGCCGGCGGGATGGCTCTGCATCCGAGCGTGGCAGAGCGCTGGACCCGGACGACCGGTCGCGATCTCATCGAAGGCTACGGACTGACCGAAGCCTCGCCGGTCGTCACGTGCAACCTGCCCAACGCGTCTCGCATCGGCAGCGTCGGCGTGCCAGTGCCCTCCACAGAACTGTCGATCCGCGACGAAGGGCGGGAGGTCGAGCCCGGCAAAGAGGGCGAGCTGTGCGCGCGCGGCCCGCAAATCATGCGCGGCTACTGGCAGATGCCGGAGGAAACCGCCAAGACGCTCGACGCGGACGGCTGGCTGCACACCGGCGACATCGCCACGGTGGACAATGAGGGCTTCGTCCGGATCGTCGATCGCAAGAAGGACATGATCATCGTCTCCGGCTTCAAGGTCTTCCCGAACGAGATCGAGACCGTGCTCACCACGCACAGCGCTGTCATCGAGGCTGGCTGTATCGGCGTGCCGGACGATCGCTCGGGCCAGGCAGTCAAGGTATTCCTGGTGGCCCGCGAAACCCTGACCGTCGAGCAGGTGCGCGAGTTCTGCCGCGAGCGCCTGACGGGCTACAAGGTGCCGAAGTACGTCGAATTTCGCCCGACGCTGCCGAAGACGAACATCGGCAAGATCCTGCGGCGCGCTCTGGTCGAGGAAACGCAGAAGGATCGTCATGACGAAGTCGGCACTGGCACTCGTTGACGAGATAGCGGCGACCCGCGCGCAGGTCGCGCAGGACCCCAGCAAGCTCGGCCGACTCCAGGCACTGCAGCGCTGGCAGGTGGAGCGCCTGCAGCTGACTTACGCCGACCTCGCAACGGATCCCAGGCACCGCGCGGCACTCGCATTCTTCATCGAGGACCTCTATGGCCCGCACGATTTCACGCAGCGCCACCGCGATCTGAAGAAGGTGCTGAATCAATGGCAACGCCTGCTCGGCGAACGCGCCTTGCAGGCGGTGATGCACGCACTGGAGCTCGAAGCGCTCAGCCAGTCACTCGATCTCGCAATGCTCGCGGCGCTCGGCACGGCGAACCTGACGGTAGCGTCGTATGCTGCCGCATACCGCCGCGCGGACAGGCGCGAGGATCGACAGAGGCAGATCTGGCTGACCCTTGCCACCGGCCGCGAGCTCGACGCGCTGATCAACGTTGCCGGAATCGGCGTTGCGCTGCGCGCCGCCCGACTCCCTGCCCGCATGATCGGCGTCAATACGTTGCAGGAGTTCCTGGAGCGCGGCTACCGCGCATTCAAGGCAATGGGCGGCGCGCAGGAGCTACTGCGCAACATCCAGCAGCGCGAGACGGCTGTCATGCAGCGCCTGCTTGCAGGCAGCGCCGATCCATTTCAGATCGATAGTCCGCCCCGAACTGCTCGAACTTCGTGAGCCGCACGCACGTGTCCGCCGCAGTTGCCTACGACTTCGTCATCATCGGTGCCGGCTCGGCCGGCTGCGTGCTCGCCAATCGACTTTCCGCAGACCCGAAGCGCCGCGTGTTGCTGCTGGAAGCCGGTGGGCGCGATGTGAATCCGCTCATTCACATGCCGGCCGGCATCGCCCGGCTGGTGCACAACCGCCGCATCAATTGGCACTATTCGACCGAGCCGGAGCCCGCGCTGAACGGTCGCCGGCTGTACTGGCCGCGCGGCAAGGTGCTCGGTGGCTCCAGCTCGATCAATGCGATGTGCTACGTGCGCGGACAGCCGCAGGACTACGACGATTGGCAGCGCGGCGGCGCAACGGGTTGGGCTTACGAGCACGTTCTGCCCTACTTCCGCAAATCTGAGCGACAGCAGCATGGCGCATCGGTGTACCACGGCGCCGACGGTGTGCTCGCGGTGGAAGATCTGCGCAGCCGCAATCCGCTCACCGATACGTTCGTCGCCGCGGGCGTATCCGTCGGCCTGCCGCTCAACGAAGATTTCAACGGCGCGCGCCAGGAAGGAGTGGGTCACTATCAGGTCACACAGCGCGAGGGTCGCCGTTGCAGTGCTGCCGTCGCGTACCTCGATCCCGCACGATCTCGGCCGAACTTGCGGATCGCAACGAACAGCCTGGTTGAGCGAGTGCTGATCGAGTGCGGACGAGCGACGGCCGTCGAGTATCGTCGCAACGGCAAGCGCCACGTTGCTCGTTGCGAGGGCGAGATTCTGCTATGCGCGGGCGCCGTCAACTCGCCGCAGCTGCTGATGCTGTCGGGCATCGGGCCGGCAGATCATCTGCGCGAGCTCGGTATCGACATCGCTGTCGATCTACCTGGAGTCGGAGCCAATCTGCAGGACCACCTCGACGTCTGCACTTTGTACAAGAGCCGGCAAGCGGTCACTTACGATTTCAACGTGATCCAGGAAGCTGGCGTGGCGCTGCGATATCTACTCAGCAAGCGCGGCCC
>Ga0070664_100001985_pt1 | contig 16400 bp, 16 predicted proteins | sample KBSC73metaG_FD_65863 | JGI IMG/M metagenome (GOLD analysis project Ga0070664, IMG submission 65863) | Corn rhizosphere microbial communities from Kellogg Biological Station, Michigan, USA - KBS C7-3 metaG | ecosystem: Host-associated > Plants > Roots > Rhizosphere > Soil ... | reverse complement strand
ACACCTGTGATTTTTTTATTCACTCCTGCTTTGTCTACCGCCTGCCTGGCAAGTCTTGCAAGAGCCGGGCCCATCTTTCCACCTACACCGAGGATGAGAATATCACCTTTGAGTTCGGCGATTTCCGAAACCAGATCATCTGAGGGTTCTAATAATTTCTTGTAGGTCAATTCTATTTCTTTCATTATTGAAGAAGCTTTGTATTGGTAAGTGTAAGGAATACCCGATTCCAAAATTAATTTTAGTTACCTCATTTTCTGCTTTCGCAAACGTCGCCTTTGTTTATCTGGTCAATTTATTTTCTTGTTTCTATATCAATGTCTTTAAAACTGGTTATTATTTTAGAATTAACGGTAGTTCAAATCAAGCTGAAATTTTTTTTCAGATAAAATTATTTATAAAGAATGAATCAACAATGATTATAATTAAACCTAGGGTGATAACGATAACACACATGTAAGCATCACTCATTTAAGTGACAAAGCATCTATCATCAAAGAAAGCTGCTCGAGGTTCTTTACACTGCCATCCATCATGCCAACGCAATCCGATTTGGTGTATTTTTTTGATTTGAATCATCTTGTTTAATGATCATTATCATGAACAAACAATTTTTTACAGTTATAGTTTTACACGGAATTGTTTGTTGTGAAAATTAGAAGTTGGATAATTATCCTTAGTTATATTATTTCCATATATCCGGCTAAAGCGCAGATTCACCACGGGGGATTCGGAAATTTTTTTATTGGTCCATTGTACAATTTAAGCTCATCTCTTCAAAAAGATTTGAACTCAGTTGAACTGATTGACGGGAATCTTCAGCTGAATACAATTACATGGAGTTACGGGGGTGCAGGTTATTCTATTCGACCGAAGGGTATTGTTATTGGCGGTAGCGGTTATACCTATAAGCTGACCTCTTATGGTAACAACGGAGAAGTAGTCCTTCACAATGGTTGTGGTTTTTTCAATGTCGGATATCGCATTCTGAATAAAAACAAATGGCTCGGATTTCCATATTGTGGAATGGGTGGATACGGAGCAAGTTTCAAAATTACTAACACTAGTTCGGATAAAATATTCATTATAGGAAACGATACAATTACATCTCATAATGCAGCAAAATATTCAACAGGTGGTTTAGCATTTGAGATAGGTTTTGGTTTAAAATATTTTGCGTTCAATTCGGAAAGGAAAAAGAATAATAAGGGCACAGGAACCGTATTTGGAATTGATGGAGGGCTATCATTTTTTCCTTCGTTTGCTAAATGGCAAAACATTGTCAGCGAAGATGAAATTGCTTCTTTGGAGACTCCTTTTATTATGACGGCTTATATCAGGATGACTATAGGGTTGGGAATTTTTTTTGAAGAAGGGAGTGAAGAATTACCTGGCTCAAATTATTAGCAGCAACAATGAAAAATTAGGTTAGCGTTGAAAGAAAAGATAAAATCATGAACGACCTTAAAATATATCGTTGGACGGGAGTATGTGGACTGGCAGTCGTTTTGTTTTCATGGAGTCAGTTCCCATTATACAGGATAGATATTTTAATGATAAAAAAGAGCGACAATGACAAACTCGATTCCATTAAAAAAAATTCATTTTAAGTATTCATAAAAAATGTAAATACCATGGCAACAACAATTGAATACGACAAAAGACTTGCAAATATGCGAAACGAGATTTGGCTACCAAGATGGGAGCGAATTTCCTTGCTAAGCATTCTTGGTTACGAAGCTGCAGGCTGCCTGGCAGGTGGCTTCCTTCTCTCAGCGGCACCTGATGGCAGATTGATGGACATGCCCGTTGATATGATGCATGGCGCCTTTCCGAATTTCCTGATACCGGGCATCATTCTTTTTGGATTGGGAATTCTCACCACCCTTGCTTTTATTTCAGTGCTTCGTAGAACCCGTTCTGACTGGTTGATGGCCGGACTCGCGTTGGGCGGGTTGTTTATCTGGTTCTGGGTTGAAATTGCTATTCTGCGTGAACTCCATTGGCTGCATGCGATGTGGGGTATCCCGGTCTTTTTGGGTTGGGTCGTTGCTGTACCGTTGATTGCTTCGCGGCACAGCACACTAGCAATGCGAAAACCTTTGCTCTTGTGCGGCATAATCTCATCGCTGTGGTATTTGTCCATGAATATTGTGGTGCCGTTCTTTTACGAAGGTTATAGTTCCGCAGCTCAAACAGTCAGCGAGTTGTCTGCTATAGGCGCTCCGACACGAATACTATGGACGTTGCTTGGCCTATTGTATCCCATGTTTTTTATGGCCTTTGGGTGGGGTGTAAGGCAATCGGCATCCGAAAACCGTCACTTGCGCATAGTGGGAAGTCTAATAATCATCTACTCCATCCTTACCTTATATTGGCCACCCATGCATATGCGCGAAGTCACAGCGGCAGGCGGGGGAACATTGAGCGATACCCTGCATATTTCCTGGGCAATGATGACACTTCTTTTCAACATTGTCCTGATGGGATTCGGAGCGGCCGCACTTGGAAAAGGGTTTCGCATTTACACTGTCGTCAGTTTTGCTGCGTTTATTGTATTTGGGATTTTGATTGCGATAGAGGCCCCCGGTGTCCAGCCAAATCTGCCAACTCCATGGATAGGATTTTGGGAACGAGCTAACATTAGCGTATTCCAGTTATGGGTTATAGTCTTTACTATTACACTCCTAAGGGAAATAAGAAAGCAAGGCTCAAATAAAGTAAAACCTTACATCGCAGTGCATAATCTTTCTCGCATGCTAAGTTCACAGGAGCAATAGGAAAAAGCAATTCTGGGCATGGCTATCAAATATGGATTCTTCCATTGCATACAATAATTGACCTATGTCTTTAATTATACCTAGGGATTTCTACGCGTTCTTTCACTGGGGTATCCTATTTATTACGACCCTTTTTTGCATCACAAACCCTTGCTCTTAAACAAATATTAAAAATGATAAACAGAGATGGATGAATGCATAAAAAAAAACTGAATGAAAGCATTTTTAAAAAAGTATCCTTTATCTGCCTATTTCATTTTGGCATTCTCGATTGCATGGGGTGGTATCCTGCTAATTAATTTCTATGGCAGGTTTAGTTTATTTCATGGTGAAAGCGTTTTATCAGAAGGTATCAGCGGACAACTAATGCTAATATGGTTGGTTATGATAGCTGCACCTGCCATTACAGGGTTGTTTCTTAAACGTATGGTCGATGACAAGGAAGGGTTGAAAAAGTTGCTGTCGCTTATGGTCAGGTGGAAAGTCAGTATTCAGTGGTATGCTGCAGCAGTTCTTATCTTTCCTGCTTTGCTTATCCTAATAATTTATTCGTTCGTTCTCGTTTCTGCAAATTACACTCCAGGTTTGATGTTCGCAACTGGCATTGGTGCAGGGCTGGTCGGAGGATTTTTAGAAGAAATTGGTTGGACAGGATTTGCGCTTCCGAAGCTTCAATTAAAATACACGCCCTTTACTACAGGCATTATTCTCGGCTTCATCCATGCAGTCTGGCATTTGCCGGGTGATTATCTGGGTGGAATTAGTTTTTACAACGAACTTTACCTGTTCCATTTTCTGCTATGGATACTTGCCCTGATTGCGTTTCGATTACTTGTCATTTGGATTTACAACCATAGCAAAAGTCTGTTGTTAGCACAATTAGCACATGCAAGTTTCACCGGATGCCAGCTTATTTTCGGCCCTCCTGCGGCAACAACATCAGAGTCGATTTTGTGGTATGGTATTTTCGCGGCCACTCTTTGTATTGTTGTAACCGTCATAATTTTTAAAGACGAAAGGTTGTTCTTCCAAAAATGACAAATTCGATTCAAGATGAATTTCCTTATTGATGGTAAGGAAAGGTCTTCGTAAGCTACTATCACGGTTTTTTTGCGTTGGCGGACCGTGTATAATCTCAAAACGCTAAGCCCGGCAAAATCATGCGAGATTGAAGTGAGCAAAGTCGAACGGAAACCTGGCGATGCGTGGCTCCATTTCTACACCGACTTTACACATTTTTGCGGAGTTCCGCAAAACAAAAAAACCGCGTTACCGCGGTTTCTTCATTTATTGAGGTCCCGACCAGATTCGAACTGGTGTAGGAGCTTTTGCAGAGCTCAGCCTAGCCACTCGGCCACAGGACCTTTTTAAATTATTCAAGCATTAAACGACTATTTGTTGCTCATCCTGTCCTCCTTAGGCGGCCACAGGACCTACGAATTTTGATTTCAGATTTAACCTGCCCGACTATTTCCTAAATAAAAAATTATTTTATAAGGTCAGGCGGGGATTCTAGATTTGTCCAAGGGACTTCTTTGGAGAATCTGAAAGCGTCAAAGATAGGTTTTTTGACCGTTATTTCTTAACGAAAAACATATGGCTCGTATTGCAGAATCTGAACTGATTATTAATGACCGCGGAGGTATTTATCACCTCAACCTTCTTCCCGAAGAATTAGCACACAACATCATCGTAGTCGGTGATCCCGACAGGGTAAAAATGGTCTCCAAATATTTTGACAATATTGAAGTGAATACGCGGCATAGGGAGTTTGTCACACATACCGGCACTGTAGGGAAAAAAAGAATCTCTGTTATCTCAACAGGTATCGGCACAGACAATATTGATATTGTTTTAAACGAGATCGATGCCCTCGTAAACATTAACCTGGACAGCCGGGAGATAAAACCGACACTTAGCTATGTCAACATCATCCGTATCGGCACTTCCGGTGCTTTGCAGGCCGATATTCCGGTCGATGGTCATGTAGCAGGTACTCATGGCCTGGGCATTGATAATTTGCTGAATTTTTACAGGCTTGACCAAAATGATGAAGAAAAGCATCTGTTGCATTCATTCGTCACGCACACGCAGTTGCACGGTCAAATGGTTGAGCCGTATGTGGCCAGTGCGAGCGGGTCCCTGATAAAACATTTTGTAAAGGATTTTTATCATGGCATCACCGTCACCTGTCCCGGTTTTTACGGACCACAGGGTCGAATATTAAGACTAGGCATCCGGAATCCTAATCTTATCAATAATCTTACGAGCTTTCGGTTCGGCCAGCACCGGATCGCTAATTTTGAAATGGAAACATCGGCTATTTACAGCCTTGGAAAATTGCTGGGCCATCATTGCCTTTCATTAAATGCGGTTGTTGCCAATCGAATTAAACAGGAATTTTCTCAAGATCATTTTGCTGCCGTTGATAATCTTATAAAGAAAGTATTGAAAATTATTAGTGACGACCTGTAGAGGGCAAAATCTTGATGTTTATCAACCCAACAAACCATGTGTATTTATAATTTTGAGTAAATTGAATTTTAAAATTGACACCCCACCAACAATTAACAACTGGCCACTAGCTAACAATGAAAATACAATTTCATAAATACCAGGGCACCGGTAACGATTTCGTGATCCTCGACAACAGGAAGGGCCAATATCCGGGTTTGACTGCTTCCCATATACGTCATATCTGCGACAGGCGCTTTGGAATTGGCGGCGATGGACTAATGCTCCTCAATGAGAAGAACGGCTTTGACTTTGAGATGAAATATTTCAATGCGGATGGCCGCGAAGGTAGTATGTGCGGTAACGGAGGTCGTTGCCTTATTAAATTTGCCTATGAACTGGGCATTCATAGAAATGAGTATCATTTCACCGCGGCGGATGGTTTACATGAGGCAGAGATAGATACGGATGGAACTGTTTCATTAAAAATGCAGGATGTTAACCAGGTTTCAAAATTTCATGGTGACTATCTCCTGAACACAGGATCGCCTCACTATGTAAAAATAGTAAGCGATGTCATGAATACTGATGTGTTTAAAAAAGGCCGGGAAATTCGATACAGCAAGGATTTCGAAAAAGAAGGCATCAATGTAAATTTTGTCGAGCAATTACCTGATGAGGACAAAATACTGGTAAGAACTTATGAACGCGGCGTGGAAGATGAGACTTTCTCCTGCGGCACCGGGGTTACGGCAGCCGCGATCATTTGTTATCATAATGAAAATGGTTTTAATGACGTCCAGGTAAAAACATTAGGTGGTACTCTTACCGTTGAATTTGAGCGCCTTAACGACACCCATTACAATAACGTCTGGCTTTCTGGGCCGGCGGAAAAAGTTTTTGAGGGCGATATTGAACTTTGATGTATTAACCTGTATGTACCAAGAAGAAATCATCAAAGCAAGCAAGAAAATCTTTAACGAGTTTAGCGATACCTGCTTACAGATCTCCGACAAGGAATTTTTTTTTCAGCCCGCAGAAAAATGGTCGATCGCACAAAATGTCGATCATATTACAAGATCTGTTAAAACCACAAGACTGGCATATGCGCTTCCCAAAATAGTAATCAGGACTTTATTTGGAAAAGCAAATCGCCCTTCAAGAACTTATGAAGAGCTCGTATCAAAATATAAGTTGAAGCTGGAACAAGGCGGAAAGGCTTCGGGACGGTACCTTCCAAAAACCAATCTCTCAAAAAAATTATTCGTTATACAAAAATGGCAAAAGGAGAACGAAAAATATCTCGAGGCAATAGAGTTGAAATGGAATGACGACCTACTCGATCACTACATCGCTCCTCATCCCCTGCTTGGAAAGCTGACGTTGCGGGAACTTTGCTATTTCACCATTTATCACACGGAACATCATCTCAATATCATTAAAGCAAGGCTTACTGAACAATTTAATTAATGGAAAATCAAACTCCCTCTCCCGGAAGTTTTAATATTCGCGTATATGGCGTTTTGATCAATGCACAAAAACAGGTGCTGGTTAGCGATGAATACATTCGGGGTAGCTATTTCACAAAATTTCCCGGGGGTGGTTTGGAACTTGGTGAAGGAACAAGAGATTGCCTTAAAAGGGAGTTCAAGGAAGAAATGGATCTTGAAGTTGAAGTCGATCAACATCTCTATACTACAGATTATTACCAGGTATCTGCTTTTAATCCTACGCACCAGATCATTTCGATTTACTATTTGGTAAAAGCTCTGGAGGAGATTAAAGTTCCTTTACGAACAAAAGAATTTGATTTTGACGAGCAGCAAATGGAAGTGTACCACAAGACAAGAATGACAGAAACCTTCCGGTTCATTGACTGGAATATTTTTTCGGAAGAAAAAGTTACCCTACCTATTGATAAGATTGTGGCCTCGCTCGTGAAGGAAAAATTCAAGCTCCAAAACCCAAGAACCAAATAAATTCCAATTGGTCAAATTCAAATGCCATTGCACATTTCATTTTTTGCCTTCAGATTTTAATTTATTTGAGATTTGATATTTGGCATTTAGCCCGCTGTGGGAATATTCATAAACGCGTCCTGGTCCTGGCCCATCGCTGACCGTTTCATTTTCATGGTCAGGTCATGTCCCAAATATTTTTCAATTCTGTGCTCTGCGACGTAAATAAGCGGAGTAAGAATGATTGCCATGGAAGCCTTGTAAATATAATTTACTACACCAATCGCCAATATTTGCTGCCAGGTAAATGTTCCCGAAAAAGCAATAAACAAAACAATATAACTATCCACAATTTGCGAAACCAACGTTGAACCGGTTGCTCTTAGCCAAATTCTCTTTTCACCAGTTACTTTTTTTATCCGGTGGAATACATAAACATCCACCAGCTGGCTCACTAAAAAAGCAACGAGGCTTCCAACAATGATCTTCATGCCCTGTCCAAAAATTCCACTAAACGCATTCTGCATGTTGGGAATATTGCTTTTCTCCACCTGGCTGGTGACCCAAAAATCTGCGGGAGGAACGCTGATAGCAGCATAAAACATCAAGAAAGCATAAGAGATCAAAAAAATCGCAGTGAATGAAATCCTTCGAACAGCCTTCGGTCCATAGAATTCGTTGACAATGTCAGTCATCACAAATTCAAGTGGCCAAAGCAGAACACCACAGGTGAGACTGATGGAAAGGCCACTTTGGCCAAACAGCGTAAAGTTGGAGGGGTGAAAGCCAAACAATTTTTCCACAGAAAAGATCTTCGTCCCGATTGATTCTGCTATTAAAGCATTGCAGCAAAAAAAAGCCGTCATTCCCAGGAACAACTTCGTCGGTTTATCCTTCAGAATATTTTGTATCATGAATGGCCATTGATGTAAAGAATATAAAACGCATCGATCACTAAAAATAAAACATTGGCCACAATAAGCCATGAAGGAACAGTAATTAAAGATTTCCTCGAAAATATCCCAAAAACGAGGTATGAGAAATTTGCGAGCGGGTTTAGAATAAATCCCATCACATACCCGATGATCAAAATGGTGGACGTAAGTTGTTCGTCACTGATCCATTTGGTTAGTTGCAATGAAAAAGCGAGAAGGAAAAAAAGGTTACAGATAAAAGCGATCCGTGAGAGTTTTAACAGCCAGCGCATGTAGCTAAGATAAAAGATAATAGATAAAAATTGTAGGCGCCACGATCTTAAAATCGGGTCGGGACTTAGTTTTAAATTTCGACGATGAACTCTCTGTCACCCCGGGCTCGATCCGGGGTCTATTGATACTTTATAACTTAGATCCCGGATCAAGCATGACGTTAAGAGGTCATTTGTAATTATAGACTCCTAAAATCATCGCCCATTTTCCGACTCCCGGCAAAATAGCATTATTTTGCTGCCTAATTTATTCAACTATTTTATGAATAACGGCTTGTTTAAAAAATTGCTTCCGCATGTCGTCGCAATCGTTGTTTTTTTAATTGTAACGGCAATTTTTTGTAAACCTTCGCTCGAAGGCAATGTATTGAACCAAACAGATGTCACTGGGTGGAAAGGTTCAGCGCAAAACGTGTTTGATTACAAGGCGACACATGGCCATTATCCTCTGTGGAATCCAAACGTATTTAGCGGAATGCCCAATTACCAAATTTATTTACATGGGAAAAGTGTACTACCAAATTTTCCAGCAATTATCAGCCTTGGTTTACCAAAACCAATGAATTTCTTCTTTGCAGCTTGCATTTGTTTTTACATTCTTTGTGTGGCATTTGGATTAAACCCGGTCGTAAGCATATTCGGAAGCCTTGCTTATGCGTTCGCAACTTACAATGCAGTGATCATTGGCGTTGGCCACGAATCAAAAATGTGGGCCATTTCTTTCATGCCTCTACTTTTGGCCGGAATGATACTTACTTTTAGTAAGAAATACTGGCTTGGCCTTGCTATTAGTACGCTTGGCGCCTATCTCGAAATAGCAGTCAACCATCCGCAGATTAATTTCTATTTCTTACTGATTGCTGCTGCCGTGACTTTAGCATACCTGGTTGATTGGATTCGGAAAAGGGAGTGGAAACATTTAATCATAAGTGGATCGATCGTGATTGTTTCTGCATTGATCGGAGTGGCTGGTTCAGCGGTGACATTTATGACTTCATATGAATATTCAAAGGCCACGATGCGCGGCGGCAAGTCAGTATCTGTGGAAGGGGAGCAAGTAAAATCTTCTAAAAGTACTGGTCTTGACACTTCGTATGCGTTTCAATATAGCCTTGGAAAAGCCGAAACTGCTGTAATGCTCATGCCTGACGCTTTTGGCGCCACCAGTGCAAAGCCACTTGGCGACAAGTCTCACGTCATTGAGAAACTAACTGATAAAGGCGTACCTGAAAACCAGGCTGCACAGGTAGCTAATGGTCTCCCAGCCTATTGGGGTGGAATTGATGGAGTAGGCACTTCAGGTCCTCCTTACATAGGCGCTATTATTTGCATAATCGCGCTGATTGGGTTTGTAATTGTTCAAACACCTCTGCGGTGGGGACTACTGGCCGTTACCATCTTAGCGATCTTAATGTCGTGGGGAAAATATTTGCCGGGCTTCAATAATTTTCTGTTTGAACATCTGCCCATGTATAACAAGTTCAGAGCACCGTCAATGACACTTGTAATACCTGGATTGACGCTTCCGTTAATGGCAGTTTTGACTCTTCAATACATATTATTTGGCAACAAAAGCAAGGAATTGCTCAAAGCGGATTTTAAAAAGATATTATATGCTGTAGGAGGATTGATCGGACTGTTGATATTGATTTACGTGATGATGGATTACAGCTCTTGGATTGATCGTAGTGTGTTAATGCAATATACAGACCCAAAAACTGGTGATAATGGCTTTGCCAGAGCAATCGTTGCCGGAATGAAAGCAGATCGCAAAGGCATGTTTGGGGGGCAACTACTTAGAACAATTGGATTTGCAGCCCTTGTGCTGGGGTGTCTATATCTCTACATGAGAAATGTTATTAAACCTATGGTGATAGCAGTGGCTCTTGCGGCAATAACCATAATTGATTTGCTAGTGGTCGACCAAGATTATCTTAATGCAGACAATTATATCTCGCCAGACGAGCTTACGTCTCAAAATTTTGTGCCCAATAGTGTGGATCAACAGATCTCGCAGGATAGAAATCCCGATTACCGCGTTTTCAACAATGCACCAGGCTGGACTTCCGAATCGCGGACATCATATTTCCACAAATCAATCGGAGGTTATCATCCCGCCAAACTCAGCATTTATCAGGATTTGATAGATAAATATTTTTCTCAAGGAGTGGATCAAAACATCCTCAATATGCTGAACGTTAGGTACATTATTTATACGGATCAAAAAACTAACGTACCGCAGCTGGCGCCTAATCCATATGCAAACGGGTCTTGCTGGCTGGTAAAGAACGTTAAACTTGTCCAGGGGCCTGTACAAGAACTGCAAGATATCGGTACAACACATCTTAAGGATACGGCTATTGTTCAGCAGTCATTCAGTAGCCAAGTTGTTCAACCACAGTGGGACTCTTTAGCAACAATCAAACTTGCCAAGTTTGACAACGACACCATGCGATACAGTTTCAACAGTTCAAAACCACAGTTTGCAATTTTCAGCGAGGTGTACTATCCGTTTGGCTGGAATGCATACATTGATGGAAAGAAAACGGCGTATTGCAAAGCAGACTATGTTCTTCGTGGCCTCTCGATTCCCGCCGGTCAACATTCAATTGAATTCATTTTTGAACCTTCAACTTTTAAAAGGTCCGTCAATATTGCGTATATAGCATCCTTCCTGATTTTGATCTTCTTTGTAGGAGGAATAGTTATGCAATTGAGAAGGGATAAAGTAAAGACAACTGTATCCAGCTAGTTATCAGCCAGTCGACATTGAAAAAAATTCTTGTAATAGCTCCCTATCAATACCTGCCTTATTTTTCAGGCGGGCAAAAATTGGTTGCACAGTTTCTAGATCATCTTGGTAGAGCAACTGACTTAACTGTCATAAGTGTCTCTGACAATGATGCCTCAATAATAAAACCCTATAAACATCTTGCCTGGCTAAAAAAGAAATCATTTTCGAGATATTTCGACGTAAGCCTTACTTCAAAAATCACCGGGCTGATAAACAAAGAAAAATTCGATGCTATCATCTGGGAACACCCTTATTATGCCTGGCTGGCTGGCACGATAAAAAGAAGAACAGGAATAAAAACAATACTCCATATACACAATATCGAATACCAGCGTTTTCGATCGATGGGAAAATGGTGGTGGCCTATCTTAAAGATCTATGAACAAAGGGCTTTCCACATCGCTGATGAAATTCTTTTTATATCGCCTGATGATAAAAAGTTTGCCATTGAAAAATGGGGTATCAAAGAAGAAAAATGTGTTGAAATTGCGTTCGGCGTAGAGATCAGCAAATACCCGGATGACAGGGATAGTTCAAAAAAAGCTGTACAAACGATCCACCAGATCTCCGCTAATGAAAGAATTTTGCTATTCAACGGATTGCTTGATTATAAACCTAATCTCGATGCCTTATTTGCGATCTTAAAAGAGATCAATCCCATTATGCTTAACTATCCGGATTTTAAATATAAGATCATTATTTGCGGCAAGCGACTTCCTGCAGGATTAAACGAGCTCCGGGAATATGCGGATAAAAATATTATTTATGCAGGGTTCGTTCCCGATATTGAAATGTATTTTAAAGCGGCTGATCTTTTTTTGAATCCTGTGCAAAGTGGCGGTGGAATTAAAACAAAAATGGTAGAAGCCATTGCCTTTGGTACAACTGTTATCTCCACTGAAACCGGCGCCATAGGGATACGCAGAGAAATTTGCGGAAAAAAATTAATAGTGATCCAGGACAACGCCTGGAATGATTTCGCCCTGGCGATCATTAAGAATGTTGATAATGCCGGGATGACTCCTGCCGTTTATTATGAACATTATTATTGGGGAAGTATTGTGAGGAAGATTTTATAATTTTTGATGAAATAACACAACAAATGGTAATCGGAAACGGAATGGTAGCAAAAGGATTTGAATTGTATAAGGCAGATGACCGTTTCCTCATATTTGCCTCAGGGGTTTCAAACTCCAAAAATATTAACCCCGATGCCTACGAACGGGAATTAACTCTTTTGCAAAGATCGATGAAAGAAAACCCTGAAAAAATATTGGTTTATTTCAGCACCTGCAGCATTTATGATCCGGGGGAAGAAAATTCAAAATATATTCTTCACAAAAAGCAAATAGAGCACCTCATCCAAAAGCATCAAAAACAATTTTATATTTTCAGGGTGTCGAACCTTGTGGGGCAATCCGGAAATCGCAACACGATATTAAATTTCTATGTCTACCATATCTTAAATGGGATCAATTTCGATCTCTGGGCCAATGCAACGAGGAATTTAATTGACATCGATGATATGTACAAAATTGCCGATTATATTTTAAAAAAAGGAGTTGCTCAAAATCAGGTCATTAATATTGCAAATACTGAAAATTATACTACCCAGGACATAATAACTGCCATTGAGAATTTGTGGAACACAAGAGCCAACTATATTCCTATTCCGAAAGGACATCCTTTTACTATCGACCTGTCGACGATCAGCCCCATCATGAGTGAACTGGGTATCCGTTTCGGAAAGAATTATTTACCTAATTTGCTCAGGAAATACTATTATCATCAATGACCTATAAGGCTGCAGTACGTAAGAGAAATATCGAGCTGGTGATAATGTTTCCGTTCGTGGTATTCGGCAAACTTGCAGGAACACTCTTTCCACTAAAACCCCAACGAAATATTTTCTTATTCTTTCCCTCCTCAGATCTCGGCGGTTCTATTAAAGTCAATGCAGATATCACGGAATGTATCAAGGATAAAGAGCCTGTGATCATTTTTTCAAAAAAACCAAAAAACAACCAATTCAGGAATCTTTTTGAAATAGAGGGTGTCCGGATTATCGACCTGCACAAGTACATTGACTATAAGATCTATCATTTTGTAAATTTTTTTTTTAGAGGAGTGCTGGCTGCCTGGATCAATAAGTCAGAGCGGCCGGTAATATTCGGTGGTGAAAGTCTTTTCTTTTATAAAATGCTTCCCCATGTTAAGAAGAGTGCCAAAAAGATCGAACTCTGCCATCTCAACACCTGGATCAACTATTCGCTCGCCTTTGCAAAATATATTGATCTCCGGATCTTCAGTACGCCGAAAATAAAGAGGGATGTGGAAGACATTTATAATCGCAACCATCTGCCACGATCGTATTTCGATAAGTTGGTGTTTATTGACAACAAAGTTGACATCCCTCCATTAAAAGAATCGGAAAATGACATTTTACAAGTACTGTATGTCGGTCGTGGTGCTCCACAAAAAAGAGTTCACCTCATCGCCGAAATTGCCAGGCAAATGCACCAGGCGGGGGAGCGCATTCAATTTTCTTTTGTTGGTGATGTCGAAAACCTAATTCCAGACGATGTAAGGAAATATGTCGCACTTTACGGCAACGTAGGAAATGTAAAAGAATTACATGAGATCTATATGAATTCAGACGTCTTGATCCTGACATCTGCATACGAAGGTTTGCCGATCGTTATTATGGACATGATGGCGAGAGGGAAAATTGTGATCTCTACAGCAGTGGATGGGATCCCGGATTACATTACGCACATGGAAAATGGATTGTTAATAACAGAAAAAGAGGAAACAAAAATAATTCAACAAGGAGCAGAATTCCTGAAGTTGCTAATAACGAACCCCGAATTAAAAAGTGAAATTGGACGAAAAAGTTACCATTATGCGTTAAAACATTTCAGCGGGGAAACTTTTTGCCAAACATATCGAAAAATTCTTACGTGACCCTTGGTCTGTTTTTGATGTAAGACAGTATCATAAAAAATTTTGACATCACCCCAACCCTCAGCAAAGAAGCCGGTATCTTACTTTCGCTCTTCAGGATAGCCAGTACTTCATCAGGCCATTTTTCACCTACATAAGATAATAACAAATCTTTATCCCTTATGTTCATGTTTCGAAACAATCTCCACCATGCATCATACACCCATATGTTTCGTAGCGGCCTCGTGCCATATTCTTTTAACAATAGCCATCCCTCTGGCAATTCTACGGCAGGATTATTAATGGATCGCTGGGTTACTTGCGTTTCGTTGAGTCCAATATTTATCAACGGCATATCTATATACCTATAATCCATAGTTTGTCTGAGCACTCTCATATAAAATTCAATGTCTACTCTCCATTTTAGTCTTTCATCGTAGGCTTCGGAAACATTTTTATGAATAAGAGTAACGCTAGGGGGTCCAATGACATTTTTTGCAAACAGAACACCCGGCTCGTTTACCATTATGTCCCTGAATTCCGATAGCCGATGGAGTTTCCGGGCAGAGGAAGCTTCAGATACAGTATAATAAGCCGAAAAAATAAATGGATGGTCATCGTGCGTAAACTTTACGAAACTGGCGAGGCTATCCGATGAAGAGAACCAATCGTCATCATGCATTAGTTTTATCCATTGCCCCTTTGCTTTAGATATCGCACGATTCCAGTTCGCCGGTGTGCCAAGGGCTTTCTCGTTTTGAAAATATTTAATTGGAAGTTGGCCCTCATATTTCTTTAGAAGGTCTTTTACCGAATCATCGTCACTGTCATCCGTAATGATCACTTCAAAATCTTTAAAGGTTTGGAGGGTGATGCTTTCAAGTAGTCTTTCCAGATAAGCGACTCTTTTGTATGTTGGAATGCAAATGGAAACGAATGGATTCATTTTGCCCTCTTAAATAATTTATGGAAATTCTCAATCCCGGCCGGTTCATAAAGCAGGAACCTGGCGATCGCATAATACAACGCCGGCTTGTAATACAATTTTTGCGTTCCTATCCACCGCCATTTATTCTTCCAGGAGATCCTGTATTTTTTAAGGAAGTCCAGCCACGTTTTGCTAATTTTCTCTTCAATGGAGTCAGAATAGTCAGCAAGCTTTGTAGCAGGAAGCATTTTTCCCATGCCAATATGATAATCAATCGCCGTCTTTGCCCAGTTGTCTCCAAAATCGCCACCCGTTGTTATATGAATCATATTGACACTATAACTAACCGCAATCCTGCATATCCTTGATGCCCTTAGGCTAAAATCAATATCATAAAAGTGAAACCCCTTTAAATGCCCTTCATTGAACTTTGACTGCTGCCACACTTCTTTACGACTACAAATAAAAACTCCATCCAGGCAAACTACTTCTTCTAAATTATTTTCTTTGTTTGGTTGTAAATAAATCGATTCTTCCCTGTCAATGTACCGATGCAGAATGTTTGCGCAATCAAAATCCTTATTCCCTGAATACCATCCTGAAAAACATTTCGATTTATATTTACTCCCCGCCACTCCTACTACGCCAATCGCCGGGTTTTTGGAAAAAATGTCTTCGAGAACGTGACCCCAGTTCAATGTTTGAAAAAGAATGTCTTCATGAACAAAACATAAGTATGAAAACTTCGCACGGGAAGCTAAAGCGTTATATACTTCACAGATCCCCTTCTTTTCAAGGTTGTCAAAGAATAATATCTCATGCTCAACTCCAATTGTTTGTCCAATGTTCGCTTTTACCTGGCTTAATAAAGAATTATCGGCAGAGCATATTAAAACTGAGATCATCAACTATAATTAAAAGATACCTTTATTTTTGGCTAAAATTAATGAAATGCCGACTTCGGATAATTTTTTGGTGAATGTATTCAATGGATCAATGGCGCGGATAGGTAAAGCTTTTCATAATCCATATCGTAAAGTAAATATCGGGCCGGTATTTCTCAAATATTTAAAGCACATTCCTCCCGGGAAATTGCATTCTCACAAACTTTTCGGGCATGAGACCTGGTTCGTAAGCGGGCAAGAGTATCTGCATGGGATAAAAGAGATATTTATTGACGAAATATACAATCAACCATTGTCGCCAAACGCTTTCATACTTGATTGCGGGGCCAATATCGGGCTCAGCGTGATTTATCTAAAGAAGATTTGCCCCACTGCAACAATCACTGCGTTTGAGCCAGACCCAAATAATTTTGAGCTACTCAAAAAAAATA
>Ga0070664_100001981_pt1 | contig 16407 bp, 18 predicted proteins | sample KBSC73metaG_FD_65863 | JGI IMG/M metagenome (GOLD analysis project Ga0070664, IMG submission 65863) | Corn rhizosphere microbial communities from Kellogg Biological Station, Michigan, USA - KBS C7-3 metaG | ecosystem: Host-associated > Plants > Roots > Rhizosphere > Soil ... | reverse complement strand
GGGTCGGTTCCATCGGAGGTCCTTTCGGGTTGGCCTTTGGTTGGGACCAACTATCCAGTGTCGACTAGTCAGTGTCAACTATTTTGTGCCGACGATTCGGCGAGGACCGTGCCGGCCTGTGAGTTATCCAGCCCCAAGCGCTGCGCGGATCTGGCCGAGCCACTGCGCGGCGAGCCGACGGCCGTTCGGCAGCTGGTCGCCCCGATCCCAGCGCCACGTCGTGATCATCGCCAGCACGAGGATCCGGCACTCGCGCAGCAGGTCCTGGTCGACATCCGGATAGTGATCGCTGACCTCGTCGGGCGCGTGGGCGAGGTCGAACTCGACGGGTCCCCGGCAGCACGTCTCGAGGTCGATGAACAGCGGCCCATTCTTCGTGGCCCGCACGTTGCCCGGGTGCGGCTCGCCGTGCAACAACTGCTCGGCGCCGCCGCGCCCGCCGATGGCTCGCCGCAGGTTTCGCAACGTGTCGGCGAGCAGCGCGCGGTCGGCGTCGGCGAGCGCCGGGGTGCGGTCGCGGCTGGCGACCAGTAGCTGCGCCTGCTCGACCCGGTCCGTGAAGTGCGGCGCCGGGACATCGAGCGTGCGCATGCCGGCATGAAGCCGCTCGAGGGCACCGGCGTAGTCGGCCGGGGCAAGCTCGCCGGGCGTCACGGATTCGTAGTAGGTCCACAGGGTCACTACGAACCCGTCACTCCCGTAGACGCGTGGCTCCACCCGCGGCTCGAGAACGGCCACCGGGCACCCGGCCCCGGCGAGCCGCTCCGCCAGTTCGATTTCGAACTGCGCTGCCTGCTGTGCCGCGGGTGCCACCCGGGCCAGGACGTCGCACGGCAGCAGGCGCAGGGTGAGCTTGTTCGAGTCGTGGAGAACGACCGCGTCGTCGGCTGGCAGGTCAAGCGATGAGGCGATCGAGGTGGCCGCCGCCACCGCGCGCTGAGCCTCCGACGCCTGCATCGATCGTTAGCGTAGGAGCCGTGGTGAGCGAGGAGAACCTTTGGCTCCGCAAGATCGCGGAGAATCCCGGCCACTCCCAGTGGTACATCAACCGGTGGCGCGACATCGCCGCGAGCGGCGCCGACGTCGCCGGGGAGGCCCGGCTCGTCGATGCCGCGGTTCCGCGCGGCGCCCGGATCCTGGACGCTGGCTGCGGCACCGGCCGGGTGGGTGGCTTCCTGGCCGCTGCCGGTCACGACGTGGTCGGCGTCGATCTCGACCCCGAGCTGATTGCCGTCGCGCGGCACGACCATCCGCGGTCGCGGTGGCTGGTCGGCGACCTCGCCACCCTCGACCTGCCGGCGGCCGGGATTCCGGCCGGCTTCGACGCGGCCATCTGCGTCGGCAACGTGATGACCTTCCTCGCATCCGCCACCCGGCTCGCGGTTCTGTGCCGCCTCCGCACGCACATCCACGCCGGCGGCCGGGTGGTCGTCGGGTTCGGCTCCGGCCGGGGCTACGAGTACGACGCGTTCTTCGCCGACGTGGCGGCCGCCGGGCTGACGCCCGAGGTCACGCTCGGCACCTGGGATCTGCGACCGTTCACGCCCGAGTCGGACTTTCTGGTGGCGCTACTCACCGCCGAGTCGTCAAGATCGAGTTGATCTTGCAGTTGTGGCGGGGCAAATCAGGGCAAGCCGGACGCGATCCTCTCCACAACTGCAAGATCAACTTGATCATGGGGTCCGGCTAGCGGCCGGCCCAGTCGGGGTGCGCGGTCAGGAAGTTGGCGACGGTGTCGGTGCGCATCGCGGCGAACAGCGCGCGCGTGGTGTCGTCGAGGATCTCGTACGACCGGCCACCGATGGTCCGGCTGGCGAAGTGGCCGCCGTTGGTCTTGACGACGGTGATGGCGCCAGCGTCGAGATGGCGGAACGACAGGATCCAGTCGGTCAGCGCCGTGCCGTTGCCGTCGAAGGTGACGCTGCCGCTCAGCGCCCGCAGCATCCGGTCGGCGGCCATCGGGTTGGTCACCAGGTTGCTCGCGCTGACCTTCCCGGCGAGCGCCTTGATGAGCTGCTGCTGGTGGCGCTGGCGGCCGTAGTCGCCGTCGGGGATCAGCTCGCGTTGGCGCACGTAGTCCAGCGCCTGCCAACCGACGAAGTGCTGACAGCCGACGTGGTACACCTGCGCCCGCATGCCCGGCACGGGCCGTGGCGAGTCGTAGTCGGGCGCGCTCAACACGTACGGGACGCCCTGCCGGCCGGTCGCAACATCCCAGCCGACATGGATCGACGTGGTCTCCTCGTCGACGCACATGTCGACGCCGCCGACCGCGTCGACGGCGGCGCGAAGGCCGTCGAAGTTGACGATCGCGGCCGCGTCGAAGCCGACGCCCGTCAGCCCGCGCAGCGTGAGCCCCAACAGTTCGACACCGCCCGCCCGGCCGCCGCCCTCGCGCGAGCCGATCTGGTACGCGGCGTTGACCTTGTCGACGCCGCCGCCAAAGCCGGCCCGTGGATAGGCGGGGATGTCGACGCGGCTGTCCCGGGGAATCGAGACGAGATAGACGCGGTCGCGGCCGGCGGTGACGTGGGCGATCATGATCGTGTCGGACCGGACTCCGGCGGTCGAGCCGGTGCGCTCGTCGATGCCGACGAGGAGCACGTTGGTGCCGCGGTTGGCTCCTGCCCCGGCAGTCGTCGTGCCGCGCGTGGCCGCGGCGGCCGGACCCGACGCGACCGACCATCCCCGCGCCGGCGCCCCGACGGCGGCTCCGCCCAGCAACGGCTCCTGGTCCACCGACGTCGTGTAGCGCCGCAGCAGGTACGTACCGCCGCCGGCGAGCAGCATGGCCACGGACAGCAGCGCTACCACCGTGGTGAGCAGGTGGCGGCCCCGCGTCGACGGCGCGCGGTGCGCCGGATGCCGGTTCGGGTAGACGACCGCGTCCAGGTCGACGATCCCGTCGAAGCCGGCGGCGGCCAGCCGCGTCCGCAGCTCGGCCCGCAGCGCGGCGGAACCGGCCGGCACGGCCGGTGCTGGAGTCGCGGGCACGACGGTCCGGATCGACGCCGGCCGGGCGGACCTGAGAACCTCCGTGCGGCGGCACCCGTTCCGCACCGAGGGTGGTCATCGACGGTGCCGTCCGGCTAGCCGGAGGTCACATCGGTGGGCGGGGCCAGTTCGAGCTGTCGACGCCGTGTACGGGCGTGGCCGGGGGAGCGGGCGTTGCCGGCGTGGCCGGGGGAGCGGGCGTTGCCGGCGGGGCCGGCGGGGCCGGCGGGGCCCACGGCGCTGGCGGGTTCGGCGGGGCCGGTGGGCCTGGTTGCGGCAGCGACGCTGCCGCCACCGGCGGTGGTCCGGGTGGTGCGATGGGCTTCGGTGGGACCGCGCCGGCCGGGTGCCAGAGCGGATCGGGGCTGGTCAGGCTGCGGAAGTCGAACTGGCACTTCGCGCAGGTCCGCAGCGCGGACTCGGTCTGCCGTTCCCCGCACTGCTGGCAGTAGGTGATCACGGTCTCGTCCGCGTCCAGCCCCTGACAGCGCGGGCAGGTGAACTTCGGACCCTTGGCGTTGAGCTGGACGAGGCGTCCGGCCGCCACGTACGGCGACATCATGACGCTCAGTCCGGTGGCGAGGTCGCGGCTGCGCCGGCTGCGTTCCTGCAACCGTTCCAGGTCCGGGTTGGTGACCTTCTCCAGCCGGCACGTGGTGCAGATCCGCAGCGTCCGTACCGGCAGCTGCGCGCGCATGTTGGCCTGTTGGTACAGGAACGTCACCACCGGGATCTCGGCCGCGCTCACCGGCAGCCGGAAGCGATCGGTGCCGGGGTCCGGCCGGGAGACCAGTTCCTCCACCCGGTAGACGAGCGCCCGGACCTGTGCGGCCAGCGGCGCCGGCAGTGCGCCGGGTCGGCTGGCGATCAGTGTGCCCGCGGTCAGCATGGCGTCGGCCACGTCGGTCGGAATTTCCGCGACGGAGTCCGGCGCCGCGAACGTGAACGTCTGTGCACCGGCGCTGCTGACGACGGCGTTGCGCTGATCTGCCGAGCCACCCTCCAGGATGCGTCCGGTGTGGCGGCTCAACGCCGCGCTGGCCCGTCCGGTAAAGCCGGAGACGTTGCGCAGCACGCCGACGTCGCCGGACCCGGTGTCGCGCCACCACCGGTCGAAGTTCGCCGCCGCGGCCGGATCCAGCCGGGTCAGCGCCTCGTCGACGGCGAACAGCACCGTGCCGAAGGCTTCGACGTAGGCGTTGGTCGCACCCCAGTTGCGGCCGACCCGTCCGGGCCACCGGTCGACGAGGACCACCGATACGGCGGTGCCGGCGCCGGCGTGTTCGATCAGTACCCGCAACTCCACGGGGAGCTTCGCGGGTACCAGGGTGACCGCGCCAAGCTTCGTGCCGCGGACCGCTTCCAGCAGGCTGAGCTGCTCGGTACGCAGCTCGAACGACAGCTCCCGGATCGTCCGCAACAATGCCGGGCGGACCGCCACCGGGGGCGGGGCGAGCCGTCGCGTCGCGCCGGCGGCCAGCCGGCCCGGCTCCGGCGGCGCGCCGACCTGTGCGGGCCAGGGTTCACCGGCGAGGTCGGTCCAGGTCACTCGGCGCCCGTATCGGTGTAGGACGCTGCGTCGGCGGCGTAGTCGGCATGGGTTGCCGCGTCGTCGGCGTAGCTGGTGGCGTCGTCGTAGTTGCTGTTCGCGATGTCGGTGAAGTTCTGGGCCGCGTTCAGGTCGCTGTAGGCCGCGCCGAAGTTTCCGTCTGCCACGTTGTCGGCGGCCTGCTGAACGTAGAAGTCGGCCGAGTCGCTCGCACTGTCGCCCTGGCCGGCGTGCCAGTTCGACCAGTCCGCGTCGTCGGCGGCAGCCGCGCCCTCGCCCTGCACGTCCTCGGCCGCGGCGGCGGACTCCGCGGTCGCCGCCTGGCCGGCGTCCGCCGCCTGGCCGGCGTCCGCCGCCTGGCCGGCGTCCGCCGCCGACGTGCCGCTCGACAGGTAATCTCCCCAACCGGCGTCGGTGCTCACTTTTCGCCTCCACGATGGTCCCCAACGGCTGGCACCCATCGTGGCAGCCGTTCCGGCTACCGAGGATCGCCCGATCAGGCCGTCCGGTTGACGCTCGCGGTGTCGATGCTGTGCTTCGTTTGCTGACCGGTGCTCAACCGTGCGTCGGGTGGCATCAGGAAGTGGTGTCCGCGCACGCACTGCACTTTGACGAGCGGGAACGGCCCGTCGGTGGACCCGAGTACGACCCGGTCGACCACCTCGGCAATGGCATCGCAGTCCAGGTCGGGACACGGCAACAGGATCAACATTTGTGTTCTCCGGTGGCAGTAGCGACATCTGCTGTCAGTGTCGGCACCGGTGTCCGCTGAGCCCATAGCTACCCGCGCGGCCACCTTGGCAATCCGCGCATGAATGTGGGATCCGGTTCCAGGGCCGCGTGGGTGGGATTCCAGCCGGTCTTGACACGCTCGGCCACATGACAGTTCGCAAACGACAGGCGATATTGACGTTCGCCACGGCCGTGACGGCGGTCGCCGTCGGGTTCCCGACTCCGTCCGCCGGTGCGGCCCCGACCAACGATTCGCTCGCGTGCAGCCACCTGATCGGGATGCGTGACGCCTACTACGACATGTATTCGCGCGCGCGGACCGACAACAGCCTTCTCGTCATCGTGGCCCAATACACCTGGGACGCAACGGACGCCGGCTGTTTCGGAACCGAGCCGGCCCTGCGCCAACGCGCGTTCGCGCCGCCCTCCTTGCCGTGGTCGTAGCGACCGCGTTCCGGCTGGCCCGCCGCCTGACGGACCAGCCGGACCGCCTCACCAGGTCTCGAGCGCGGCCCTGATGTGTGACCGGAGCAGAGGGACACGGCCGTCGCGTTGAGCTGCGCCGGGCCGAACATGTCGCAAATCGCGTCGGTCTTGCGGTTGTCCGACTGCTCCATCATGCCCTCGGCGCTGCTGGCCATCCGCGCCGCGATCGGTTCGCCGTCCGCCGAATCGGGTGCGGTGTCCGATGTGGACATGCCGCAGTCGAACCGCAAGCGGTTGGCGACCGTCGGCCCGCCGGGCGCCCTCGAACCGGTCGATTCCCGGACGTCACCGCGCGACAGCGTGCCGCCCGGGGCGGTGCCGTCGCCGACCGGGCCGACCCGGGCCGGTCACCTGTCCGCCCGATCCCCGACCGCATAAGCAACGTGTGACGCCTTAGCGTTGCTACCCGGCGGGGGTAGCAACGCTGAGGCGTCACACGTTGGCAGCCGACGCTCCGCCGGCGCGCCCACCGTCGTTTCTGGTCACCGTCGGTGAGTGTCATGCCGGTCTGGTCTCGCCGGGCAGATATCGCCGTTGCCCGGACCCGTCAACGCCTCCCAAGGCGTTACCCATATTGGGCATGTACGGGAAATGTACAGCGGCCCGGCAGTCTCGCAGCAGTCCCAGAACGATGAAGGGGGTGCATGAGAGTGTCGAGGAGAACGATTTTCGCCCGCAGTGCAACGGTGCTCGGGCTCAGTTCCGCACTGATCCTGGGGACGGCCACGATCGCGGCGGCCAACCCACCCGTCAGCATGGACGGGTATCTCTACGTTGGGACATACAGCAGCACCACCGCCTGCATGCAGGTCGGGAACAGGCTGCGTAGGGAGAGCGCCATCCGCGACTACTTCTGCCACCCGGTCAGGCGCGCCAGCTGGTTGTACGTGGACCCGATCGAAGACGACTGATCGGCACGGGGGCGACCGCTTGACACGTTCGGGTCAAGCGGTCGCGGCCGAACGGTGGACGGCGGCGTCGCGAATCCGCCCCCGTACCCGGTCGGCGTCGGCGCGCCGGTCCTGGGCCGCGTACAGGTCGGCCGCCCGCCGCCAGGCTTCGACGGCCCGCTGCGGCTGCCCCAGCGCGGCGTGCGCGTCGCCGAGGTGCTCGAAGGCGTGCGACTCGAGGTACGCATGGCTCAGGTCGGCCACAAGGGCCAGCGCCCGGCGGAAGCAGTCGACGGCGCCGGCCGGCTCACCGGCGGCCAGCAGGACCTCACCGAGACTGTCGACGGTCGCGGCTTCCGTCAGGCGCAGCCCATGGGCGCGGCACAACACCAGCGCCTTTTCCAGCGACGCCCGGGCGGCGGTGTGCCGGCCCAACCGGTAGCTGAGTTCGCCGACCATGCCGAGCGCATCGGCCTCGCGGTCCGGCATCGCCAGCGAACGGTACAGCCGTAGCGCGTGCCCGGCATGGATCAGCGCCGGTTCGTGGTCGCCCAGCCTGGCCATCGCGAACGCGAAGGCGCGGTGCCCGCGCGCCTGGCTCTCCACGTCGCCGGCCGATTCAGCCAGCGCGAGGGCGTGCCTGAGGTGCTCGACAGCGTCACGGTGGCGGCCGACGAGGCCGTAGGCCTCGCCCAGGCTCCGGTGGGCGGTGGCGCGCGCGGCCGGGTCGCCCGACCGCTCCGCCGCCGGCAGGCCGATCCGCCAGGCCGCCAGCTCGTCCTGGGAACGGCCGGACCGGCGGTGGAACGAGCTCAGCGCCCACGCCAGCTGCCACACGGCGGCGTGCCGCCCGAGGTCCGCGGCGAGCCGCTGGGCAGCCAGCAGGCAGCTGTGCTCGGTCTCCAACCACGCGACCGCGGCTGCCTCGTCGGGCAACGGCGTGACCGGCGTGCCGGCGGCCGGCCGACCGATGTCCACCGGCGTCCGATTCGGGTTCAGCAACCGGTCCGCGGCGTAGGCCGTGTGCAGCAGCCAGTCAACGTAGCGCCGGCGCGCACGGCGCCGCTCCGGTTCGGCGACGACCCGTACCGCCTGCTCAGCGGCGTACAGCCGCACCAGGTCGTGCATGCGCCAGCGGCCACCGTCGTACGGTGAGATCAGCGACTGGCGGTGCAGCGCGCGCAGGCCCGCGCGGACCTCGGCCGGCGGCGACCCGGCCACCGCCGCGGCGGCCGTCACGCTGACGTCGGGACCGGCGATCAGGCCGAGTGCGGCGAACAGCCGCGCCGGCCCCGCCGGCAGGGCGGCGTACGACCACGACAGCACCGCCGACAGGCTCGCCGGTTCGTCGCCGGCGTTCAGCGCCTCGAGCCGGGTGGCGGCATCGGCCAGCTCGTCGGCGATCGCGGCCAACGCAAGCTGCGGCGCGACCTCGGCCCTGGCCGCGGCGATGCCCAGCGCGAGCGGCAACCCGCCGCAGGCAGCCACCAGCCGGGTCACCGCCTCCGGTTCCGCCGCCGTGCGGTGCCGACCCAGCCGGCGCACGAGCACGTCGTGCGACCGCCGCTGGTCCAGCACGTCGACCGGCAGCGCCCGCGCCCCGTGCCGGGTGACCAGGCCGGTCAACCGGTCCCGGCTGGTCACGATCACCGCGCAGGACGCGGAGCCGGGCAGCAACGGCAGCACCTGGTCGCCGTCACGGGCGTTGTCCAGCACGATCAGCATCCGCTTGTCGGCCAGCAGGCTCCGGTACAGGGCGACCTGCGCGTCGAGGTCGGCCGGCAACGCGGAACCGGGCACGCCGAGGGCGTCGAGGAAGTCGCGAATCACCGCGGCGGGCGGCACCGGGTCACCGGACGGGTCGAAGCCACGCAGGTCGGCGAAGAGCTGGCCGTCGGGGAAGCGGTCCCGGTGCGTGCTCGCCCAGTGCACCGCGAGCCAGGTCTTGCCGATCCCGCCGGCTCCCACCAGAGCCGCGACCCGCATGCGGCTTTCCGACTGTCCGCTGAGCGCCGCGGTCAGCGTCGCGAGCTCCCCCGTGCGACCGCTGAAACAGGACGCGGCCTCCGCCGGAAGCTGCGCCGGCACCGGCCGCCCGGCAGGATCGACGGCTGTGATCCGTCCACCGTCCTGGCCCGCCGGTTCTGGGTCGCCGCGCACCATCGCCTCGTGCAGACGTTGCAGCTCCGCCTGCGGCTCCACGCCGAGCTCGTCGGTGAGCAGCCGGTACGCGTGCCGGTAGACCGCCAGCGCGTCGACCTGGCGACCGCACCGGTACAGGGCCCGCATCAATTGGCTGTGGAACCGCTCGCGGTACGGGTGTGCGGCCACCAGCTCGGTGAGCTCGGGGACCAGGTATTCGGCCCGGCCCAGGCGCAGGTCCGCTTCCAGCCGGTGCTCGACCGCGGTGAGCCGGCGGTCCTGCAGCCGCTGGGCGTCGGCCAGCAGCACCGGGACCTCCGCCACATCGGCGTACGGGCATCCGCGCCACAGCGCCAGCGCGCGGGCGAGGTCGTCTCGGCCGGCCCGCAGGTCACCGACGTCGACGGCGGCGGTGCCCCGCTCGGAAAGCGCCACGAACCGGTGGCTGTCGATCTGGTCCGGCTCGATGGTCAGGGCGTATCCGGGATGACCGTGGCCGACCAGCGCGTCGCTGCCGACGACCGCACGCAGCCCGTGGACGTACCCGCGCAGGTTCGCTCGCGCCGACGGCGGTGGTGCACCGTCCCACAACGCGTCCTGCAGCAGGTCCGTCGAGACGATCTCGCCGACCTGGCACAGCAGCAACGCCAGCAGCAGCCGCTGCTTGGGCGGCCCGGGTGACACCACCGCCCCGGCCGACCGGGCCACGACCGGGCCCAGGACGCCGAACCTGGGCTCCTGGTCAGTGACGGACGCCACCGGACAAAGATAGACACTTCTCAAGACGATGCGCTCGGCGGCCCGTCACCTCGTCGCATGTACGGAACATGTACGCGCCGGTGCTTTCCTGTGCGGCATGACATCACGCATCGCCAAGCTGCTGCTCCCGGTGGCGTTCGCGGCCGCCGGCACCGGCGTGTTCGCGGCCGCCGCCCCGGCGCAGGCCGCCACTCCCACCTGCAACACGATCTACGTACGGCACGTTCGCAACACGTACGCGAACTATCCGGCCAACGGCAGCAACACCGCCTGCCTCATGGGCAACGGAAACGCCGGCTCCGCCGTGCGAGCCCTGCAAAGGGGTCTGAACAAGTGCTACAGCGCCCACCTCACGGTCGACGGCATCTTCGGCGGCAATACCGCCAAGGCCCTGGCGGCCGCCCAGCGCCAGGCCGGCGTCGACCCTGACGGTGTCTACGGACCGCAGACCGCCCGGGCCATCAAGTTCCCGTACTACGACGAGAACACCGACGCGTACATCCGCTGCGCACACCAGTAAGCACCGATCTGGCCACGCTCTGCACAGACCGATCCTGATGGTCAACGTGGGCATGGCAATGCCCAATAGGGTTCACTTTCGCGCAAACGCGACCCAGCGTCCCGTGCGTACGCCTCCGTGGAACCAGTTCACGGCCGCGGGAGGCTGAGATGGGTCGGGCGCGCAGGCCACGGCTGGTGCGGCGGCTGGTGGTGGTCGGCGCGGCGATCGCGGCGATCGCGGCCGCGCTGGGCACGGCCAACGCGGCGACGTCGCCGGACGGCGACCAGACCCGTATCGTCGGCGGAATCCGGGCGACGACCTGATCTTCGAGGAGTCCGCGACCGAGTTCTCGCTCGTCAACGATTAGGCTCTGATCAAGCTGGCCCGGCCGATCAACCTGCCGACGCTTCCGATCGCCACCGACACCAGCTTCGACAAGGGCCGCGCCATGCTGTGCGCGGGGTTCCTGTCCAAGCGCATCGACTCGTGCCCGGGCGACTCCGGCGCACAAGCCTTCGCACGCGGATCAGTCTCCCGATGCGGTCGAGCGGCTGCTACCGGTCGGCCCGTCGGCATCCTCGGTCAACACGAACTGGACGTCGGGTTCGGAGACCGGATTGATCCAGCAACGCATGGCGAGCAGCGGCGAGAATCGGGTCACGTCTTCGCTGAACGCGTCTTCGGCGCCGGCGAAGTCGGGGTTGGCGATGCCCAGCGAGAGCCCCGGCCAGGTCTGGACGGTCGTGGCACCATCGTCGAGATAGTGCCCCCACGACCTCCCGCACAGGCAGAAACGCTTCTCCGGGAACAGGCGGACGATGTCGCCGCAATGAGCGCAGTACAACAGTTTCACGGGGCTTGAGCGTCTCATCCGCGTGCTTTCACCGCGATGCATTTTGGACGCGGACGTCGGCAACGTGACATCGGGCATGGGCGAAATCGGGCCGCCGGTTGCCGCACACTGAGCACCGGTCCGATGGAGGCACCGGTCCGATGGAGGAGGTGCGGTGGGGAACAGGGGCGAGCCGCGCTTCCGGCTGCTCGGCACGATGACGGCCGACGCGGGGCCGGGCGCCGGACCGGCCGGTCAGGGTGGCCCGCTCGACCTCGGGCACGATCGCCAGCGCTGCGTGCTGGCCGTCCTGCTGGTCGAGGCCAATCGCCCGGTCGCGGTGCCGGTGCTGCTGGACCGGGCCTGGGGCGACCGGTTGCCCCAGCGACCCCGCGACGCGCTCTACAGCTACCTGTCGCGGCTGCGCCCCATCCTTGCCGCCACCGGAGCCCGGCTGGAGCGCTGCCGGGGCGGCTACACGTTGGCGCTGGATCCGCTCGACGTCGACCTGCACCGGTTCGACGACCTGGTTCGCCGGTCCCGGGGCGCCCCGGACGCCGACCGGGCGGCGGCCGACCTGGAGCGGGCCCTGGCGCTGTGGACGGGCGAGGCGTTCGGTGCCCTGGACACGCCGTGGCTGAACAGCATGCGCATCGAGCTCGCGCAGCGGCACCGGGCCGCCGAACGTGCCCGCGACGACCTCGCCCTCCAACTGGGCCGGCACCGCCTGGTGGCACCCGACCTGCTGATCCGCGCCGGTCGGGACCCGCTGGACGAGCGGCTGGCCGGGCAGGCGATGCTCGCGTTGTACCGGTGCGGCCAGCGGGCGCTGGCGTTGACCCGCTACGAGGACCTGCGCCGGCGGCTGGCCGAGGGCCTGGGCACGGAGCCGAGTGAGCCGCTGCGCCGGTTGCATCAGCAGATGCTGCGCGCCGATGCGGCCCTGGTGGTTCCCGACACCCCACCGATTCCCGACGCGGTGCCGGTTCCGGACATCCCGTTCGCCTCGACGGGACCAGTGGTTCCGCAGCAGCTGCCCCCGGGTCCGGCGTCGTTCACCGGACGCGACACGGAGCTTGCCGACCTGACCGCCGCATTCGACGATCCCGCGCCGGGCACCGGGACCGTCCTCTCGCTGATCGGGACCGGCGGCGTCGGCAAGACCTGGCTCGCCTTGCGCTGGGCGCACCGGTACCGGCACCGGTTCCCGGACGGCCAGCTGTACGTGAACCTGCGCGGGTTCGACCCCGGTGGCGACCCGCTGGAGCCGGCCGCCGTGGTCCGGTCGTTCCTCACCGCCCTGGGCGTACCCACCACGGCCGTGCCCGCCGACGCGGCCGGGCAGGCGGCGCTGTACCGGGCCCTGCTGGCCGACCGTCGGGTCCTTGTCGTGCTCGACAACGCGCGCGACAGCGTGCAGGTGGTGCCGCTGCTGCCCGGCTCACCCGGATGCGCGGTCCTGGTCACCAGCCGGCGGCGGCTCACCGGCCTGGTCGCGGCGCACGGTGCGCGGCCGGTGCCGGTCGGCTTGATGAGCGATGCCGAGGCCCGCCAACTTCTGCGGGCCCGGTTGGGCGCGGCCCGGCTGGCCGCCGCCCCCGCGGCGGTCGGGTCACTGTTGGCGCACTGCGCCGGGCTGCCGCTGGCTCTGGGCATCGTCGCCGCCCAGGCGGCCACCGACCCGGCCGTCGGTCTCGCCGACCTGGCCGGCGCGCTGGCCGACCGGGAGACCCGCCTGGACCTGCTCGACGCCGGTGAGCTCGCGCTCGGGCTGCGCGCGGTCCTGGACAGCTCGGTCCGCACGCTGTCCGCGCCCGCCGCTGGAATGCTCGGTCATCTCGGCCTGGCGCCCGGGCCGGACACGGGCCTGGCCGCCGCGGTGAGCGCGGCCGGTCCCGGCCAGGGCGCGGCCGCTGTCCGACGCGCCCTGCGTGAGCTTGTCGACGCCAATCTGATCAGCGAGGACGGCCACCAGCGGTACCGCATGCACGACCTGGTGCGGCTCTACGCCATCGAGCTGACCGCCGGCACGGAGGGACGTTGCGCCCTGACCCGGTTGCTGGACCACTACCTGCACACCGGGCACGCCGCATTGCAGCAGCTGCGGCCGCTGGAGCAGCGGCCGGCGCTCGCACCGCCGGCCGCCGGGGTGCGGGTCGAGCAGTTCGCCGATCGGGCCGCCGCGACCGCGTGGTTCGCGGCCGAGTGCCAGGTACTGGTGGCGGCGGTCGGGGCCGCCGAAGCCTCGGGCGCCGAAGCCGCCGGCGTCGTGGCCGCGGGCGTCGAAGCCGCCGGAAGAGACAGGCAGACGTGGCAGCTGGCCTGGGTCTGCCTCTACCAGTTGGACCAGCGCGGCGACTGGGCCGGGCAGGTCGCGGTCTCCGAGCTCGCGCTGGCCGCGGCGCGCCGGTTGGGCGACGACACCGCGCTCGCGCACGCACACACCGGCCTCGGCCGCGGCTACGCCGGGTCGGGCAGATTCGACGCGGCACGGGTGGAGTTCAATGACGCGCTTGCCGCGTACCGTCGCCTCGGTGACCCGGTCGGCGAGGGATTCGCATACCGGAAGCTGGCCCGCGTGCACGCCGTCCAGGGCCGCCCCGCCGACGCGCTGGCGGAGGACCGGCGAGCGCTGGCCCGTTTCGAGGCGGCCGGACACGACTACGGCCGGGCGGTCGTGCTCAACGCGCTCGGCTGGCATCTGGCCCACCTCGGCCGGTATGCGGAGGCGGTCGACTGCTGCCAGCAGGCCATCGCGATCCAACAGCGCCTCCCGGACCCGTACGGCGAGGCGCTGACCTGGGACAGCATCGCCTACGCCTGGTACCGCCAGGGCGAGCACAACCTGGCGGTCACCGGGTACCGGCGCGCCGCCCGACTGATTCGCGAGCAGCGGAACCATCTGCTCGAAGCGCAGGTGATGGAGCACCTCGGCGACGCGTACGCCGCCGTCGGCTCGCAACGGGCGGCCTGTGCGGCCTGGCGGCGCGCGGCCGATCTGCTCACCGGGCTGGGCCACCCGCACGTCGAACCGGTACACGCCAAGCTCCGCCAGGCCGGCGCCGGGATGGCCGACGCGATCCGTTCGCGCAGCGCCTGACGAGGCGGGACCGTGCGCAACTGAGTCGTCAATCTGATCGGTCGACGGTGGTGCGCGGCCAAGGCTCGTCGCCGAGGCTGCCGTACGCTCGGAGAATGTCCGACTACAACGGTGGTCCCGCCCAGCCCCAGTGGGGCCAGCCTCAATCGGGCCAGCCACAGTGGGGCCAGCCCGGCTACTCGCAGCCGGTATCCGGCCCGGGCTACGGCGATCTGCCCGTGTACCCGTCGCAGGCAGGTCAGGTCTCGCCGTACCAGCAGCAGCCGGCGTACCCGGTCAGCGGCTATCCCGGCTATCCGCAGGGCCATCCCGCCGGGTTCCCACCGCAGTACGACGCACACGGCCGGCCGCTGTCCGACAAGAGCAAGGTCGTCGCGGGCGTGCTGGGCATCACCCTGGGCGGCTTCGGCGCCGGACGGTTCTACACGGGACACACCGGGATCGCGGTCGGCCAGCTGATCGTCACGCTGGTCACGTGCGGTCTCGGCCACTTCTGGGGCCTGATCGACGGCGTCCTGCTCCTGATCAACGGCGGCACCGACGCGCAGGGCCGGGTGCTGCGGAACTAGTACCGGGCCGCTCATTTCGCCAGAACGCTCTTGTAATAGATAGGCTGCCGTTCTAGCCTTGCGGGGAGAGACCTATCCCCGGAGGGCCAGATGACGACGTCGCTGCAACGGCCGGCTGACACCCGGATGATGGGGATCGTGCACGCGGCGCTCGGCCGCGATCTGCGCCGGACGCGGCAGGTGCTGACCACCGATCCGCCTCCGCGCGGTCGGCAGCGGCAGGCCCTCGGCGAGCACGTCGTGTGGATGATGGAATTCCTGCACGCGCACCACTCCAGTGAGGATCTCGGCCTGTGGCCGCTGGTGCGCGAGCGCAACCCGGCGGCGGCTGCGTTGCTCGACTCGTTGGAGGACGACCATCGGGCCATCAGCCCGGCGGCCGAACGGCTGACCGAGGCCGGTCGGAGCTACGCCGCGACGGCCACCGACGAGGCCCGCGTCGCGCTCGTTGCCGCGCTGGACGGGTTGACCGCGGTGCTGCTCCCACACCTCGACCGCGAGGTGGCCGAGGCGATGCCGGTTGTCTCCGCCAGCATCACGCACGCCGAGTGGCGGGCGATCGAACAGCGCTACAACATCAGACCGAAGTCGCTGCCCCAACTCGCCATGGAGGGGCACTGGGTGCTCGAGGACATCGATCCTGAGGGCTACCGGGTCGTCGTGCAGACCGTGCCACCACTGGCGCGATTCGTGCTCCTGCACGGATTCGCCCGGGCCTACCGGCGCCGGGCGCGGGCACGGTGGCAGGCGGACGTCGTCGCCGGGCGGGGACGGGCACGCCGGTGACCACGGACGAGGCGAGGCCGTCCCGTCGCCGGTACCGGTCGCCGCTGCGCGAGCAGCAGGCCGTGCAGACCCGCTCTGCCGTGATCGCGGCCGGGATCCGGCTGTTCGGCGAGAAGGGCTGGGCGGGCACCGGGATGCGTGATGTCGCCGCCGCCGCCGGCGTGGCCATCGAGACGGTCTACGCCAGCTTCCGCTCCAAGCGCGAGTTGCTCACCGCCTGCATCGACCGGGCCGTGGTCGCCGACGACGAGCCGGTGCCGCTGGCCGACCGGCCGGCCTTCGCCGCCCTCGCGCGCGGCGGCCGGGCGCAGCGCGCGCGCGCCGCCGCCCGCCTGCTGACCGGGATCCACGAGCGCACCGCCGGCGTGGTCCTCGCGCTGCGCGAGGCGGCGACGTCCGACCCCGAACTCGCGAAATGGCGGCAGGCGGCGGAGTCCGGCCGGCGAGCCGACGTCGAGCAGGGGCTGGCGCTCGTCGCCGGCCGGCCCGTTACCCGCGAGGAATGCGACGGGCTGTGGGCCGTCATGGCGGTCGAGGTGTACGAACTGCTGACCGGGCTGCGCGGCTGGACTCCGCAGCAGTACGAACGATGGCTGGCCGGCGTCATCGACAAGCTTCTGACTGAGCGCGATCGGCGCCAGTGAACCCCTGGACGGAGCGGTGCCATGGACACGAGAACGCGACGCGCGGCGATGGCCGGCCGGGCCGAGGTGACTGTCGCCGCGCCGGTCGAGGCGGTCTGGCGGGTCGTCGTGGACGTCACCCGTACCGGCGAGTGGAGCCACGAGTGCCACGACGTCGCGTGGCTCGGTGGGGCCGACCGCGCCCTGCCCGGCGTCCGCTTCCGCGGCCGCAACCGGTCCCGATGGCTGCGCTGGAGCCGCACCTGCGAAGTTCTCGCCATCGAGCCGCCGACGCGGATCACCTGGCGCACGATCCCGACCCCGCTCTACGTCGACAGCACCGAGTGGAGCGTCGAACTCGAGCCGGCCGCCGGCGGTACCCGCATCGTGCAGCAGTACCGGCTGACGCAGTGTCCGCGCTGGTGGGAATGGATCGCCGTGCG
>Ga0070664_100001980_pt1 | contig 16408 bp, 20 predicted proteins | sample KBSC73metaG_FD_65863 | JGI IMG/M metagenome (GOLD analysis project Ga0070664, IMG submission 65863) | Corn rhizosphere microbial communities from Kellogg Biological Station, Michigan, USA - KBS C7-3 metaG | ecosystem: Host-associated > Plants > Roots > Rhizosphere > Soil ... | reverse complement strand
TTTCATTAAAAATTTTCCTTACTGCCTTAGCGATCATCGATGATCTTGGTGCAATCATTGTTATTGCATTATTCTATTCACAAAATATCGCTCTCGCCTGGCTCGGACTTGCCTTGCTGGCTTTTTTCGCTATGTTCATATTAGGCAGGCTACACGTCTACAACATATGGATATACCTGGTCGCCGGTGTCGCCATGTGGTTTTTTATGTATCGTTCGGGGATCCACCCTACAATCAGCGGCGTCCTGCTGGCATTTGCCATTCCATTTGGCGGTGGCGGCAAAAACTCTTCCTCGTTTGCATTGCAACGTCGCTTGCACAAGCCGGTCGCATTTTTAATTCTTCCCTTGTTTGCACTTGCAAATACAGCTATAATACTCTCGTCTTCCATTTTTACTACATTGGCAACATCCAACAGTTATGGAATTATTCTCGGATTGTTTGTCGGAAAGCCCCTGGGAATATTCTTGTTTTCCGTCATGGGTACAGCAATCGGGCTGTGTGCGATTCCTGCCGATATCAAACGCAAACATATATTATGGACTGGTTTGCTGGCGGGTATCGGTTTTACAATGTCCATCTTCATAACACTTCTCGCATTTAACGACGAAAGCCTGGTCTACGGCTCGAAAATTGCAATTATAATTGGCTCCGCCTTGTCAGGGATTTTTGGGTATTTGGGATTGCGACTCACATTAGGAGAACAGAAAAAAGACTCTTTGAATAGTCCGACTTCCAATAATACTTTTGATCAGCTTGATAAAGTATGAACCAAATTAAAAAAGTAAAAAATGAGTACCAGCAAAACTGAAGTCATTAAGAACTTCAAAGCAAGATCGATCATTGTATCGAGAGAGTTTGATGCTCCAATAGACAAAGTTTGGCAAGCGTATACTGACGGCAAAGTATTGGATCAATGGTGGGGACCATCACCGTGGAGGGCCGAAACCAAAAAAATGAATTTTAAACCTGGTGGTTATTGGTTATACGCCATGGTAAGCCCGGAAGGTCAAAAACACTGGGCGCGCATGAACTACATTGCCATTAACCCCCTGAAAAATTTTGAAATGGAAGACGGTTTTTGTGACGAGGGAGGCAATTTGAATTCTGATCTGCCGGTGTCACGCGGGAGTATGATCTTCAGCAAAACTGCAAATGGCACAAGAGTAGAATTTAAAATGACATACGCCACTGAAGCCGACGTACAAAAAATTGTTGAGATGGGCTTCGAACAAGGCATTACTATTTGTCTCGACCAATTGGAGCAGCTGTTGAAAAAACAATTCGTTCCATCCTGAACTAAGCGAAGCAATCACCTATTAACGATCTTCTTAATAATAAATGAAAGGCAACGGGGTTTTTTGAAAAAAGAATATGCAAAGACCCGCCGGTTATTTACTCAAAGAAAAAGGATTGGACGCAGAAGGAAAGATCACTTCAGAAAAGATGGATACATTTTACGATAAGTACAATCAAAGTTTGCTGAACGGTCTGGTAAAACAAGGTCACCGAAAGACGTTGATTTCATAATTGATTTTCCCTATAACAAAAAAATCAGCAGTAATAAAATAAGTTTTATTTTCATATTCTTCTTTTATCAGTACTATCAAAGAAAATTAGTTACCAGCTTCTCAATTATTACTATCACGAACGCCAGGAATGGTACGGTAATACCGATCAGGAACAAAACCAACGTTCGGCGATAAAATGTATCCGGTTGAGTTGGGTAATTCATTCTTAACATACGGAATAACACAAGCAACAGAGCGGCCAGGGAAACAACAATGCTGATCGCAACCACAAAGTCTTTGAACGCATGCTTCGCAAACGCATCCTTTATCCACACGCTGGTGAAGTTCAGCATGAATCCTAAAAAAATTCCCGTTGCAGTTACCATAGGCTGCCTGTATTGACTGATCCTATCCATCGTGGTTGCTTGTTACTGATTACTTGCTGTTGGTTGCTGGTCACAGGTTACTTTTGAATCACCATTTACTATTCACGATTCACGATTGACGATTCACGACTCACGCGCCCACTTTTCTTACGATACACCTGAAACCAATATGACTCATTCCTGTATCGATCATTTGCGGTTGTCGCGCTGCTGGTCTGTATCTCAAACAATAATTCGGTGCACATAAATGCGAACCACCCTTGACCACTTTCCTGGGAATTTTTACTTCCGGCTGAAAAGGATCATAGCTCGCTTCATCTGAAATCACTCTTGGATTAATATGAGTGGTGCAGCAGCTCTTTACTTTGTTCGCACTCTCGTCCAGATTAGCAACATACCAGTCGCATGTCCATTCCCACACATTACCTGCCATGTCATACAATCCATAACCATTCGGCTCAAATGAACCAACCGGCGCAGTGCCTTCATATTTATCAATTAATAAATTCTGATAAGGAAATTCACCTTGCCACGTGTTGGCCATTGGTTTCGTCAACTGAACATCTTCATCACCCCAGGTAAAGTTTTTTCCATCTAACCCGCCTCTTGCAGCAAACTCCCACTCTGCCTCTGTTGGTAATTCTTTGTCCGCCCATTTTGCATAAGCTTCTGCATCTTCATAAGCTACATGAACAACCGGATGATCTTTCATTTCATGAAGATTGCTTCCCGGCCCTTTCGGATGCTGCCAGCTTGTGCCGAGAACCCATGCCCACCAGTTATGATAATCGTTAAGATTAACCGGCCTGTTTGACTTTTGAAATACAAGTGCACCCGGAACCAACAACTTTGGATCTGCACCAGGATAATCTTTTGGATTGAGAGGTCTTTCCGCTACAGTTACATAGCCTGTTTCTTTTATAAACTTTCTAAACTCAGCATTGGTTACTTCATACTTGTCTATGTAAAAGCTATCTACCGTGACCTCATGAACTGGTTTTTCTTCAGGATAAAATTTATCCGAGCCCATCAGGAATTTACCTCCTGGTATGAAAACCATATTCTCAACGTCAACAGGGCTCGTGATCTTTTGTAGTTTAGTTAAATCCAACATACGGTCGATTTATATAACCGGGCAAGTGAGCCCGGCCATGAAATAATTTAATGTTGATGTTGTCGGGTGCGCGCAATGGTAGCTGATTGTGCCAAATTGGGATCAGAAATTTACGACAATTTATGGTGGGAAGACTTTATAATACTTAAATGAGCCGCAGAACTTGCCAGATATTATAAAACAGTACAAGTAAAAGACGATTTCGTTTTTTTACGAAGCGTGTAATGTGCGTCTTGATCCGGTCTTGAGTTTAAAGAAGATGCGACCAAGAAAGACGTTCCGCGATTGTCATCTTCTTAATTTAATTATCCAGCTTTTTTGCCGTGAAAGAAAACCCAGAACAGGCTGATCTGTATTACGCCGTTTTTGAAATTCGGACTAATATCACTTGCATCAAAATCACCAACCTTGCTAACACCGACATTATAACGTCCGCCGATGCCCAAACCGATCTTACTGATGTATCCAAGGCCCAAAGCAATTGATAGATCGGTGCTCTTTGCAAAATTTTCTACCGAGCTGTTGGGAATATTCTCGCTGACTTTAAAACCGATCTGTGGACCAGCTTCCACATAAAAGCCACCATCACTTTCGTATTGCAGCATCACGGGGATATTCACATAATTGATTTTGTAGTTTGCTTCGAATGTGCTGTCCTTTATTTTGGCGCCTTGTGTGGAGAAAAGTACTTCGGGCTGAACAACAAAATTATTGAACTTAAAACGAAGCAATCCACCTCCATGAAATCCAATGAGGGCCTTATGCTCTACGGTATTAAAATCTCCTCCTGTAAAATTGCTGATGTTAACGCCTGCTTTTATTCCTGGTTGAAAGGATTGCGCGAAAATAACGGTGGTCATTAAGATCACGGGGACAATGATTATTCTTTTCATAAAGAAGATTTAATAATAATGTAACTAAAACAGTTATCATTTATGGATCCTTCAATTTACAAGCCATATTTTTAACAGAGGTGTACAAAAACAAAAGACCGCGGTTGCAACCTTTTACTATGTCACCATTAATTATTTAAAGCTGTTATAACTCCAGCCAATAGTGAGATCCGTCACATAATCTACATCGTTTTCTTCAACGGCAGGACGATTATCAAAGTTTAACGCGCCTCCCAACCTGATATAAAAATTATATGGCAAATCATACTTTATATCCAGTGAAAAATCGGTACATCACTTCCCAGATTCAGTAATACTTGCTTAGACATAGAGGCTGCTCAATAGGCTTAGATCCTTTACGTCAAACAAGTTTGCTTCTATACCCACGTAACCTTCAACACTGCTGCGTGACGGCGTACCGTTGTCGAAAGTTTCATTGTGTAGAAAAGCCCTCCGCCGAGCCCGAAATAAGCCTTGCTGGTGTGAACAACAAATCTTCCTGCACCCACTTTGCCGGGAGCGAAAATTTTCCCCGATTTTAAAACTGAAGCTTGCTTAATTTTATAAAGTAGGTTTCTAAAGTAGGGCAAGCGAAAAAGCAAACAGTATTGATTGTATTTATTGATCAGTTAATAAAAATTTAATCATTGACAATGAGTGAGCAAATTAAAAATGGCCCGGCCATTCGAATAGAAAATATTCAGCCGATTCTCTCTGTGAAGAATATGCAAACCGCCCGCGAGTTTTATATTGGTATCCTGGGATTTGAAGAGGCGGAGTGGGGAGATGAGAATTTTACGAGCATCAGTCGCGATAATTGTGGAATTTATTTATGCAAAGGAGAACAGGGAAACCCGGGCACATGGATCTGGATCGGATTTGACGGTGAAATATATTCATTATACAACGAGCTCAAAGAAAAAGGAGTAACGATCCGCCAGGCTCCCGTCAATCATCCCTGGGCGTTAGAAATGCACGTCGAAGATCCCGACGGGCATGTGCTCAGATTCGGAACAGATCCCGTGAATGAACCTTTTTAAATATTGTTTGAAAGTAAACCATAGATGCAATGAGAAAGCTCGTTCTACTTGCTCACACCTCGCTGGATGGTTTTGTAGCAGGCGCTGAAGGGGAATTAGATGATTTTGACCCCGGCGAAGAAAACTTACAATTTGTGTGTAGCTTGGCACAAGAAGCAGACTCGGCTTTATTTGGACGGAGGTCTTACGAATTGCTCAACTATTATTGGCCAAAGGCAAAAGACCGTCCTAATGCTTCACAAGGCACGATTGCGTATTCGACCTGGTACAACAGCGCAAAAAAAATTGTCATCTCAAGAATGATGACGCCGGGAAATCTCAATAACACAACGGTGATCAGCAATGATATTCCGAATGAAATAAGAAAAATTAAAAATCAGCCGGGTAAAGACATATTGATCTTTGGCAGCCCTGCCGTTTCGCAACTATTGATGCAACACGATGTGATCGATAGTTACTGGATCTTTGTTAACCCGATCATTTTTGGAAGAGGCATACCTTTATTTAAAGAGATGTCGAATAAAATAAAACTTACGCTCGTCGCAACTAAACCATTTTCCAATGGCGAGTTTGGGCTTTGCTATTCTGCTGATCGGAAGTAATGCCTCCAATGGGACGGCCATTGTGCAAAATTCTCCCATATGTAAAACCAGTTTTACAATTGTTGTCAACCAATCGTCGTTCGTTCTATGCTTTCCTGAAAATTTTTCAAAAAACTGTAGAAACGACAGGAAATAATTTCCTAATTGACATATTACTGAATAAATATGGTCCTTACCGAGACGGTGGCATTTAGCTTGTGGCAATTCAATTCGTAAAAATATTTCTAATCTGTAAAAAAGGAGGTCGTATGTCATCACTAATCGGAAGAAACAGGAATTTCCTACCAGCCTTTAGTCGTTTTTGGGACGACGATGATTTCTTTAACAGGGGAATGATTGATTGGGGCAGTTCCAATTTTTCAAATCCCAATACCACCCTGCCAGCGGTAAACATTAAAGAAACGGAAAATAGCTACGAAGTGGAAATGGCAGCGCCGGGTATGAGAAAGGAGGATTTCAAAATTGAACTGGATAACAATGTTCTCACGATTTCTTCAGAAAGAAGTGAAGAATGGCAAGACAATGAAAAAGAGAAATACAGCCGTAAGGAATTCAGCTATCAATCATTTCAACGCAGTTTTTCATTGCCAAAGGAAGTAGTGGACGAAGATAAAATAGAGGCACACTATAAGGACGGGGTGCTTCGACTAAGCATTCCTAAAAAGGAAAAGGCAAAACAAAAACAGCCAAGAAAGATAGAAATAGGCTGATCAGTGTTTGAAATGCAGGCGCTCGGGCCTGCATTTCTCCGACAACGCCCCTATAAGTCTTTAATACTATCGCGGTAGTCTCTTCCAACGGGAATAGCTACCCCATTTACTTCTACCGAGTCAGCGGTGTAAGAATCGATCTTGTTCAAGGCTACGATAAACGAACGATGGATTCTCTTGAAAAGGTTCGCGGGCAACATCGCTTCAATTTCATGTGTACTGATCTTTGATATCCATTCTTTTTTTGTGGTAACGATCCTGATATATTCCCGCTGGCTTTCGATATAAATAATTTCCGAAAATAAAATTTTCACTTTCTTTTTTTGAACATTCAAAAACAAGTGGTCTTTTATTTCACTCCTTTCATCAGTCTTTTCTCGTCCCGCTGTTCTTACCTTATTTACTGCCACTAAAAAACGTTCAAACTCAAAAGGCTTGAGTAAGTAATCTGTTACATTCATGTCGAAACCTTCCACAGCATATTGATGATAGGCCGTGGTGATGATGACTGCCGGGGGATGGGCAAGAGTTTTCAAAAAAGCCATACCCTTTAACTTAGGCAGATGAATGTCTAAAAAAATAAGATCTGTGACATTATACCTTAACCAGTCTGTTGCGAGGATCGCATCCTTGAACGTCGCCTGTAATTCTAAAAACGGCGTTTGCAAAATATAATCCGTTAAGACCTTTGCCGCCAGAGGCTCATCCTCAATGATGATACATTTAATTTTTGACATGGCTTGCAAGATTGATTTTTAAATTAGCAGTGAACACTGACTCAGCCTGGTTGAGTGCAAGATCATAATCGGTATACAGCAATTGCAGTTGCCGTCTCAAATTCGAAAGACCGATATTCTCTATTATACGTTCCGGTTCCGAAAACGTCTCTGCAGAATTTTTGACAGAAAATGCCAGCTGCCTTTTATTTACAGAAAGATGAATATCAACAAAGGGATGATTTCTTGTTTCAGACGCACCATGCTTAAATGCATTTTCAACCAGCGGAATCAATAGAAGTGGCGGTAATGCTTGTTTCATGTCTTCAACGTCGTAGTTGAAATTGATATGCAACGATTCATCATAACGCAATTTTTCAAGAGCAATGTAATCGGTGATGATCTTCAATTCCTGCTCGATCGAAATATACTGCCCGCCTGCTTCATAAAGCATGAAACGCAATATTTTTGAAAGACGCAGAATAGATTCAGGTGCCAGGTCATTCTTATCCCTTGCCAATGAATAAATGTTGTTTAAGGTATTGAACAAAAAATGGGGGTTTGTTTGTGACTTGAGGTAATTCAATTCGGCAGCCTGCTTTTCCATACGCAATTGTTGCGCGGACTGCCGCAACTTTATATAATTATAAATATGTCTTATTGTGCCAAAAAAGAAGATCGAACCGACACTATATCCCATTTGGCTGGCAAGGGCTGCGTCCTTTGATTTAAAGGTTCCGATCGCGGTAAAGACATGCAGGTTGATCCCCAGGAGTCTCCATTCATAGAGCCCAAACGACCATATGATACAAAATATCCAAAGAATAATCACGCCCAGAAGAATATTATAAATAAGAAACCGCCTTTTTCGAAGAATAAAAGGCCCTGCATATTCTAAAAAAATAAAATTGATAACAGCAAGGTAGATCACCCTCCACAAATTATTCCCGACTGCCTGCCAAAAGGTGATAGAGAGACTGTGCCGATCCCCAAGCACCCACAATGATGCATATGCAAGGGCAACCCAGATGTAAAACTTGATCAGCTGTTTCTTTGATTTCATTTCGCTGATAAATATCGGCAAATCTTTCTCTTTGAATGAAGCAGTCTATGGAATTGAGTTTTGAGTCAACCGGTAACGCCGAATGGTCATCCTATATACATTTTGATTTTGTTGGTGATTAGTTATTCTGATATTAGATATTAGATATTGGATATTAGATATTGTTGACACCGGCATATTAATATCATATTATCCAAATACCTTAATATCCTTTAAGTCGTTTGTTTACGATCCACTGTTGTTTGTTGACTCCCTATAGCAGCGCTTTCGTAAATCCAATATTCTTGTGCAAAAATTTTATGAGAAAACATTTAACGCTTCTTGCAGTGGTATCGTTGGTTTCTATCCGGGTATTGGCACAAATAGAACCCTCTGCAGGGAACTGGAAGACCTGGTTCATCACATCTGGAAAGGATTATCGATTGCCTGCACCCCGGTCATACAAAAATGAAATTAGAGAGGTGCTTTCAATTCAAAAAAATTTGGACGCCATAGGTTGGCAACAGATCCAGTATTGGAATGAGGGTGCGCCTGGTTATCACTGGCAAAATATGATGATGCAAACATGGACTGTTGATACAGGCAGATATGGTGCACTTGCAAACATGCTGCTCGGCACAGGCATCTATGACGCGACCATTGCAGGATGGGATACAAAATATGCCTATAAGCAACCTCGCCCTTTTGCTACTGATAGCCGCATAAAAGCTTTTGTGTTAAAACCAGCAAGTCCCTCCTTTCCTTGCGAGTATTCGATTGCCGCGGGCGTCGCCGTAACGATCATATCACACTTCTACCCTTACTTAACCGACTCCGTGAACAAGATGGCGAAACAACTCATGATATCAAGAGTTGCAGCCGGTGTTGCATTTCCAGAAGATACCCGTGCAGGTTTTGAACTCGGGAAAAAAATTGCTGAAAAAGAAATTGAAGTCACCAAAGATTTCGTGTACAAGGCAGCGTGGGATGGGATAATTCCCCAGGGCCCTGGTTTCTGGAAAGGAAAATTTGCAATGCTCCCACTCGCAGGTAAGAATAAAACTGTTGTCCTTGACAGTAGCAGTGAATTTCGTCCAGTCCCTCCTCCTGATTTTACAAAGGATATGGCTGAGATGAAAAACTTCAAGCGAACATTTAGTTCTAATGCCAATGCATTTTTTTGGGCCAGCCAGGGCTTCTGGAATGAGGCGTTAGATAAAAAAATATTCGAGTACAATCTGCATCTCGATCCGCCGCGTGCTGCCCGGTTATATGCAATTACTGCTATCGGATACTACGATGGTTTTGTAGCATGCTGGGACGCCAAGTACACTTATTGGGGCATTCGACCCAATCAATATGACACCACTTATCACTCGCTGGTGCCGACTCCACCATTTCCTGGTTATCCTTCCGGGCACGCAGCAATTAGTGGTGTGATGTGTGAACTGTATTCATATTTCTTTCCTGCTGATAGACCTTACTTCGAGCAGAAAGCTAAGGACGCTGCAGAATCACGTTTCGAGGCAGGTATTCATTTTAGAACAGACAACGAGGTAGCACTTGAACTTGGCAAAAAAGTAGCAGGCAAGATCATTCTGAAAGTAAAAACAGATGGTGCCGGCGAGCTGCTATTTGCGAAACAAAAATGAAAACATTTATTCTTCTCATGTGTTACCTGGGGATGTTTCTACATCCCCTTTCCATTTAATGCGGGTTCCACTTAAAATCACTTCCTGAACATAAAATAAACCGCGCCCAACAATAATCCAAAACTGACCAGGTAACGGAGTTGGAACGGTTCCTTTAATACAAACATAGCGAATAAGCAAAATACCACGAGGGTGATCACTTCCTGGATCATCTTCAATTGATACCCACTAAATCCACCTGCAAAACCGTACCTGTTGGCAGGGACCATCAGGCAGTATTCAAAAAATGCGATAAGCCAGCTCAGCATGATCGCTTTCCAAAGCGGCCATCCTTTTTGCTGCAGATGATAATACCAGGCAAAGGTCATAAAGATGTTTGAAGCAAGCAGAAGGATAACTGTTCTCATGATCAGATTTTATAGTCAATATAGTTAAGTAAAAAATTAAACCCATAAAAGAAATGAAACAAGTGATAGAATCGCCTCTCTTTAGGAATTGTCACCTCATCCAAATAAATATTACTTCATTTGTAGAGAAAATTCCGCCTCGAATCTCTGTGTTCCGCTTTACTTGTTTTTGCACAGCGTTTGTAGAGCAATCTATACGTATTGGTAGCCCATGCGAAATTTACATCAATTGAAAGATTCGGTACTTATTGATCTGCTCGCAGAACATACCCTGAGGTTTACTCATCTCTTTCGTCTTAACAAAGGAATACAGCCAAATAAGGAATATCAGAATTGCAAAAAGAAGATCGAGAAGATTATCGGCGAACTGGAAAATAGAGGACTCATTCCGAAAAGGGACGAAACGCCAATCACAAATCAGGATCGGCTAACACTTCCTCAGCGAGTATAACCTTGGACTTCCCAGTCCCCCTTTACAACTCCCCACTCAACTTTCACTACGTACTTGCCTTTTCAAGTCTTTCAATTTTATCCTGCACGTACTTTGTCAATGTCATCCAGTTGCTCATCTGTTCATTCACGCCATTTCTGCGCGTTCACAGCTGTTGCTGCAACAAAACAAAAAGTTATAAATAGAATTGCCTTTTTCATTTTTGTTTATTTTTAGCTGCCTGTAATAATATAATCACACTTTTCAGCATTCACTCCCGCCAAAAAAAGGGCCTGTCACCGCCGGACATCTATCCTCATCGTGAACTTTGTGTATCCCTCGTGTCCTTAGTGGTCCATTTATTGGTCACAAAGGGCACAACGAAAAACATTAGAATTTTCCAAGGTTGAACCCAAATCGAATCACAGGACCAAATGTTGTCATGTTGTATACAAAGCGATCATTGCCACTGCCTGTTTCATAATCAATATAGATGACACGATAGCCGGCCGACAACTGGAATAATTTTGAAAAACGATATCCGAAATAACTTTGTAATTGCCAGTACAGATCTGAGCCAATGCCACCGCCACCTATATTGCCACGAAATTGGAAAAACCATTTCTTGTTCTTTGAGATATCTGTCTTGACACGAACAAGAACAGAAGGATCGACCCATGTTTCATCGATCCTGCTGGTTCGTTCCTCTATACCACTGGATGTGTTGATAAAAAGATCAACATCAGATTTAATGTTGTTCAATTGAAATGCAAGACCCAGCTCAAACCATGGCGCCAATTGACGCATGCCGGCAACTTCCCACGCTAGTTGTTTGATGTCCACTGTACCGGTACCGAATGCATCACCAATGCCTGCCTCAGATTTTAAATGCATGTAGGTAAGATCAGAACTAAAAGTCCATAACCCTTTTTTCGCTTCAGCGTATAGCATGCCGCCAAACTGCAAGTTTCTAAAAATGTCACCGGCATTTTCATCTACCGGCGCATTAGGCAAGCCACCCAATCCTGCTGTGCCGTTCATGTTGGGGAAAATAATATAGGGTTCCAATAAGAAACGCCATCTGTGATTTGTTTCTGTAGAATCTTGCGCATACAAGCTACTTGCGGCTGTAATGCAGATCATGATTATAACAAGAGTGTGACGTGGTTGCTCGATACTACTCATAGTTGGTTATTGATTATTCGTTACTCATAACTTGTAACTCATAACTCACCTTACCGGTTGCGGCTCCGGAAACTTCCATTTTCCATTTATTATTTCCGGACGTGGACGATAAAGCCTGACGCAATAATTCCAACCTGATACGATCGGCAAACAGTTTGAAACGTCGCCATCACATCCACCAAATTGTATGACCACCGAACCGTCGGGTTCTTTTTTTGCAGTAAGATCATTCAACGTATAAGCGTTTTGCGCATTCTTTTCATAATAGCCTTCTGCATTATAAACACTGATCGACCAGAAAGCATCTACAGGAACATCTTTTACTGCGAGTTTGTAAATGGTCTTGCCGTCATTCTTTACTGGTGTAATATTTAAATATATGGCTTCCTTTTCGGGATTACCACCCCACCCTGCCGCTGTCCCGATCAAATGCCGGACAGGATCTACTTCTTCTTTTTTGCCAAATGCATGAGTAAAATCATGAATAGTACTAGCCAGTACCAACAATGCATCACGAATTTTTTTCTGAGTTGCGGTATCCCAGGCAGGTACTTCAAATTTTCCACGGCCACCGCGCTGATCTATTTTCACTGCATCCTGCAAAGCATGAACTTCTCTGACATCATCAGGATTGTTTGGATCTACCAGCGTGCGAAGGGCGATAAGAACATAGCGGGTGCCTACCTGGCTCCTGCCGTATGTATAATTGCCGGCGCCATATTTAGTATCTACATTATAGTGATCTTCGTTCAATACCATCAATGACATGAAACGTTTGCCGGGATCAGGCATCGTTACCGTCACACGCCCTGCATCGAGATCAAAAACACCTGAAGAATACAATGTATCACGATTACCGCGAATCACTGTCTGGTTGTCTACACTAAATACTTCGCGCTTGTGAGTGAATTTTCCCAAAGCGCCCTCTTTGAGCGCAACTGTGGTAAAATACATATCTGATTCCGCACGTCGGAAATTATCGACTGTAACTGGTATAGTGGGTGTGCCCGTGCTTTTAAGTTTTTCTTTTTGTTCTGTTTGTGTTGCCATGACATTTTTTTATTGTTAGTTCAAATTATTTTGTCGTCAATGATCCTGAATAATCGATGTTTTATTCCTTTACTCCCTGCCCATGCCTTGATCATTCACCACTTATTCTTTGCATTGCTGGTTTCTTCCATGTTCCATCGTATCCTTCTTTTTTCGGATAATACAATCTCAATGCACAGAAGAAAGGACCGGCAGGTGCCGGGTGCCAGTTTGATTTCTTGTCCTTACCTGGTGTGTCATGTTGTATATACAACGTGATACTACCGTCCGCGTCTTTCTTCAGATCAGGCAGCATTGATGAATTGATCAGGAATCGATTGAGCGGGTTGGCTGACAGTAAACTCGCGGGTAATTCATATAATGTGAGTGACCAGAATGCGTTGACAGGTGGCAATTGTCCCGATGCAAAATGCAGTTGGTACTTATTCTTCGAACCATCCATCTTGTCACCGTTTGCATCAACAAAATAAACCGGGTATGATGCTTCCTCTTTTGAATTACCATAAATGCCATCTGCTGCGGCCTCGAATCTGTATGCATAATTGTCGCCTAAATATTCACGGCTTCCAAATACATCGCCGCTCGATATCTGCCCTTTATTACCAAGTTTTCTTACTTCCTCATATATCTTCCAAGCATCAGTAATCCCACCTTGCATAGCTTCCTCAATACCGGGAGTCAGCTTGTCTACGTCAATAGTCCTTCCGGCACCAATACCAATCCTTGCAAAGCGCTCCATCATTTCCTTTTCACTTGGATGTGTGGGACAGAATTGCAAAACAAAATTCAGAATGTTGAAAAACTCCAATGAGTTTCGCTGTTCTTTGGCGCCAAGCGGTTTTCTAAAATCAATTGTCGGTGCTGCCGCCGGAGTCAGTTTATTCAAAAACTTTGAAAGTGCCTGCACTTTATAACCGGCCTGTATTTTTTTTACATTTTCTATATCGCCAGGATTAAAAAGTTGCGTGCGATATAATACAAGTGCAAACTCAGTTTCGCAGCTGATCATGCCTTTAATTCCAGCAGGTCTCTCTCCCTTCCAGTTAGGACCTGTCAGCAAATAATTCCCGCCATCATTTCCCGAAGTACGGGTACCTACATAGGCAAAATTGAAAGTGTAGCAATCAATAAACTGCAAGGAATAATAGCGGTCTTTTTCAATAGCGGGAACTGTAAATACCAATGGCTCTGCACGCAGATCGGCGCCAACAAATGAATAGGGAGTATCCGAGTTAGGGCTCTGAACAGCTTTGTCATCCGGGGTGTATACTCTAGCGGTATTGTAAAGCTCATTCCAACTGGTTTTATACTCGGGGTTATTCTTATCTACGAAATACGAGTACAGGATTCGGTAATTATCCACCAATGGGAAACCATACACGTAAGCATCTCTTACGATGTCGCGAGGATCGTTGGAAATGATCCCCGATTGCTTAGCCGATTTTGCCTCTGCAACATTTGGACTATATGTTTTTTTCATAACTATTTTTATCTATTAAAAAATCGATTTTTCAATAGCGTATAACAAAGCTGTTCCTCTGCAGATGAATCATAAAACAGGGTTGATAGAAATGATAAATGATAAATGATTGTAGTGGCCGTGATTAAAGTTAGTTTAAGAGCTTATGTAAACTTGAAATAAAAAACTGTAATCTGCCAAAATTTATAAAGTTGAAAAGATGTTGCTGGCCGCCTGTGTGAATCTATGTGACCTATCTTCTTATGTGGCGAAAAGATAACAATACCTGGCGACGTTGTTCAAGAGTTTCCATAATTACCTGCAGGCTTCACTTCATATTTTTGATTGTGAGAGTATCCAAGCCATAGCTTCATGTTCTTAAATCCTGAATATTCAATCCATGGCCTTACAACAAAACGTTGACCGTAAGCAAAAGGCTTTTTTATCTGATAAGCTCCCTGCGTTACAAATTGCACATCCACCTGGCCAGACAAATGCCACTTGTTGTACAGTGGGAACGCAATATCGATCTCTTCAATTGAAGCCGGTATAAATTTGAGAGTATAAGGCGGAGGTTCAGCTTGGGGCTTCAAGTTCATCACTGCAGGAAGCTATTAATACAATTGTGAATGATAGAAATAATCTCTTCGTCAGGGCGTACGTTTTAGTAACTGTGTCATCAACAAACCAATTCCAATTTAACACGGAAGATCCACCACTCATTAAGAAACATAATAGAGTTTGCCTGATACTATAAGGAGGAACAAAAGAATTTTGTCAATCAAGATCGACAGGCGATATTTTATTAACCCAATCGAGTGACTTTTTTGCAAAGGAGGGAGCTCTTAGTCTCCAGCCGATGAATATTTGGAAATAAGAGTACTGTTTGATCAGCCTCGAGACATTTTCAATCTTATGTCCATAACTTCTGTACTTTGATTCGATGCCTCCAAAAAATCTTCCTTTATGATAGCTGACCGCAGTTTGTAAACTATAACCGGCTGTAGGCTTCGTACCTTTTGATATTACTATTTTATTAGAATCATCGAGTGCAACTGATTTAAAAAAATCCACTCCAAAACTAGGGCCCACTCCAAGAGTTGCAGAAAATTCTGGTGAGATGACAATGGTACCCACTACTGGAAATAACAAATTAAGATCAGTGCTGTAAGTACTTTTATTTTGAATTCCTGCAGTATTTCCACTATTGCCGAACTTAAACGTTGCAAATTGAAAAGAAGGCAACACAGTTATGGCCGAGCGGCGCTGGATCTGCGTACCTCCACCAAGAGCCGCCGTTGAAAACTTTCGATTCACATTATATCTCAACAACGCGCTGAAATAACCGACTGTGAAATTGGGATAGACAGAATATGCTGAATCGGGAAAGGCGGCTCTGAGAGATTCAGCGCTGTTCTTTAAATAAAAGCCTTTCACCGAACTGAGGTCAAAACCAAGATTGAACCTGTGCATACTGAAACTGGTCCTGAAACTGAATTGTTCAGTCTCCCCTTTGTTTCCATTTTCCTGGCCAGCATTCAAAAAATACGGAGAGAAACTGATACCGAGCTCCAGGTAGCGATAGCTAAAACCCAACGATAGGTTGTTTGTAACATTCGGTGCGAGCACCAGTTTGAAATTTTCATTATAAACAACTGTATATTCCATCTGGCTCTTACTGATCCATGACTGCAAGTGGAGTAAAGTATCCAACTTAATGATATAAAGTGAGTCCTTTGAGGTTTTATTGCCATTGTTTGTGTTATCATTATTGTTTTGACCAAACGCAGAAAGGATTGCCGCAAATGAGAAGAATACGAAGAAAGAGAAGTAGGTGAAGGCACGAATCCGCATTTTAATTTAATGTTTTGAGTTGCCGTTCAGCGAAGCATCGGCGTGTGAACGGATATTACCATAATTTTTCCGCAGGAGGTCGAATACCTGCTACCCGCAAATATATTGTGCATTGCGCACGGTGATGGGTTTGGTGCTCGAATGCTTTTAACAACCATGCTAAACGCGTTGCACTACGCCGGCCTCCTGGCATATCCTGTGTAACCATCTCTGTCAGTTTGTTGAAGTCTGTATTCTTTACAGCGTTGATCGCAAAATCATAACTTCTGTTTACGTAGTACATAACTGAATCTTTGTTTTGGATGCTCGCTGTTTTTTCAAAGTTTGGTTTGAAGAACAATTTTTGAACATCAGGAT
>Ga0070664_100001970_pt1 | contig 16460 bp, 15 predicted proteins | sample KBSC73metaG_FD_65863 | JGI IMG/M metagenome (GOLD analysis project Ga0070664, IMG submission 65863) | Corn rhizosphere microbial communities from Kellogg Biological Station, Michigan, USA - KBS C7-3 metaG | ecosystem: Host-associated > Plants > Roots > Rhizosphere > Soil ... | reverse complement strand
GCCTAAAGGGGGACCACAGTTTGGCATTCGTGGAAGTTCGGAATGTCTCGAAATCATTCGCGGGAGCGAAAGGCTTTCGCGATGTATTGAGCGGCATCCATTTTTCGGTGGAAGAAGGCGACTTTGTCTCAATCGTCGGCAGCATGGGTGCAGGTAAATCGACATTCATGAACATCCTGTCGGGTCTCGTGAAGGCAGACTCGGGCACCGTGACCATCGGAGGCAAGGCGGTCACAGGAATTCACCCTCGCGCATCCGTGGTGTTTCAGAACTACTCTCTTCTCCCATGGTTCTCTGCACTCGAAAACGTACGTCTAGCGGTAGATGCCGCGTATCCCGATTGGCCGCGGAAGAAGCAGATCGAACAAGCCACACGATTCCTGGAAACCGTTGGCCTCAGTGGCGCTCTTCACAAACGTCCGAGCCAGCTCTCCGGCGGTATGCGTCAGCGTGTCGCCATTGCGCGCGCGTTCGCGACGGATCCCGAAATCCTGCTGCTGGACGAACCATTTAGTGCATTGGATGCATTGACGCGCGCGACACTTCAACAGGAGCTCATTGACCTGTGCTCCAGGGCCGGCCGTGCTGTAACGGTGATCATGATCACGAACAACCTGGACGAAGCCCTGCTGCTGTCCGACCGGATTGTCCCCATGACACGGCCGCCGCGCGCCAGTCTGGGCACTCCGATTGAAGTGCGTCTTCCAAAACCCAGAAGCGCGTCGCTGTTGATGCATGACCCTCACGCGGTTCGCATCCGCGCGGAAGTTGTCGAACGGCTCGCGGAGTTTGTCCACACGAAGAAGCCGGCGGCACCGGTCGTACCCATAAAGACCGCAACAGTCGCGGAGGAACGGGCCTCATGAAAACTTCACTCGAAATCACCGGAATGACAAAGATCTTCCAGACGCCGTCGGGACCGTACACGGCGATCAAAAACGTCAATGCGATGATCCGTGAAGGCGAATTTGTCTGCATCCTGGGACACTCCGGATGCGGCAAGTCGACGGTGCTCTCCATTATTGCGGGACTGCAGAAGGCGACATTTGGCGGCGTCGTCATCAACGGCACGGAAGTCGATGAACCGGGAAATGACCGGGGTGTGGTGTTCCAGTCGCCGTGCCTGCTGCCATGGCTCACCGCAGGAGACAACGTCGCGCTCGCCGTGCGGCGCGTGTTTCCGCACTACACCAGATCGGAAATTCGAGAGCAGGTTGAGAAATACATGGAGCTGGTGGGTGTCGGCGAAAGCTACGATCAAAAACCCTCCGAGTTGTCGCTGGGCGCGCAGCAGTGCACGTCACTGGCACGTGCCCTCGCAATCGAACCCAAATTTCTTTTGCTCGACGAACCGTTCTCCATGCTGGATTCGCTGACCCGGCTGGACCTGCAGGACACGCTGCTTGAAGCATGGGAGCGCTCGAAGAAGGTGGTCGTGATGGTGACTCACGATATCGACGAAGCCTTGTACCTTGCGGATCGAATCATCCTGATGACGGATGGCCCCGAAGCTCAGGTCGGGGAAATTTATGATGTTCCGTTCTCACGCCCCCGCAACCGCAACGCGGTTATGGACGATCCCAATTACTTCACGGCCCACAGCCACGTAATCGATTTCCTGGAGAACCACGCCAAACAGTTTGCGGCCTGAGAGTCAAAACCATCGGCGACGACTCAGACACGCTGTTTGCCGTTCGCCTTCGCTCACGGATTTACACGAATCCTTCCGTCCTTATTTGATCTCCGCCGCATCACTGGTTATGAACTATGCCGACAAGCCCCGCCGCATCTCCAGAACTCCAAGAGACGCCGTTCACAGGTAAATGGACGACATGAACCGGTTATAAGAATTACGGTTTGGCTTTGCTTGAAAATAGACTGACCAGGGATTTGATTTCGTAGCCGCGTCTGGCTGGGGCTGAATTCATGTTGGGCGCACAAGAGCTTTAAGGTCTTTAATCGTCTCTGCCTCCTCTTGTCGATAGTCGGGGCAAGCGTCATCGCATGCAGCTGCGTGGACCAAGATCCGTTTGGGCTCAGCGAGAGAGCGGTTGTCGGCCACTACCACTTGAAGCTGTGGGACGACGGAGTAACGTTTTATCTTGTGGAGTGAAGGCGCAGGCATTTTCGTACAAGAACAGTTACTGTGGCTGGCGCCTTCGGCACGACAATTCGACCCCTCGAACCCATAAGCAGCCGTTGGCGCGCACGTTTTGGTCAGCGACGATGGACGGCCGGTATCGGAATGACGGCTGGGCATGCAGATATTGACGATTTCGTCCGCAGGCGCCGGGCGTCGTACATCCCTGCCTAGCCCCCCGCTGCAACCGACGAGGAGGGCGCAACGGTAGCAGCTAAACTGAACTGCAATGTTTGCGCCGCTCGCGGTTGAGCGGCAAACGGTTAGCCCGTCGAACCTGGTTGGTATAAAGACACCTCGCTGTAAGATACGTGCATGAGTCCAACGGTTTTTCGTGATGGTTCGCTTCGTTTTTACTTTTTCTCCCGCGAAGAATCAAGGATGCACATTCATGTAAGAGGGCCGGGGGGCGAGGCCAAGTTCTGGATGGAACCGAACATTGAATTAGCTCAGAATTACGGTCTGACCCTACGACAGGTGAAGGCTGCACTAAAGGTCAATACAGGAGCACAGAGATGAAATCCGCGCGGCTTGGAAAGCACACTTTGGCTGAAGTGAGCAACGTTTCGACAAACGGATTTTGCCTTCTGATTGAAGATAAGGAGCGCTTCTTGTCCTTTGGGAACTTCCCATGGTTTAGGGAAGCGCGGATCCGAGAATTGGGAAACGTTGAACTGCAAAGTCCAAACCATCTTTATTGGCCAGATCTTGACATTGATTTGGTAGTTGACTCGATTGACCACCCGGAACGCTACCCTCGCGTCAGCCGACTGCGGGCTAAAACATCATTGCAGCGGCCGAGCCGCGTCCAACGGAAGTCCAAACCGCAAAGGAATTCTCGTGCTGCTCGCGGCTGAACGTTGAGCCGTTAGGCGACTTGGAGTCCAGTCCGGCTGAGCTTGAACACAATACCAAAGTGCAGAAGAGTCAACCTATGCAGCATCCGAGTGGCATCGCAGAAAAGATCGTGAAGAAAGTCGTGGCTCGGCGCGGACGCCTTCACGCCTTCGAGAGCGTCGAGCCTTGCCGAACGGCGTTCGTGGTCATCGATCTCGACACCGCTACGGTTGGATCCAACGAGGAGTGTCGGCGGCTGGTGCCACGAGTGAATGAGTTGGCTGCGGCCGTCCGAAGGACCGGAGGGGCCGTGGCGTGGGTTACTTCGCACATGCCGGTCATGCCGAAGCATTTCGCAGCGATCCTCGGATCCGAGCTGGCGGCGAAGTACTTCAATGATGGACAACCGGATGGAGACGGGACTGTACTCTGGCACGAACTCCACACATCAGAAGGCGACCTTGTTGCGAGCAAGTCCGGCGCGAGCGCGTTTTTTCCTGGTAAGTGCAATTTAAAGGAGCAACTCGATGCCTTGGGAATCGACACATTGCTCATTGCCGGGGCCGTGACCAACATTTGCTGTGAATCATCGGCACGCGATGCGGTCGAACTTAATTACAAAGTAATTTTGGTATCCGATGCACTATCGGGGCACGCGCACGGTCTGCATGAGGCGACGCTGGCAACATTCTACCGAATATTTGGTGACGTTCGTCCGAGCAACGAGGTCATCGATCTCCTTACAGGAGCGTCGCCTGACACGCCGGCGCAGCCGGACGCTGAAAAGCGCGGCGGCTGAGCGGCAAGCCGTTATGGCCCATTCCACTCCTGAGGTATCGCTGGCATGGCAATTTCTGTTTACCTGAAGAACCTGAGAGCTCACGTCGGTCACCAACTCTTGATGGTGCCGGGAGTCGCTGCTGTAATTCGCGATAATGAACGAAAGATCCTTCTACAACGGAGCGCGAATGGTTGGAGCCTGCCCGCTGGGGCAGTCGATCCAGGTGAAACACCAGCGGAGGCGGTAGTCCGCGAGGTTTCCGAAGAAACAGGTTTGTCTGTACGACCGTTACGGGTGCTCGGCGTCTTTGGAGGAGCCGAGGGCTTTCGGTACACGTATGCGAACGGTGATCAAGTTGAGTACATGTGCATTCTGTTTGATTGCGAGGTTCGTGGTGGCAAGCTCGATGGTAGAAATGACGAAACTGAGGAACTCCATTTCTTTCCGGCTGATGAAATGCCCCAGCTGGCACTTGGTTATCCGCGCGAGCTATTCTCGCAGCCGCCCAGGGAAACGTACTTTCAGCGGAGCGAGCATTGGACTGAGGGCAAGGCATGAAGGAGACAAGGTCCACTAAGCGCCATCAAACGCTGCAACCGACGAGCTGCGAATCACGGTTAGGCTTTCCGTCAGTAATCCCACGCGCCGCTCGCGGCTGAGCGGCAAGCCATTATGCACCTCGTGGCTAATCGACAACGCGGAGTGAATGAATCCTGAATGGCTGGGGCAACCTGCAATCCTTCCCACTTTCGCTCACACCGCGCCGGATCTGGAGATTCTCACTCCGAAAGAAACTGTGGCTACGACGTAGCCGTGTACGGTGTCGGCAAGCGGTCTCCAGTTTCATCAAGGGCTTTCAACGTGCGAAGGCGCAACACGGCGAGATGAAGCCAGGCCAGACTCCAGACGGTAAGTGCGAGGAGAGCAAGAAACGCGAGCTGCGGGCTACCCGTAAGTCGGCCTAACACGCCGAACATTGGCGGAAGAAAAAATCCACCCAGCGCGCCAAGCATTCCTACCACTCCTCCCACAGCGCCAACGTCATTCGGGAAATAATCCGGAATGTACTTGTAGACCGAAGCCTTGCCAATTCCCATGGCACAGGCGAGCACGAACATCAGACCTGCAAATGACGACACGCCAAGCCAGTGCCCCGGCAACGACAAGGCGATCAATGTGCCCGCCATGGTGATGAACACCGCGTATGTCACCGCGCGCGGGCCGAGTCGATCCGATAAATAGCCGCCCAGCGGCCGCAACAAACCAGCAGGCAAAATAAAGGTCGCCGTAAGCATTGCGGCAGTGGAGAGCGAAACACCGTATGTATCGATGTAGAACTTCGGAAGCCACGCGGACAACGCGACGTAAGCGCCGAAGACCACGACGTAGTACAAACCGAAACGCCAAACGCGCGTATGGCGGAGGGGTAGCAGGGTATCGCGCAGTGGACGTCCTCGGCCAGGCATGCGATCCGGACTCGGACAAAAATAGAAAATCGCAATGCCCATCAGAACGAGAAGCGCAGCGTATACCGTCGGAATGAACCGCCATCCGCCCGGAACGATTCCGGCGAGATATCCTGCGACGGGCACGGCCGTGAGTACACCTGGCACAAATACGATCAGCAACTTCGTTCCGGCTGCGCCGACGTTACCCGAACCGAAAATTCCGAGAGCCTTTCCCTTCGACTCCTGCGGAAACCATGCAGAATTCCAGGAGACACCCGCTGAGAAACTGTTGCCTGCGATACCGAATAGAATCGCACAAGCCATTAGCTGGCCGTACGACGTTGCCTGGCCAAACAAGTACGTGGGGATTGCGGTACCCAGCAGCAGAAGTCCCATGATGCGACGTCCGCCATACGCATCGGCCCAGATGCCAAAGTTCAGCCTCAACAACGCACCGGAAAGTATCGCGGCCGCGATCAGCCACTCCAGTTGCGAGTCGCTGAGACCAAGGTCCTTGCGGATGGAAATCCCGAGCACGCCCATCATCAACCAGACATTGAAGAGAAGTGTGAATGCCACGGTGGACAGCCACAACACGCGTTGGCGTAACCCCGAATACTCGTCCACGGAGGTCAAACGAGAACGCTTTCGAGATTCATCTGGATGGTGCCGTCGACTTCCTGAACCGGGAAAACCTGAAGCGATTCCGTCCCCCCACTGCTGGCACCGGTCTCCAGACAGAACTGATGGCCGTGCATCGGGCAGATCACCTTGCCACCGCCAAGGATTCCTTCGGCCAGCGGGCCCCTTCCATGCGGGCATCGATTATGAGACGCAAAGATCCGGCCGTCCCGCTGACGGAATACGGCGAGATTCTCGCCTCCAACCACATAACAGCGCCCCTGTCCCAACGGAATTGCGCTGACACTTCCAAGATTCACAACGGGGCTCAACATTTTTTCAGCCATTATTTTCTGCAACCTCCAATGCGTACGCTAATTCGGGTCCACTGAACTGTTCGGGATAGGCTGGAAGGACGGCCTCCTGCCACGGATCACGGTAGGCATCGACAGCTTTCTGAATTTCCGCATCCAGCCGATCGCAAATTCCAAGACTATCGTCGACGAGAATCTGCCGCAGCGTTTCGATACCGACGCGCTCGACGAAACCATAAGATCGTTCGAGATATTTGCCGTGTTCGCGGTAGTACTGCATGAACCGTCCCATGAAGTGCAGTACCTCATCGTGCGTCGACACCGTGCAGAGCAGATCGCCCTTGCGAACCGTGCCTCCGGCGGCACCGCCAACGTAAATCTCCCACTTGCCGCCTTCGATCGCGACGGCTCCAAGGTCCTTGACGTAGGCCTCGGAACAATTGCGCGGACAGCCAGCCGTCGCCAGCTTCATTTTGTGTGGCGATTCAATGCCCTGGAATCGGCGTTCGATTTTCTGTGCCAGAGCGATCGAATCTCCCACGCCGTACCGGCAGAAATCCGTACCGACGCAGCTTTTGCATGTGCGAAAGGATTTCGTGTACGCGTGGCCGCTGGGCATATCGAGGTCTTTCCAGACATCGGGCAGGTTTTCTTTCTTTATTCCCAGCAGATCGATCCGCTGGCCGCCAGTGAACTTGACCATGGGAACCTGATACTTCATGGCGACTTCCGCGATTCGCATCAACTCCGCAGCCGTCGTCACACCGCCGTAGATGCGCGGCACCACGGAGAACGTGCCGTCTTTCTGAATGTTGGCGTGAACACGGTCGTTGATAAATCGCGCATCGCGCTCGTCTTCGTACTCATCGGGCCATAGAGTTTTCAGAAGGGATGCGAGGCCGACTTTGCTGGCAGGGTCTTCCTTGCCATCGGCAAGGTGCTGGAATACGTCGCTGACCGACTTGATTCCTCGACTTCGAATCTCCGCGACGAGTTGTGATTTCTCCAGGGGTATTCCAGGAACGTAATAATGTTCGGACGGATCGTAGCCGACTTCGCCGAGATAACTTTCCAGCAACTGGGCCACCAGGCTCTTGCAAGAGCCACAACCCATGCCGGCCCTGGTGCAAGCTGCGACTTTCGAGACGCTTTGGCAGCCACTGTTCTGAATGGCATCTGCGATTTGACGCTTGCTCACGCCGTTGCAGTTGCAGATCTGCGCGTTGTCGGGAAGATCCGCGACATTCAGAAGCGAGACTCCTTTTGGGGCGCCGAAAAGCAAATCGGCACGACGCGCGGGCACTTTCATTTCACCGTGGAACATCTGCATGAGCGCGCTTGCAGACTCCACGTCACCCAGTAGAATGGCTCCGGCGATTTTGTCATCCCGCACAATCAACTTCTTGTAAAGGCCTCGGGCCGGTTCGCGATAGACGACCACTTCATCGCTGGGACTTGCGGGTTTCGTTTCTCCCATCGAGGCAAGTTCTACTCCCATGACCTTCAACTTGGTCCCGACTTTGGAGCCGAGATATGCGGATTCCACGCGGGTTTCGGTAACGACGTCCGCCAGCACCTGGGTCTGTTCCCAGATTGGCTCGACCAGCCCATAAAGCTGGCCCCGATGTTCGACACATTCGCCAACGGAGAAAATGTCGGGGTCACTGGTGCGCATCTGATCGTCGCAAACGATGCCTCGTTTTACGATTAGGCCGGAGGCAGTGGCGATCTCAGTAATCGGCCGGATGCCCGCGCTGACAACGACCATGTCGGTGTCCAGCGTTGTTCCATCCTTGAACTCGAGATGTGTGACACGACTCGTACCGTTGGTGCCAGTGCGCGCGATGCGAGTCGTTATCGTGTTGCAGAGCACTCGAATTCCCATCGCTTCGATTGTCTTGCGCAGCATGTCGCCGGCTTCCGGATCGAGCTGAACGGCCATCAACTGTGGCGCTGCTTCGAGAACCGTCACTTCGACGCCGTGCGTAAGAAGCCCTCGCGCGGCTTCCAGCCCGAGGAGACCGCCGCCGATCACGGCGGCGCGCTTGCAGTCTTTCGCGTAGTCCGCGATGCGAGAACAGTCATCGATGGTCCGAAACATGAAGGTTCCCGAACCTCCGAACCCTTCCATCGGCGGCACAAATGGCCTCGACCCCGTCGCTATGATGACGCGATCGTAGGGTTCTTCGACGAGTCCGGCACTTGCGTCCGATGCGGCGTCCACGCTGTATGCCAGCGCTTCCTTTCGCAGCGGTGCTCCGATTACGACTTTTCGTTCACGATCGATTTGTGTCGCACGAACCCCTGCATGCAGCCGGACTCCGTTCTCGCGATACCACGCCAACGGGTTCATGAAGATTTCCGTAGCGGCCTGACTGCCATTGAGCACATTGCTCAGCAGAATGCGGTTGTAGTTTCCGTACGGCTCGGCCCCGAACATCACAATCTCGAAACGGTCCGGCGTCCGTTTCAGGATCTCTTCTACGACGCGGGCTCCCGCCATCCCGTTACCAATGACGATCAATCGTTCCTTCTCGGCCTTCATGAACATGGACTTCCGTATGGCAAGACAGGTGCCAATCACATTCGAAGTGGAAACGGACAGGAAACCGCGTCAGGACAAGGGGTTGACCGCGGGCCCTACCGCTGGAAACGCAATCGACGGCCTACACGGTTGTATGAAAGCGCTGCTGGCACGACATCAATGTAGGATTCGGGTGAGTCGTGCGCCAAATGCCCCGTGGTACAGGTTTGTAGGAGTCGGGCTGCAACTCTTGTACTGGGAATCTCCGGCGTTTGAACTGGCAAATCGTCCGAAATCATCGATTCCGGGGAATGAATGTTGTCGCAACTGTTCATCCCACCTGAATTGCGGCAGTGCTCTTTCGTTTTTGTGGCCCTTTGAGAACATTCCTACAGATCTGTCGTTCCGACACGACCTGCAATGTCGTCGTGTGTCCCACCGGTTCTCTTTCAATCGACATCAATCGGCAGGATTTGTTTGCCATTCGGCGATCCCCACGGCTTTGGCAGCCGCAATGCACTGGATGCGCCGTGAAGTATTTCGACAAATCCGGGTTCCGTGCGGGACTGGTCGCCGCGCTGATCGTCGCAACCATGATTGTCATTGGCTCGCGATGGCTGCGGTATTTCGATTGGGCGCTCACGACGTATGCCGTGGGTTCCATCTTTGCGGCGTTTGCCGTGGCCTATCGGTACGCCGTCTGGGCTCAGCGTCCGCCCACGAAGATGTATGTGAATCGCGGATGGCGGCTATTCTTCGCTCCACAAGCCAAACGCCGCAAGCTCGGCACACTGCTGTTGAATAACTTCGTTCTTCAGACTTTCATTACAAAGCGAAGCAGCCAGCGCTGGATCATGCATGCGTGCCTGTCCTGGGGCGGCATGCTCGCCTTCGCACTGACGTTCCCCCTGGTATTCGGCTGGCTTCACTTTGAAACACTTCCCAACGACGCAGAAACTTATCGCGTCTTTCTGTTTGGATTCGCCGTGGAGCAATTTCCGATTCACAGCTTCCGAGGGTTCATGCACTTCAATCTTCTGAACATCGCAGCGGTCGTTCTGGTTGTGGGATTGATACTCTCCGTGAAACTCCGCATGAGCGACAGAAGCGAGCTCGCCATTCAAAGCTTTGCGGACGATGTGTTCCCGGTACTTCTGCTGTTCGCGGTCGCCGTCACAGGACTGATGCTGACGGTGAGTGCGAAATCAATGGACGGCTACGGCTTTCCCTTCATCGGAATGGCCCATGCCGCAAGCGTCATCGCACTTCTCCTGTTTCTGCCGTTCGGCAAACTTTTCCACATCGTGCAGCGGCCGCTATCCCTTGGGGTTTCGTTCTATAAGGATGCCGGCGAGAAGGGCCCGCGCGCCGTGTGCCTTCGATGTGGCGGGGATTTCGCCTCTCAAATGCATGTTCAGGATCTGAAAAAAGTGCTCGATCAGATTGGATTCAATTTTCGATTTCAAACTTCAAACGGCGAACTTCATTACCAGGATATCTGTCCGCCATGCAGACGCCGGCTGTTTGCATTGAATCAGGGCCGGGCCCTCGGCCGCTAATACACATGGCAATTCCAACACTCGACGAAACACAATTCATCGATCGGTTCGGCCCGCATCTGAACCACGAGCCCCCTGGCGGCTGGCTGGAACACAAGCAGACCGGAGAGGCGAAGCTCGTCAAGACGCACTGCTGTTTCTGCGGCGTTCAGTGCGGCATTCAGCTGAAGGTTCAGGACAACAAGGTGATCGGCTTCGAGCCCTGGGAAGAATTCCCGGTCAATCACGGCATGTTGTGCCCCAAGGGCGTGAAGCGTTACCTGCAAAACGAACATCCGGATCGGCTGCTCGCCCCCCTGATTCGTACCGAAAGTGGATTTGCCGAAACATCCTGGGATGACGCCCTGGGCCGGACGGTCGCGGCCATCCGAAAGATTCAGGCGGAGCACGGCCCTGATTCGTTCGCTATTCTTGGCGGCGCGTCCATGACCAACGAGAAGGCCTACTTGATCGGAAAATTCGCGCGCCTTGCAGTAAAGACAGCGAACATCGATTACAACGGCCGGCTCTGCATGGTCAGCGCGGGAGCCGCCAACAAAATGGCGTTTGGAGTGGATCGCGCCGCGAACCCATGGAGCGACATTCCGCTCGCAAAGGCCGTGATGCTCAGCGGTACCAATCTCGGCGAATGTTTTCCGATTCTCACCGACTATGTCTGGCGGGCACGGGATAACGGCGCGAAGATCATTGTGATCGATCCTCGAATGACGCCAATCGCACGGACCGCGGATTTGTTTCTTCCTGTCCGGCCCGGCCGCGATAGCGCGCTGGCCAATGGAATCCTGCACGTTCTTATCGAACGCGGCTGGATCGATGAAAAGTTCATTGCCGCGCACACCATCGATTTTGATCGTGTGCGCAATCTGGTGAAACGATACACGCCAACATTCACCGAAAAGATTACCGGCGTTCCTTCATCCAGCGTGATCCGCGCCGCCGAGATCTGGGGACCGGCGGAAACCTCCATACTGCTCCACGCGCGTGGGGTCGAACACCAGGTGAAGGGGGTGGAGAACTGTCTCTCTTACATCAATATCGTGCTGGCCACCGGGCGCATCGGCAAACCCGGCTGCGGTTACGGAACCATAACCGGCCAGGGAAACGGCCAGGGCGGACGGGAACATGGTCAACGATGCAATCAGCTTCCGGGTGCGCGCGACATTGAGAATCCGGCGCATCGTGAATTTATTGCCGACTTCTGGAATATTAAGGAGAGCGATTTGCCTCACACGGGACTGACTGCCTGCGAAATCTTTGATGCAATTGAGGCGGGAAAGATCAAGGGGCTGCTCTCCATCAGCTTCAATCCCCTGGTCTCGATACCCGATGCCAATCGCACGCGTGCCGCTCTCGATAAGCTGGAATTCTATGGTTGCATTGATTTCTTCCTCTCCGAATCCGGACGTCACGCGGATGTGGTACTTGCGGGTTCATTGCAGGAAGAAGACGAAGGCACCGTCACAACCGGGGAAGGCCGCTGCGTGCGGCTCCGCCAGTCGGTCACGGCTCCGGGAAATGCGCGAGTCGACTGGGAAATCCTGAAAGATCTTGCGGGCCGGCTTGGGGCCAAAGATCATTTTCTCTATGCGATGCCGGAAGATATCTTTCGTGAGCTTGCCGCGGCATCGAAGGGCGGTTCGGCGGATTACAGCGGCATGACTTACGACAAAATCGAAAAGAACATGGGCGTTTTCTGGCCTTGTCCTTCGTGGACACACCCAGGGACACCGCGGCTGTTCGAAGGCGGAGCGTTCCATCACCCGGATGGCAAGGCGCGGTTTCATGGATACGAGTACCGGCCTCCGGCAGAAGACATCGACAGTGAATATCCGATATTTTTCACCAGTGGGCGTGTGGTGTCGCAGTACCTCACTGGAAACCAGACTCGACGAATCGGACCACTTGTCGATCAGTATCCAGAGCCTTTGTGTGAAATGCATCCAATGCTCGCGGCGAGGCTGGGGATTCAGCACGGTCAACTTGTGAAGGTCATAACACGACGGGGCGAGATCATCGTTCCGGCTCAGGTCGTGAAGACGATTCGACCCGATACCGTATTTGTGCCCTATCACTGGCCGGGGAAGAAATCTGCAAACCTCCTGACGAATCGGGCACTGGACCCGATTTCAAAGATTCCGGAATACAAAGTCTGCGCGTGCCGGGTCGAGAGGATTTCGACATGATTGGCGCCAACGATCAGTTCTTCATCGATCCCTCCCGCTGCATTGGATGTGAAGCCTGCGTGGCGGCGTGCATGGAATGCGACACGCACCGCGGGCGTTCGATGATTCATCTGGAATTTATCGATCGGAGTTCAACGACGCAGACGGGGCCCGTCGTTTGTATGCACTGCGAGGATCCGGCCTGTGCGCAGGTTTGCCCTGCGGATGCCATCAAGCAGACTGAAGATGGGATCGTCCACAGCTCCATTAAGTCCCGTTGCATCGGATGCTCGAATTGCGTGCTGGCATGTCCATTTGGCGTGCCGCACTACGTTGCGGCCATCGATCAGATGGTGAAGTGCGATATGTGCTTCGACCGCACCAGCATCGGAAAGAAACCCATGTGCGCGACGGTTTGTCCCAGTCAGGCGCTCTATTTCGGGCCCATGGAAGACGTGATGCGCATGCGAAGGGAAAGGCCAATCCAGGAGTTTCAGTTCGGCGAACAGGGACTTCGGACGAAGGTCAAGCTGATGAGTTCTCCGGAAACGAATCGGTTGGACTACGACATCATGGAATTCATGCCGGGTGCCGCAAGCACCATGGTCGATATCGCGGACCTTTCGATATGGACCGGTGGAATGGAGGTGCTAAGTGCCAAAGCCGACTGAGCGTCCGTTTCCGTTGAGGCGCTGGCGACAGGATTTCCCGGTTCCGTTAGGCGAGGACAGTTACGCAACACGAAGGGAATTCACGAAATTCCTCGGATTGACATCCTTTGCATTTCTGGCGGGAACGTTTGTCGCGGCAGCTCGCAAATTGTGGAAGCACGCGCGGGCAACACAGTCCGATGCCGTTTCCGTTGCCTCCCTTGACGAGGTACCAGCGGGAGGCTCCAAGCTCTTTCGTTATCCGACCGACGACGATGCGTGCATTCTGTTGCGCCTGGCGCCGGATAAATTTGTCGCATTCAATCAGAACTGCACGCATCTGAACTGTCCGGTTCATTTTGATGCGGCAAATTCCCAGCTGGCGTGTCCGTGCCATCACGGATTCTTCAATGCGGAGGATGGGAAAGCCGTCGCTGGCCCTCCTCGCCGCAGTCTGGCTGCACTGGCGGTAACGGTCCACGATGGGCGGGTATGGGTACAGGGTTCAAGTGAAAGGGGAACGGCATGAGTCCGAAGATTCGTTTGCGTCAACGCATGCAGGTGGTGCTGCACATGGTGATGGCATTTGTGATCGCAATTTTGATGGCTCAGCTCTGGCTCTTCACGGTGACGCTCGAAGCGATGGAATCCCACACAGCATCGCTGTCTATTGTTTCGGCCGCACTCGCATGCTCGGTGCTGGGCTGCGCCGCCGTGTGGGCGTTGATCCGTTTTTTTCTGCGAGCGGAAGCTCAGCAACAAAATCAGAACGGCTGAGCGCCGCTCAGTACAGGGATTTGAGAACCATCGCATCGCCTGGAGACACGCCGGAAAATCTGGCGATGTCCGCGCGGGATTTGATGTTTCTTCGATAGCGCGTGAAGTACTCCACGATATCGCCGCCATAGCCGAAGGCATACATGATGTCCTCGAAGTTTCGAGTGTGTTGCAATCCCAGGGCATGACCTGTTTCGTGAACGCAGGTGAGATATACGATGGTGTCGCGCAAAAGGCGATCCTTCGAAGCCATCGCTGCGAGGGGCTCGCCGAGTCCGGCCACGGAGGGTGAAACGTTGACGATGGCGCCGGGCTTTCCGTTCACGGTCGTACGCTGGGTTTCGCCGTAGAGCCCGTCTGCTGCGGAGATCCAGCGAACGCGAACTTGAGCATTCGCGGCCTGCGTCGCAGGCACAAACTTCAGACGCCCGCCACTTTCACGAGACCAGGCCGCGAGCGCCATCTCCGCGAGTTCGCGATCGCCGGAGTCATAGCCCGAAACGTTTTTTCCATCTTCGATGAAGTAAGTAACGGGCGAGGAGACTTGTATGGACGCGAGCGCGATGAACGTTGCCAGTAGATACCGCATATGGTCGAACACCCCTCCTGAGTCAGGCCTGAGTCAGGAGGGGTGGCCCGAAGGGCCGAGGTGGTTCCAAAGGAACCATCCTTCAGAGTGATTCATTGGGAACCACCCCTCGCGGGATCCGCTTCGCGATCCCGCTGCCCTCCTGACTCAGGAGGGCAGTTTCCGCTCGCTCGAACTTATCAGCAGCTGCTTCGCCGTCAACAGCGGATAGAACGGATACCGGCTCGCGATTGCCTGCGTTCCGCCTTCTTCGCGATCGACGACACAGAATGTTGCCGCGACACGATATCCTGCCGCCTCCGCCAGTTCAGCCGCCTTGATGATCGAATCCCCGCTGGTGCATACATCATCCACGATAACAACGCGGGAGCCCGGCGCTCCATCCCAACCTTCGATGTATCGCTGCATGCCATGCCCCTTGGCTTCCTTGCGCACGATAAATCCAGGCAAAGGCTGCCCTTCAATTCCGCTCACAACGGCAATTGCCGCTGCCATGGGATCCGCCCCGAGCGTGAGCCCTCCGACAGCATCCGCCTTGATATTCAACTCTCGCATCTTCGCCAGAAGAAGCCGGGCGATCAAAAATGCTCCACGCGGATCCAGCGTCGTCATGCGGCAGTCGAGGTAGTAGCTGGCCTTTTTCCCGGACGACAAGGTGAAATCCCCGATGCGAAGAGAGCGCTTCCGCACAATCTCCGACAGTTCCTGCAATTCGTTGGGCATGCGCGAAGTATAACGCGTGGGTTAGAATAACCGCCATGTTACTCGAAGGAAAAACCGGACTCATCATGGGTGTCGCGAACAAAAGGTCGATCGCGTGGGGCATTGCCAATGCTTTGAATCAGGCGGGTGCTCGCCTGGTACTCACATATCAAAGCGAACGGCTCGGAGAGAACGTTCGCGATCTCGCGCCGAGTCTGAATAATCCCCTGCTGATACAGTGCGACGTGTCCAGTGACGAACAGATTCAGGCGATGGTGGAGAAAGTCACTTCGGATGTCGGCCATCTCGACTTTTTCGTTCACGCTCTTGCATTCGCTCCGCGGGAAGCGCTTGCCGGCACGTATGCTGAAACAAAGCGAGAGGACTTCAAAATCGCGCTCGACGTGAGCGCCTACTCGCTGGTCACTGTATCAAAGGCTTTGATGCCACTTATGCAGGGCCGTCAATCGAGCATCATCACGCTGACTTATCTCGGAAGCGAACGCGTGGTTGCGGGATACAACGTCATGGGAGTTGCAAAGGCCGCCCTCGAATCTTCGGTTAGATATCTGGCCAATGACCTCGGGCCTCGCGGCATTCGTGTGAATGCGATCTCATCCGGGCCCATTAAGACGCTGGCGTCATCTGGCGTCGGGGGAATTTCGACCATGATACGGCTGCACGCCGAACGCGCTCCGTTGCGCAAGGCGGTGGACCTTGATGAAGTTGGAGATACCGCGCTATTTCTCGTGAGTCCGATGTCGCGTGGAATTACCGGAGAAGTGATCTACGTCGACGGTGGGTACCATATCCTCGGGGTGTAGAAAACTGAGAAGCTGATCAATTCTCATCCGAGTGGAAAGGAATCTTAAGTACCGCTCGGTTGAGAATTGGGAATTGAGCATTGAACATTGATCAGCTCCCCGTTTTCCGGGCAACTCTAATGTTGGACGGCGTTCAGAACCTGGGGCGCGTCCTGTTTGTCTCTCCAGTGATCGATCACGGAAATCTTCAGGACGCAGCCGACGGTGCAGGTGGGTGCGCAGGTCTTTGCAGTCTTGTATTCTCGAGCGACATCTTCAAACGTGTACTTTTCGATTGGAATTCCCGGATATCCGCGCTGTTGCGAGCAGTAATGGACCAGACCGTCCTCGCATATATAGAGGTAGCGGCCTCCGGCGCGGCATTTCCAGTCGTTGGGTTTTCCCTGCGCCAGATTTTCCTGGAACCAGTTAAACCGGGAGTAGCTGCGCGTACCGAGATCCTTGATCTCTCGGTAGACGTCGGCTTCTTTCTGCGTGAGTGGCTTCAGAGCTCCGGTGTGGTCGTGAATAATTCCCATGGAACTGGCGAACC
>Ga0070664_100001969_pt1 | contig 16460 bp, 9 predicted proteins | sample KBSC73metaG_FD_65863 | JGI IMG/M metagenome (GOLD analysis project Ga0070664, IMG submission 65863) | Corn rhizosphere microbial communities from Kellogg Biological Station, Michigan, USA - KBS C7-3 metaG | ecosystem: Host-associated > Plants > Roots > Rhizosphere > Soil ... | reverse complement strand
GAGCGTTATTTCGCGCGCTACCCGGGTGTTGCGCAGTACATGCAGCGAACCCGGGCGCTCGCGCGCGAGCAGGGGTACGTCGAGACGGTGTTCGGACGGCGGTTGTTCCTGCCCGACATTCGGGCGGCGAGCGGTCCACGACGCGCGGGCTCGGAACGTGCGGCGATCAACGCGCCGATGCAGGGGACGGCGGCCGATCTCGTCAAGCTGGCGATGGTCGCCGTGCAGGATTACCTGGATCGCGAACGGCTGCGGACGCGGCTCATCCTGCAGGTGCACGACGAGCTCGTGCTCGAATCACCCGATGACGAGATTGCGCGGATCGATCGCGATCTGCCGGCGCTGATGACGTCCGTTGCATCGCTGCGCGTACCGCTCAAGGTTGACGTCGGGCATGGCCCCAACTGGGAACGCGCCCACTAGAACGTACTTCGAAATAGGCTGCACGGGCCGTTAGCTTTGTCGTAAGCGAACGCCGCTTACGCTTAACGTTCGCTTCGCTCACATTAGCGTTCGCCGAGATGAAGCCCCCCTCGCTCGCCCCTCGCTGTACGTCTATGTACTATCTCGGGGCTCGCTGCGGGCCTTCGCGCTATCGGCCCGTTCGCCGCATTTCGAAATACGTTCTAGCGCGAGAAGATCGTCCTCCAGCCCGCGTAGCAGCTGCCGACGACCATCGGGCCGAGCACGAGCCAGCCGAGTCCCATCGGGATCGAGGCGACGATCGCAAGGCCGATGTAAATGATTCCGTACAGCAGGAACGCGCCGATGTTGCGCATCGACGCGGCGAAACTCTTGCGCAGCGCATTGACCGGCGTTTCGCCATTCAGCACGACGAGCGCAGGGGCAAACCAGTACGCCATCGCGACCAGCAATGCGAGCGCGAGCGCGATCAACCCGACGACGGCGAGTGAGATGCCGGCCGAAGCGAGGGCCGAATAGTCGAGATTCGCAGTGCCGAAGTCCATGATCGCGGCGAGCCCCGAGGCGCCCAGCGTCACGAAAGTTGTCGCGACCATGATGACGGCGACGACGAAGATCAGCGCAAGCCAGATGAGGCCCAGCACGCAGAGCGGCGCAAATCGACTGCCTTGGAAACCCTCGAACAGATGCCCGACGCGAAGCGGCTCGCCGCGTGCGAGCGCGTGACAGCCGAGCATCACGCCACCGGCAAATACGGGTGTCAGCACCGTGTGTATCAGGCTGCCGACGATGGGCACGAGGACGAGCGCGATCGACAGCACGACGAAGAGCACGAGAATCCCGAGCCACGTCGTTGGCGCCGCGCAAAAAATTCTCCAGCTTTCACCCCACCAGCCGATACCGTCGCCGGCGGCAAGCTGACGCGGCTCGGGTGCCGGAGCCGCGACGTCGCCTTGTGGCGGCGGTGCTGTGGATTGCGATACTTCCATCGAATTTCGCTCCGGACTCGCGCGGCGCCTGCCGTCGCGAACCCGATCAATAACGGGGTGGCTTATGCTTATGCTGGTCGCGATCGACCGGCTGCCGCTGCAATTGTGGCGTAGCGACCGGCAAAAGACGAGCGGATCTTGGTAAACGCGGTGCCGACGCCATCTGACGGATTCGCGCCGCCCCACATTTTCACGTACCGGGAAATTCGATGGATTCGATCGCTTCGCAACTCGCCCACTACGGCGTCCCGCTCGTTGGGTTCAACGTGCTGCTGCAGCAACTGGGGCTGCCGATTCCTGCGGTGCCGACGATGATGCTCGCCGGCGCGCTGGCCGTTACCGGTCGCATCGACTTCGTCGGTGCGTTCGCGATCGCCGTCGCGGCGTCATTGCTGGCGGATCTGCTGTGGTTTTGGGCAGGGCGCAGGTTCGGTTACCCGGTACTGCGGTTCCTCTGCCGGATATCGCTGTCGCCCGACACGTGCGTTCGCCAGACGGAAGGTATCTTCGAGCGCTGGGGGTTCTTCTCGGTCGTCGTGTCGAAGTTCGTGCCGGGATTCTCCACCGTTGCACCGCCCATCGCCGGTGCGCTCAGGATGCGCGTGATCGCATTCGTGATGGCGTCGACGGCCAGCGCGGCGCTGTGGGTTGGCGCTGCGATGATCGCGGGCGTCATATTCGCACGGCAGATCGAGGTTGCGCTCGCGTGGATGGAAGGGCACGTCGCGCTGGCGATATTGGTGTCGCTGGCGATTGCCGTCGCGTACGTCGCGTTCAAGGCAGTGCAGCGCTGGCGCCTGTCGCGCTTTCTCGCGACGGCGATCATCACCGTCGACGAGCTCCGCGGAAGACTCGAGGTCGACCCGCGGCCCTTCATCATCGACGTCGGCAGCTCGCTTGCGCATGGAACGCGTGCGCATATCCCAGGTGCGAAGCTGCTCGATCTCGATGCGATCGCGCGTATCGACGATCTCCCGGAAGATCGCGACATCGTGCTGTATTGCGCGTGTCCCAACGAGGAGTCGGCGCGCCGCGCGGCGCACCTGTTGATGAAAAAGGGCTACCGACGCGTACGTCCGCTGATCGGCGGCATCGATGCGTGGTCGGCGGCCGGCCACCCGGTCGAGCACGCTGCGCCGGTGAACTTTGCCAAGGCGAAGCGTTCTTCCGTTGAGGCGGCGCGTACCAAGGCGCTTGCGGGGGTCCTCGAAGGCGATCCGCAGGGCTGACCCGGATCGCAGTTCCCCGAAGCACCCTGTTGTAACGTTTGCTTGCAACCGGGTGCGCCTTTCGTCTGCATAATCGGAACCGCCCGCGCATCCGGCGGCTCAATTCGATTCGGCAACCTGGTTGATTCGATTCGACGCGGGTCGCCAACGGATGGCAACGCCTGCGATGCAGGTGCGATCCGCGTGCGGCAATGGTTCGATCGCGCCACAGCGTATCGAAGAACAGATTCGAGCAGCACTGCCACGCGGGACTGTAGCGCGTGGCAGGCATCTCGCAAAACGCGCGAACAGGACGACCGCATGGACGAACGAGACTTGCCAAGTCGCACGCCGCCGATCGCCGGCGAGGCGCGCGTCGCCGAGCGCAAACGCCGCTGGCTTGGAAGCACGATCGCAATCATCGCGATGATCGGGATCGGGGCGCTCGCGTGGTACCTGACGCATCGCCCGCAGGCGGCAACAGGTCCAGGAGCCCCATCGGCGACCGGCGCGCGCGGTGGACCGGGCGGTCCCGGCGCTGCGGGCGGACGCGGCGCGCCGCCCAGCACTGTCGGTGTGGCGGCGGCTCGGCGTGCGGACATCCCGGTGATCATCGAGGCACTCGGCACGGTGACATCAGGCGCGAGCGTCACCGTCTCGCCGCAGGTGTCCGGCGTCATCACACAGGTGCTCTACACCGAAGGGCAGATGGTCAAGAAGGGCGATCTGCTCGCGACGATCGACCCCAAGCCATTCGAGGCCGCTGTCGCGCAAGCCGCGGCGGCGCGGCTGCGAGATACGGCGCAACTCGACGCCGCGCGTGTGCAGCTCGAGCGCTATCAAGTGCTGCTGAAGCAGGATTCGATCGCGCGACAAACCGTCGACACGCAAGACGCGCTCGTCAAGCAGCTCGCCGGTACGGTGGCCGTCGATCGCGCGAACGAGGATATGGCGCGATTGAATCTGCAGTGGTCGCGCGTCGTCGCACCCGTCGCAGGGCGCGTCGGATTGCGGCCGATCGATGCGGGAAATTACATCGCATCCGGCGCCGCAGGCGGGGTTGCGACGATCACGCAAATCACGCCGATCGACGTGCAGTTCTCGATTCCTCAGGAGCGCGTTCCGGAAATCAAGGAACGAATCAATGCTGGCGCACCATTGCCCGTCACGGCGTGGGACAGCGCGCGCACGCGGCAACTCGAGGCCGGCACGTTTCTGACACTCGACAACCAGATTGACACGCAGACCGGCACGATCAAGGCGAAGGCACGATTCGCGAATGCGAGCGGCACGTTGTTTCCGAATCAGTTCGTCAACGTGCGGCTGCTGTTGAAGACGATCGATGGCGCCGTCGTCATTCCGGTCATCGGTTTGCGCCACGGCCCGAATGGCGACTTCGTTTACGTCGTCAATGCCGATCGAACGGTGTCGTTGCGCAACGTGACGGCAGGCATCTCAGGCGTCAACGACGTCGCGATCACCAGCGGTCTTGCGCTCGGCGAAGAAATCGTCACAGAAGGTGGCGACCGGCTGAAGGATGGCGCGCGGATCCAGACGAGCGCCGATCGTCCGCCGCGGGCGACGCCACCGGGTCCAGGCGACGCATCGACCAACGAAGCGGGTGCGAATCGCCGCGCGTCGGGTGCGCCGGGCGGTCAGTCCGAAAGGCGGGGCGGACGTAGTCGCGGCGGCAATGCAGCGAGTGACGGAAACGGCGCGAATGCCGCGAATGCTGCGGGCGGTGTCAATGCTTCTGGCGCGGATGCTTCTGCGCCAGCGGCTGCACCGCGTGCGAGCAGCGGTGCGGTCGGTGCCGCGCCCAAGCAATGATCGACAGGTCGCAGACGACGAGCGACGAACGAGCGGCCTCTCCATGAGCCCATCGCGCCCGTTCATCGAGCGACCCGTCGCGACGTCGCTCCTGATGCTCGCGATCGTGCTGGCGGGGCTCGTCGGCTTCCGCTTCCTGCCGTTGTCGGCGCTGCCGCAGGTCGACTATCCAACGATCCAGGTGCAGACACTGTATCCGGGTGCGAGCCCCGACGTGATGGTTCACACGGTCACGGCACCGCTCGAAGGGCAGTTCGGCCAGATGTCAGGGCTCGACCGCATGAGCTCGACGAGTGCTGCGGGCGTATCGGTGATCACGCTGCAATTCTCGCTGAATATCGCGCTCGACGTCGCCGAACAGGAAGTGCAGGCTGCGATCAATGCAACGGGCTCGCTGTTGCCCGCCGACCTGCCGGCACCGCCGGTGTACGCAAAAGTGAACCCTGCCGATGCGCCGGTGCTGACCCTTGCGGTCAGCTCCGACAGCATGCCGCTGCCCGATGTGCAGAACCTCGTCAACACGCGGCTTGCGCAGAAGATCAGCCAGGTGTCCGGCGTTGGCCTCGTGTCGCTGTCCGGCGGACAGAGGCCGGCGATACGCATCCAGGCGAACACACAGGCGCTTGCGTCCTACGGCATCGGTCTCGACACGTTGCGGACGGCGATCAGCAACGCAAACTCCAACGCCGCAAAGGGGAGCTTCGACGGTCCGCAGCGCAGTTACACGATCAATTCGAACGATCAGTTACGCACGGCCGACGACTATCGGCGGCTGATCGTCACGTACAAGAACGGCGCACCGGTTCGCATTGCCGATGTGGCAAGCGTTGTCGCGAGCGCCGAGAACAATCAGCTCGGCGCGTGGGCGGGCATCCGTTGCGATGGTCCGGACAAGGCGGCCGCGCCGAGCGCCTGCCGCGACGGCGAGCAGGCGGTACTGATCCCCGCGATCATCATGAACGTCCAGCGCCAGCCTGGCGCCAACGTCATTGCAACCGTCGACGCGATCAAGCGTCAGTTGCCGACGCTGCAGGCCGGTTTGCCGGCGTCGGTTCGCGTCGACGTGCTCGCCGATCGCACGAGCGGCATTCGCGCCTCGGTCAACGATGTCGAGAAGGAGCTGTTGCTCGCCGTCGTGCTCGTCGTGCTCGTGATCTTCGCGTTTCTTGGCAGCTTGCGCGCGACCGTCATCGCGAGTATCGCCGTGCCGATCTCGCTCGTCGGCAGCTTCGGCGTCATGTACCTGCTCGGGTACAGCCTCAACAACCTGTCGCTGATGGCGCTCACCATTGCGACAGGCTTCGTCGTCGACGATGCGATCGTGATGATCGAGAACATCGCCCGCTACATCGAGGATGGCGAGCCGCCGATGGCCGCCGCGCTGAAAGGTGCGACGCAAATCGGCTTCACCATCATCTCGCTGACGATCTCGCTCGTAGCCGTGTTGATTCCACTCTTGTTCATGAGCGACGTCGTCGGCCGGCTGTTCCGCGAGTTCGCCGTTACGCTGGCAATCACGATCCTGATCTCGGCGGTTGTATCGCTGACGCTGGTGCCGATGATGTCGGCGCGCTGGCTTCGCTCACACGCCAGCGACGAAGCCGCTGCGCGTCATTCGCGCGTGCGGCGCCTGTATGCGCGCGTGACCGACAGCTACGACCGGATGCTGGTGCTCGTGCTCGACCATCAGTGGGTCACGCTCGTCGTCGCGTTCGCGACGCTGCTCGTCACGGTGCTCTTGTACGTGACGATTCCGAAGGGCCTCTTTCCGACGCAGGACACCGGGCAGCTGCGCGGACGCGTCGACGCCGCGCGCGACGTTGCTTACACGCGGATGGCCGAGCTGCAAGGCGACGCGGCGCGCGCGATTCTCGCCGATCCCGCCGTCGAGAGCCTGTCGACGATCGTCGGCGTCGATGCTGCCAACAACACGATGCTGCAGACGGGCAGCATGCTGATCAACCTCAAGCCGTCGCATGGCGATCAGCAGCAGGTGATGAATCGCCTGCGCGAGCGGGTCAATGCAGTTCCCGGCGTCACGCTCTACCTGCAACCGACGCAGGACCTGACGATCGACGCGGAGACTGGTCCGTCCGAGTACCGCGTATCACTCGAGGGGGTCGACGGCGCGGTGATCACGCAGTGGATGGGCACGTTGATCAATCGCCTTCGCGACGTGCCGCAAGTGCGCAACGTCAGCAGCGACGCAGGCGCGCAGGGCCTCGCGAGCAACGTCAACGTCGATCGCGATACGGCGGCACGACTTGGCATCAGCGCGAGCGCCGTCGACGATGCGCTGTACAGCGCGTTCGGCCAGCGGATCGTATCGACGATCTTCACCGACACGAATCAGTACCGCGTGATCCTCGAAGCTCAGCCGGGACTCGCGACGAACGCCGAGGGCATCGGCAAGTTGAATCTGATCTCGAGCAGCGGTCAGCCCACACCACTGTCGGCGTTCGCGACCATCACGGAGCAACTCGCGCCATTGCAGTACACGCACGTCGGCCAGTATCCGGCCAGCACGCTGAATTTCGACACGGCGCCCGGTGTAGCACTGGGGCAAGCCGTCGATGCAATCCGCAAGGCCGCGGTCGACATCGGACTGCCATCGACGATCACGATGACGTTCCTCGGCGCGTCGGGCGCGTACGAGAAATCGCTGGCGAACGAGCTGTGGCTGATCCTCGCGGCCGTCGTCTGCGTCTACATCGTCCTCGGCGTGCTGTACGAAAGTTACGTGCATCCGCTGACGATCCTCTCGACGCTGCCATCGGCTGGCGTGGGTGCACTGCTGGCGCTGATCGTCACCGGCAACGACCTCGGCGTCATCGGCATCATCGGCATCATCCTTCTGATCGGCATCGTCAAGAAGAACGCGATCATGATGATCGACTTCGCGATCGATGCCGAGCGAATGGAGAAGAAGAGCGCGCGCGAGGCGATTCACCAGGCGGCACTCTTGCGCCTGCGACCCATCCTGATGACAACGCTCGCAGCGTTGTTCGCGGCTGTGCCGCTGATGCTGAGCTGGGGCGTTGGCGCGGAGCTGCGGCGGCCACTCGGTCTTGCGATCTTCGGCGGGCTGATCGTCAGCCAGTTGCTGACGCTCTTCACGACACCGGTCATTTATCTCGCGTTCGATCGGCTCGGGGGTGGCACGACGCGCCGCGCATTGACCGATGACGGCGACGGATCCACCGACGAAGCGGCGAGCGCGACATGAGGCTCGCGCATTTTTGCGTGCGTGTCCCGTTGCAACGCGCGCACTCGATGACCCGATGAACCTGTCGCGCCCGTTCGTCGTTCGACCGATCGGCACCGTGCTGCTGACGGCAGGTGTCGCGCTTGCGGGCATCGCAGGCTTTTTCGCGCTACCGGTCGCATCCCTGCCGGCGATCGATCTGCCCGTGATTTCCGTCAACGCGAGCATCCCCGGCGCGAGTCCCGAGACGATGGCGACGAGCGTCGCGACGCCGCTCGAGCGTTATCTCGGCACGATTGCCGGCGTCAACGAAGTTACGTCGACGAGCTCCGTCGGCGCTACGCGCGTGACGCTGCAATTCGACTTGTCGCGCGACATCGACGGCGCCGCGCGCGACGTGCAGGCGGCGATCAGCGCGTCGCGGATCGACCTGCCGGCAACCCTGCGCGCGAACCCGACGTATCGAAAGGTGAATCCATCGGCTGCGCCGGTGATGATTCTCGCGCTGACATCGAAGACGAAGACACCGGGGCAGATCTACGACGAGGCGTCGAACATCCTCAACCAGCAGCTGCTGCAGATCGAGGGTGTGGGCGACGTCCAGATCGGCGGCGGCTCACTGCCGGCCGTTCGCATCGAGTTGAAACCGTTCGCGCTCAACCAGTACGGCATCAGCACCGAGGATGTGCGCGCGGCCATCCAGGCGAGCAATGCGACGCGCCCCAAAGGCATCGTTCAGGGCGAAGGCCGCCGGATGCAGATCTACACGCAAACGCCCGGGTTACGCGCCGGCGATTACGCGCCGATGGTGATCGCGTGGCGCGACGGCGCCGCGGTTCGGCTCCAGGATGTCGCCAACGTCATCGACAGCGTCGAGGACACGCGCACGCTCGGCCTCTACAACGGCGAGAAGGCCATCATCGTGCTGATCCGCAGCCAGCCCGCCGCGAACGTCATCGAGACAGTCGACGCGGTGCGCGCACTCTTGCCGGCACTGCAGGCCGAGTTGCCCGCCGACGTCGAATTGCATGTCGCATCGGATCGCACCCATTCGATCCGTGCATCGCTGCATGAAATCGAGATCACGCTGGTCGTTGCCGTGCTGCTCGTCGTGCTCGTCGTCAGCTTGTTCCTGCGCAGCGTGCGAGCGACGCTCGTACCGGCTGTTGCCACCGTCACGTCGCTGCTCGGCACGTTCGGCGTCATGTACCTGCTCGGCTTCAGTCTCGACAATCTGAGCCTGATGGCGCTCACGGTCGCAACCGGCTTCGTCGTCGACGATGCAATCGTCGTGCTCGAGAACACGAGCCGGCACATCGAAGCCGGTATGACACGGATGAAAGCGGCGCTGCTCGGCGCCCGCGAGGTGGGCTTCACCGTCGTGTCGATCAGCCTGTCACTCGTCGCGGTGTTCATTCCGCTGCTGTTCATGGCGGGGCTGCAAGGACGCCTGTTCCGTGAATTCGCCGTGACGCTGTCGGTGGCGGTGCTGATCTCGCTCGTCGTATCGCTGACGACGACGCCGATGATGTGCGCGTGGGTGTTGAAGCCGGGAGGCGCTGCTGCCAAACGGCCCGGGCGGTTCGCGCGAATCGCCGAGCGCTGCTACGACTGGGTCCTGGCACGCTACGAGCAAAGCCTCGACTGGGCACTCGCGAGCAAGGGGCTCGTCATGCTGATCCTGCTCGCGGTCGTCGCGCTGAATGTTTACCTGTTTGTCGCCGTGCCAAAGAGCCTCTTCCCGCAACAGGACACCGGCCAGCTTGCGGGCGGCCTCTCGGCCGATCAAAGCATCTCGACGAAGGCAATGGGCGACAAGCTGCGTCAAGTCATCGACATCGTGCGCGCGGATCCCGCCGTGCAGTCGGTCGTCGGCTTCATCGGCGGATCGCGCGCCGGCGGCGGCTTCATGTTCGTCGAGCTGAAGCCAGTCGCGGAACGAAGCGAGCATGGCCTCGCCGTCATTGCGCGACTGCGACCTCAGCTTGCGAACATCACCGGGCTGCGCATTTTCCTGTCGCCGGTGCAGGACGTGCGTGCCGGTGGCCGCTCGAGCAACTCGACGTATCAGTACACGCTGAAAGGCGAGAGCAGCGCCGATCTGCGCGAATGGTCGCGCAAGCTGATGGACGAGCTCAAGACACATCCGGAACTGACGGACATCGACAGCGACCAGCAGGAGAACGGCGTCGAGACCAATGTTCATGTCGATTCGACGGCGGCTGCGCGGCTCGGCATTCGTGCGAACGCCGTCGACGCATCGCTCTACGACGCGTTCGGCCAGCGCCAGGTCGCGACGATCTACACCGAGCACAACCAGTATCACGTCGTGATGGAGTGGGCGCCCGAATATACGCAGAGCCCGAATGCGCTCGCCGACGTCTATGTGCCGGGCACGTCGTTCGTCCGCAATGGGGGCCGCGTCGTCGCGACCGAAAGCGCGGTGTCGACAAGCGCATCGGCATCGTCGCAATCAGCAGCAAGTGCAACCCAGGCCGCCGTTCCGGTTTCACCCAACCCCGCGCTGCGCAACGCGTCGAGCGGCAACGTGCTCAGTAATACGCCGGCGGGCCTCGTGCCTCTTGCAAGCATCGCGACGTTCGTCGAGCAGCCGACGGCGACATCGGTCAACCATCAGGATACCGAGCTCGCGACGACGTTGACCTTCAATCTCGCCGAAGGCTCGACGCTCGCCGATGCGCGGGCGGCGATCACGCAGGCGGAAGCCGATATCGGCATGCCCACGCGCGTTCGCGGCGGGTTCGCCGGCACGGCATTGCTCGCGCAGCAATCGAGCGCGCAGCAGTGGATATTGATTGCCGCTGCGCTGATCGTCATCTACATCGTGCTCGGCGTGCTGTACGAGAGCCTCGTGCACCCGCTGACGGTGTTGTCGACGTTGCCGTCCGCAGGCGTGGGTGCCGTTTTGGCGCTGCTGCTGTTTCGGATGGACTTCTCGCTGATCGCACTGATTGGCGTGTTCCTGTTGATCGGCATCGTGAAGAAGAATGCGATCCTGATCATCGACTTTGCGCTCGAGGCCGAGCGCGCGCGCGGACTCGCGCCATTCGACGCTGTGCGCGAGGCGTGCCTGCTGCGCTTCCGGCCGATCCTGATGACGACACTTGCGGCGGCGCTCGGCGCGCTGCCACTGGCGATCGGCTTTGGCGAAGGCTCGGAGCTTCGGCAGCCGCTGGGCATCGCCATCATCGGCGGCCTCATAGCGAGCCAGCTTCTGACGCTGCTGACGACGCCCGTCGTTTACCTGCTGCTCGACAAGTTGCGCCGACGCGGCGCGGACGAGCGGCATTTGAGCCACGGCGTCGTCGCCCCACCGCCCGCGGCGGCCGCATCATGAGCACGCGCCATCGCATTTGTCGCGCGGTGCTGCCCGCGCTGTTCGCGGCAACGCTTGGCCTCTTGTCGGCGTGTACGGTCGGACCGCCGTACCAGCGACCCGATGCGCCGATACCGAACACGTTCAAGGAAGCGCCGCCGGCCGATGACTCGACGTGGTTTCCGGCAGCGCCCGCTGATGCGCTCGATCGCGGACCGTGGTGGGAGCTGTTCGAGGATCCGGTGCTGTCATCGCTCGTGACCCAGGTCCAGGTGACCAACCAGAACGTCGCCGCCGCCGTCGCGTCGTATGCGCAGGCGCAGGCGCTCGTCAGCCAGCAGCGAGCCGCGCTGTTCCCCGGCATCGGTCTCGATGCGGGCGCGACGCGCAATGGCGGCAAGGGCGCAGTGGCCAGCGGCAGCAACTTCCGGCTGGGTTTCACGGCGAGCTGGGAGCCGGATCTCTGGGGCCAATTGCGACTCGCGGTAACCGGTGCGCAAGCGAGTGCCGAGGCGAGTGCAGCGAATCTCGCGGGTGCGACGTTGTCCGCACAGGCGGCAGTTGCCACGAATTATTTCGCGTTACGCGAAGCCGACAACGAGATTGAGCTGCTGACCAACGCGGTGTCCGCGTACGAGCGCGCACGACAGATCACGCAGAACCAGTACGACGCCGGCATCGCGCAGCGTACCGACGTGCTGCAGGCACAGACGCAGCTGGAGACAACCCGCGCGAACCTGTCAGAGATCGTCGGGCAGCGTGCGCGGCTCGAGCACGCGATCGCGCTGCTCGTCGGCAAGCCGCCGGCTGAATTCAGCATCGCCGTGGCGCCCTGGAATGCACGCGTCCCCGGCGTGCCGCTCGTCGTGCCGTCCGCACTGTTGCAGCGGCGTCCCGACATCGCCGCGGCGGAACGGGCGGTGGCCGCGGCGAATGCGCAGATCGGCATCCAGCGCGCCGCATACTTTCCGAACATCGGGCTGACGGCCTCTTATGGCACCGCGGGCGGCACGCTGCTGTCGCTGTTCAGGACATCGGGCAGCGTGTGGTCGCTGGGCCTGACGCTGGCGCAGACGATATTCGACGCCGGCGCCATCGCGGCAAAAGTCGAGGGCGCAGAGGCCGCGCGGGACGTTGCGATTGCCAACTACCGGCAGACGGTGCTGGCCTCCTTCGTCGCCGTCGAGGATCAGCTGGCGACGATCCGTTCGCTTGCCGAGCAGGATAGCCAGCGGCGCGCCGCATCGGCCGATGCCGACCGCACCGAGCAACTGACGCAGAATCAGTTCCTGCAGGGGCAGGTGCCGTATACGACGGTCATCGTCGTGCAGGTGATTGCCTTGAACGCGCGTCAGGCGCTGTCGCAACTGATGGCGAGCCAGCAGACGGCCGCGGTGGCCTTGATCCAGGCGCTCGGCGGCGGGTGGCACGCGCCGGGGGAAACGTCGGCGGCGGTCGCCCACTGAACTACGCACTCGGCGGTCCGTCGCGCAGTCAGCGACGCACAAAGTCGCTAAAAAAATCGGCGAAAGCCTTGTAATGAGTGCCTGGGCGCCATATCATTAGCACTCGCGTTGGCTGAGTGCTAACAGTATCGTTCCCGGCCTTTCAAATGAGCGCCGCGACGACGCGGCGCGGCCGACCATCGCGTCCCAACTCGTTGATCCAAACGACCAATTTCAGGAGTGAGCACTGACATGAAGCTTCGTCCCTTGCACGACCGCATTATCGTCAAGCGCCTCGAAGAGGAGCGCAAATCGGCCGGCGGTATCGTCATCCCCGACACGGCTGCCGAAAAGCCCTCTATGGGTGAAGTGGTCTACGCGGGCCCCGGCAAGACCGACGACAACGGCAAGCTGGTGGCCATGGGCGTCAAGCCCGGCGACAAGGTCCTGTTCGGCAAGTACTCGGGCCAGGAATTCAAGCTCGAAGGCAAGGACCTGCTGCATATGCGTGAAGACGACATCATCGGCATCGTCGACTGATTTCCAACCTCTAAAGCACACGTACCAGGAGAATTCACATGGCAGCTAAAGACGTACGGTTCGGCGAAAACGTCCGGAACAGAATGGTTTCCGGCGTCAACGTTCTCGCCAACGCCGTCAAGATCACGCTGGGCCCGAAGGGCCGCAACGTCGTTCTCGAGCGCAGCTTCGGCGCGCCGACGATCACCAAGGATGGTGTGTCGGTCGCGAAGGAGATCGAGCTCAAGGACAAGTTCGAGAACATGGGCGCGCAGATGGTGAAGGAAGTCGCGTCGAAGACGTCGGATGTCGCCGGTGACGGCACGACGACGGCAACGGTGCTCGCGCAGTCGATCATCGCCGAAGGCATGAAGTACGTCGCCGCCGGCATGAACCCGATGGATCTGAAGCGCGGCATCGACAAGGCGGTCGTCGCCGTCGTCGAAGAGCTGAAGAAGATCAGCAAGCCGTGCACGACGAGCAAGGAAATCGCGCAGGTCGGCGCGATCTCCGCCAACGCGGACCAGTCGATCGGAACGACGATCGCCGAGGCGATGGACAAGGTCGGCAAGGAAGGCGTCATCACCGTCGAGGACGGCAAGGGCCTCGAGAACGAGCTCGATCTCGTCGAAGGCATGCAGTTCGACCGCGGCTACATTTCGCCGTACTTCATCAACAACCCCGACAAGCAGGTCGCAGTCCTCGAAGATCCGTACATCCTGCTGCACGACAAGAAGATCTCGAATATTCGCGATCTCCTGCCGCTGCTCGAGCAAGTTGCGAAGGCCGGCCGGCCGCTTCTGATCGTGGCCGAAGACGTCGATGGTGAAGCGCTCGCGACGCTCGTCGTCAACAACATCCGCGGCATCCTGAAGACGGTCGCCGTCAAGGCCCCGGGCTTCGGCGATCGTCGCAAGGCCATGCTGGAGGACATCGCGATCCTGACGGGCGGTACCGTCATCGCCGAAGAGCTTGGTCTCAAGCTCGAGAACGCGACGCTCAAGGATCTCGGCCGTGCGAAGCGCGTCGAAGTTGCGAAGGAAGACACGACGCTGATCGATGGCGCCGGTGAAAAGCCGTCGATCGAAGCGCGCGTGAAGAACATCCGCAAGCAGATCGAGGAAGCGACGAGCGACTACGACAAGGAAAAGCTGCAGGAGCGTGTCGCCAAGCTCGCCGGTGGTGTTGCGGTGATCAAGGTCGGCGCTGCGACCGAAGTCGAGATGAAGGAAAAGAAGGCGCGCGTCGAGGATGCGTTGCATGCGACGCGTGCGGCCGTCGAGGAAGGCATCGTCGCGGGTGGCGGTGTTGCGTACCTTCGCGCTCGTACCAACCTGAAGAACCTGAAGGGCGACAACGCCGATCAGGAAGCCGGCATCAAGATCGTGCTGCGAGCGCTCGAGGAGCCGATGCGGCAGATCGTCAACAACGCTGGTGACGAGCCGTCGGTCGTCGTCAACAAGGTTGTCGAAGGCAAGGGCAACTACGGCTTCAACGCGCAGTCGGGCGAATACGGCGATCTCGTCGAGATGGGCGTTGTCGATCCGACCAAGGTCACGCGCTTCGCGCTGCAAAACGCCGCGTCCGTGGCGAGCCTGATGCTGACGACCGATGCGATGGTTGCCGAACTGCCGAAGGACGACAAGCCGTCGATGCCCGGCGGCGGTGGCGGCATGGGTGGCATGGGCGACATGGACATGTAATTCGGCTTACGTCCGAAGCTCGAGAAAGGCCCGCGAAGTTTGCGGGCCTTTTTATTTTGTCGGCGCAAAGTTTCGCTCGCTGCGCTCGCACGATACTTTGCGCCGGATCGTCGTCACCTCGGCCGGCTCGGGGGCTCGGGCTCCTTGTCAATCGAGCAAGTGAGGCACGACTATTTGTCGCCCTCGAGCGGTGACGCGCGTTCGCTGTCGATCCCACTGCGTGGGGCCCTCGCCAGCCGCTTGCACCGCTCCCTTCGCCGGCCTCGCGAAAAGAGCATGACCGAGGTTCGTTGCTTCGATACCACCCGCGGCGCCATCCACCTTCACGCGGGCGCGGGTTTTTGTCCGTTCGCTGCGCGATTTGCATTAGACTGACACCGCTCGGGGGATAAGTCGGGAAAACTGCAACGCTTATGCTGAAGTCATCAGTCGCTGCCGTGGTGCCGACGTTCGCGGTGCAGTCGTGACGATGACTTCGGGACTGATCTTCGGCTTCGCCGTGCTGACGCTGGCGGCTGTCATCGTCGCGGGGCTGATGCGACGCAGCCGCGAGGTGCCGGTCGGCGGCCGCGGTCCCGTCGATGGGCCCACCGCGGTTGCGCAATGGACCGAAGGCGAAACGACGCGGCTGTTGTCGTCGGCGGAGGTTCCGGGACTGTACCTGCTGCGGCCGCGGTTCCTGTCCAAGTCGGAAAACATCGTCTTTTTGCTGCTTAAAGCGGCTTTTCCCCGCCACGAGGTATTTGCACGCGTACGCCTCGCCGACGTCCTGCAGGTGAAGATCGGTCCGCAAGGCATGGAACGGCTCCGGGCCTTTCGCAAAATCGCCAACCAGCACGTGGGCTTCGTCGTCTGCGACCGTGACATGACGATCGTCGCGATCGTCGACGCGAAGGAAGCCGACCAGGTCATCGATCCGCGGGACCAGAAGCTCGAGACGATCAAGCAGCGCTGCCTGCAGGCGGCGCAGGTGAAGTACATCTGCATCTATCCGCCACAGTTGCCGCGGTATCGCGAGTTGCGCGAGCAGATCCTGGGTCCCGCAGGCGACCTGATCTGACCGTCGCGGCGACGCTCGCGGCATCGCGCCAAGCGGACCAGCGTTCGTTCGTCACGGCGAACTTATGGCCTTTACGTCTCGGCGCAAAAAATCGCGCGAATTGACGCAATTTCGTAAGGATCGGGCTGCTCGTGCCGACCCACGCGAAATGGATCTGTCGATGCTGCGTATCGTCGCCTTCCTCGCCGTGTGCGTGTCGGCCTACCCTGTCTCCGCGCTGCAATCCTGCCGCGTTGCGAGTGGCACGCAACTGCTGCCGCTGGTGGAGCTTTACACGTCAGAAGGCTGTGACAGCTGCCCGCCTGCCGACCGCTGGCTGAGGCGGCAATTTCCGCCGACGGATGCGCATCCTTCCGCCGTTGCGATCGCGTTTCATGTCGATTACTGGGATCGGCTTGGTTGGAAAGACAGGTTTGCGAGCGCCGCCTACACGGAGCGCCAGTACGCATCAATGCGTGCGAATGCGGCAACTTTCGTCTATACGCCGCAAGTGCTTCTGCAGGGTCATGACTGGCAAGCCTGGGCGGCTGGGAGTGCGCCGGTCGAGCGTGCGGCTAAAATCCCGGCCCGCGCGACGATCTCCGTCGAAACGACCGTGAGCGGCGATTCAGTCGTGGTCGTCGCCGATGCGACGGTTGCCGATGCGGCTCTCCGCTCCGATGCGCAACTCTTCGTCGCCTACGCGGACAGCGGGCTCCATTCCGACGTCGCGGCGGGTGAAAATCGCGGCAAGCGGCTCGT
>Ga0070664_100001966_pt1 | contig 16482 bp, 19 predicted proteins | sample KBSC73metaG_FD_65863 | JGI IMG/M metagenome (GOLD analysis project Ga0070664, IMG submission 65863) | Corn rhizosphere microbial communities from Kellogg Biological Station, Michigan, USA - KBS C7-3 metaG | ecosystem: Host-associated > Plants > Roots > Rhizosphere > Soil ... | reverse complement strand
GTGTCCAGGATGATGTAGTCATAGTGCTGGCGCAGGGGTTCGAGCCCCTCGCGGAGCACTTGCCAGAACCTGAATTCCGTATTCGTTTGCTGCGCGCGCATCTGCATGGCCGGCAGGTGGTACTCCGCGCTGACCAGAGCCGTATGCGCTGGAATCACGTCTAGGCCATCCCAGTAGGTGGATTGCACCTTGCTCAACAACCCGCCTTCCAGCTTCTGGTTGTAAATGAAAGGCAGCACCGAGTCTTCTTCGCGGATGTCCTTCTCCGCGTACAGGCCGCACAACTCGGAGAGTGATGCTTGCGGGTCCAGGTCAACAACGCACACCTTGCGCCCTCGCAGGGTGAGCCCCTGTGCGATGCACATCGTCGTGGTTGTCTTTGCAGAGCCGCCTTTGAGCTGGGCGGTGATAATGATTTTGCCTTTGAAATCGCTCGGACCTGCCACGAGCGGAGTCTGGTAAATCTCCCCAACCTGCTGAACCCACGTTCGAGCTTCAGCCAGCGTGAAGACCCTGCTCCGATTGCGCCCGGTCCCGTTGGATTGGCCGGACGGCAGCACGCCGTCACCCTTGGTAGCCAGGTATTGGACCTGTTTGCGAGACAGTCCACACAATTCTGCAATCTCTCCGGTCGTGAATACCGGGGGAGCCTTGCGTGGGTCGGGTGCGATAATGTTCTGGCGCAGCTCGTCGCCGTATTCCGCGACCACGGCAGCAAAGTCCATCACTTGCTCGAGAGACACCGTTCGGTCAATCGGCATCGGTTGGCTGACATTCACCATTTAGCAGTTTCCCCTTCAGGTTGAGGCTAAACGGAGAATACAGCAAAATGCAGAAAACGGTACTATTTGCGGCGAATTTTCCGGTGCGCGGCGACGTTGGAAGCCTGTTTCCTGGCCTATCCTCGTACCGAGCATCAAGTTAGCCAGAGAAAATCTCTCACCTTGGGCTGTACCTCGGTTGGGTCAGCAGCCACCCCTCGCACCGAAGGTGAGAGATTTTCCGCGCCCTTCATCCCGGCTCAGCATGGTGGCCAGTGTCCACCGTCCGCAACCACGTGAATACCTGGGTCGAAATCGCACCGGCACTGCAAGGTGAGAGATTTTCTGCCGGATTCGCGAGCTACATCCGTGCAACACTTGAAGCTATAGGCCTTGGCGTCAAATCGCAAAGAAAATCTCTCACCTAAGCTACATGCTTCTTCACTTGTACGGTTCCGTAGGCGTGCCACGCCAGACAAATCCGCTCAGCGAGGCCACGTGGCCCAGCTCCTCCCTCCTGAAGTCAGCTCGGTTGGGAATCCCCGCTACCGCCGGCGCGTCTTGTTGCATGGTTTGTTAGTTGTTGTTTACAAAAAAAAAACCGAACAGACATACGAACTAGAGGCAGGCAACTCTTTTAAAATCAAACATTTAGACTGCAAAAGTGAGAGCTGCTACTTCCAAAGGTGAGAGATTTTCTCCCCGAAAGTGGTACACGGTGCGGACCAAGGGGAGAGCGATTCGAAAGCAAGGTGAGACTGGATGCGACCGGCCGGTGCAAGGTGAGAACTATCGAGCCAACGTTGTGGATAACATAAAAAAATCCTTTTATATCAAGCTATTAGGGACGATGCTCCAGTGCCAGGTGGTGAGAGAATTTCCTTCATGGTGAGAGATTTTCTGCCCCGGATATCGAACTCGCCTCAAAGGTGAGAGCCACCATCTTGACCTCTCACCATTATCTGCTACAGTGTTCGGCGTTTACCACCTGCCTGAAGAACAACTATCTGGGGACCGTGCATGAGTAGCAATCTCGACCGGCAGGTTACGCCATTGCAGTATGCGCTTGACCTCTTCGTTGAGATGGCTCCGGCGAAAAAGGCCATCAACGAGGTCACCCCCGACCAGGACATTGGCTATCAGAAAAATGCAGTGTTCGCCCGCATCATTGGCTTGGGCATATCTGCGCGCCGCTTTGTGGATGCGGCCTATTTCATCGTTGCCCAAGAACCAGAGATAAAAGATGGCTACGAGGTATCGCTCCGGTTTTTCAAATGGCTGATGCGCTATGACAAGGGCAAGAACGAACATTTCTCGGCCGTCATCCGCAGCGTGAAAGCATCCATGCTTGAGGTCACCAGTGCCCCGGTACTGTCGGTCGATGCAGCCGGCCGCCTGGTCGACCAAACCCATCAAGACGGGGATGAAGCCGAGGGGGATGAGGACGCTGACGCAAGCTACGGAACAACGGCAGCCGCGGATGACGACGATGGTGATTGGCTCGAGCTGATAGGGCGGGTGTCGGTCCGCGGAGGCCGGATTCGCTTCCGGGTGCCCGTCGAGCTGCAGCGCCTTATCAAGGACCCCGAGAATTCCTACTGGACGAGCCTACTGGTGACCTCCAGGTTCAGCTACATCTACGCTCGGGCAATCTACGACCATGTCCTTCCGTCGCTGCAGGAAGGGCGGACCGAATGGTTGCCCGTAGACCTTATTCGCAATTTGCCCGGCAAGTCGTGGGCTAACCACGCGGAGTTCAAGTATTTCAAACGAGATTACTTGGACAAGGCCATCAAACAAATCAACGAGGTTTCGGACATCGAGTTGGACTACGAGATGCGCTCAGCCACGCCAGGCTCGCGCAAAATTGACCACATTCGATTCAAGGACCTCAAGCGGAAGGCAGGCGCTGAAGCATCCAAAGCTGCGATGCTCAATTCCGTGGCGCTTTTCAAGACCCTCCAGGAAGAGTTCGCCCTGTCTGGCAAGCATCTGGACCTCATTGCAAAGAACCGCAGTACGTGGACAGATGAACGCATCCAACAGGCCATTGAATACGTCCGCTGGCAAATTCGCAAAGGCACAAAAATTAAGTCATCCGCCGGGTCCTACCTCATGAGCGCCATCAAAGAAAACTGGCGCGTCGGAACTGCGGACAAGCAGGCTGAAATGGTCCAGCTCCAACTTGTCGAGCAAGCAGGCCAAGCCGACCGGCTCAAGCAAACCGCCCAGAGCGCCGTCGAAGCGAGCGTCGCCGCCGCCTCTGCCGCAGCTGACCGCGCGCGCATCGAGGAAACGAACAAAGCGCTTGCCTATTTCGCCGAGGCCGACCGAAGGACCAAGGAAGAGCTCGTCCGGAAATTCACCGCGTCAAACACTCTCGGTGTGCGAGCCATCGAGCGCCAGGGGCTCAAGGTCGCCGACATCAATGTGGACAACATCCTGGAATGGTCGGGCATTGCCAACACGTTTGGCTCATTCGTAGCGGCAGAACGCCGAAAGGCCTCGCGCGCGCAACTCAATAAGTCGTAGAGGCAGCGCCACCGCTACGGGCTGCGTCCAGCTTCTAGGTCAGGTGCGAACCACATAGACTTGCTCGGCTAGCGCCTCGCCCTTGCGCGAGTTCACCGCCGTGGCGTTAATCCAAATGGTCTTGCCGCCGTGCCGCTCATGCAGGCGGCGCAGATGTCCCCGACGCAGGTGCGTTCGTGGCGAAGCGTGCCCGCCGCCCCCAGCGCGGCCACCCTGGTCAGCCTCTCCGCCCGCGGGCGATAAATCCAACACCTTATACGGGTAGAAGGGCGTCTTGCCCTTCTTGGCCCGCTTGGCATTCAACATCTGCGGTGGGTGAATCGTCTGCGTGCCGACGTTGGCGCAGTTTACGGCCGCCAGGAACTCGTAGACCACCCGGATTTCATCGATGGTATCGATGTACAAGCATTCCATCGCCTCGGAGCTGGACTGGCCTAGGAGCACTGAGCGAATCGGAAAGGTCATGAACGTCGCGGGCAGCCCATGCTTGCCATGGCGCCGACGAATGCGCTGACCAACCGCGTTGGAGAGCTCAGTGAGCTCACCGTCGGCAACGTCCGCTATCAGCATCGGCTTGTCGCCCTCCAGGTCAATCACCCCCATGCCGACGGCAGCCGCCCACATGTCTTCCATCTCAAACACAGCCATCGCCGCGAGGGCCCGCTTTGGAATGTCGGTGAACCACGGCTGGCCACGAAGGGCGCTCAGACGCTCCTTCTGCCATTCGGGCAGCTGCCAGGGGTCGAAACAGAGAGCGATGCGCTTGCGCGACTGCTCAAGGCCCGAATCCTGAGCGAAAAGCTCGTCGCCGGCGGTGAACTCCAGCGCGCAGGCGGGGTAGGGCAGTTGCAGCAGGTCGAACATCGACGGCTTGTAGTCATGCTCGTCCGCTGCGAACAGGAACCCGTTGTCCGGCAGGATGAACTTGACCGATTCGTGGAGGTAGTCGGCCAGAAACGCCTCAAAGTCGCTTGGGATGCCCGTGCGCGCAGGCAGCAGCTCGGCCGCCATTCGGAAGAACTCACGTGCGTGCGTCGAGTAATGCGGTAGCTGGCCTGGTGCTTTCATCCAGAACGGACTCCAAAACGGGATACGGACAGTGTACCAGGTGCCCAACAGCAAGCACTTGACAGAAGCGCATTATGCGATATACTAAGCCCAATCGTTACCCAACTGGAACCTGGAGTCACCCCTCATGCTGAAGCACAAGATGCTCGCCGTAGCCGCTGTTCTCGTATCCACCATGGCGTCGGTGGGCGCGTATGCGGCCGATACGGCCGGCTACTCGGGTCCGCTGCCGGCCGCACTGAAGCGCGCCAAAGAAAGCGGCGGCCTCGATGTCTACAAAGATTTCCCGGCCGCAGGCGGCCTGAAGGGCTGGGTGGTGCAGGACAAGGCCACCAGCAAGTACGTGGTCGTGTACACGACGCCGGATGGCAGCGTGCTGCTCGCCGGTATGGCACTCGATACCGAGGGTCAGAACCTGACCAGCGTGTACGCCTCGCAGTTCGTGCCGGCGACCGACTACACGCCGGCCTACAAGGCTTTCACGTCCGAGGCGTCGACCGTCGTCTGGGGCAGCAAGTCGGCCAAGGCTGAGATGACCATCGTGATGGACCCCACTTGCCACTTCTGTCAGCTGTTGGAGCGCATGGTCAAGCCGTCGGTCGACAACGGCTCGCTGCGTGTACGCCTGGTGCCCGTGGCCATCCTGGGCGGCGACGCTCCGCAGAAGGCCGCAGGTCTGCTGACCACGAACGATGTGAACAGCTACATGGCTGCGGACATCACCGGTGGCCAAGTGGCGACGTCGGGTGACCCGATGACCCTGGGCAAGGTGGAAGCGAACAACGCGCTGATGCGCAAGTACGGCTTTAATGGCACGCCGGCTGTGTTCTACAAGTCGGGCAAGGGTAAGGACGAAACCCTGAACGTGTCCAACGGTGTGCCCAACATGACCGAGATGTTCGGCAAGCTTGGCCTGGCCAACGACCTGGCCAAGCTGAAGGAAGACCCGGCGCTCAGCAAGTACCTGCGCTAAGCCACCGAAGCGGCGCCTGAGGCGCCGCTTTGCTTTGTTCAGATATCGTCGGAATAGTGATGCCGGCACGTTTCATGAAAGAGCGCGCCTACCTCGCGGGCATAGTGCCAGACCGCATCGGACAGGAAGTGGCCACGTGCGGGCAGCTCATCGCCATTCGCCACGGCTTGCATCACGGCCGCCGCCTCAAGGGCGTCAGGGTAGGGCAGCACCAACCGCGAGCTGAGGTTCATGTCGGCCTCAACCGGACGGAACAACTCGCCCCACCACTGGTTCGGCAGCTCAAGCTCCTCCAGGTCGAACACGCCAGGATGGCTGCGGAACACCGCAACAGCAGCAAGCGATTTGAACCACGGCAACTTCGTTGTGTAGCGCTCTGGCCGGAAGGGCACAGCCACCGGCAACTGCGTGCCTACAGGCAGCCAGCCCAGGAAGTGCAGGTCCTCACACGGGCGAGCAGCTTCGTACGTGGGGTAGGGCAGGAAAGCATGCGCCGTTGGGCCGCGGGTCGAGTCCACATCCGGGCGTGCAAAGACCAAGACCGGAGCCCCCACCAACGTGGATGGGTACCGCGAAAGCAAGTCCCGCATCAGCAGCACCAGTTTCGGTCGGGCCGCTGGCGAGCATTCGCTCAGCAGCTGCTCAGGCTCTCCTTCGTGAGCCCCCACCAACCAGTTTCGCAGCAGTTCAATGCTCTGCGGAATATCCCCTTTAACCAAGGCAGCCTCTAGCGCTGAAAGCATCATGGCATCCATGTTCACTTTGTCCTCGAAAGCGGTATTCGGCGGCCATCATAACAAGGTCGGCGAAGAACAGCCAGCATCGAAGCTGAAAGTTAACACCCTCCTTTGTGCAGTTGTTGCAGCCTTCATTGCGCTGCCGGTCGTCGCACATGCAAGCGGGGCCGGTGCAACGCTCGCCATCCAGCAAACCGCGCCGAAGTCCGCTCCGGCCAAGACCTCCCACGCCATCGCGCAGGACCCGTTCGCGGGGCAGACCTGGCACGCCGTCACGCCGAGCTGGCCCGGCACCATTCAGTTCGACGGAGCCAAGCACACCGTGAAACTCACTCCCTTGGGCGCGCCGGAAATCGAGGCTAAATACACCTATACGGTGGAGTCCGCCAAGACTGGGAGCAATCCCAAGGTCCTCGAAGGCACCCTACGGATGACCAACACGGCCGGCCAGGTGAGCGATTCGCGCTTTCGCATTGAGAACGCCAAGAACCTCACCATGACCTTCCCGTCGGGGCAGCGTGCTGAGACCTACGTGCGGATGACGCCCGCGGAAGAAGCCGCGGAGAAGGCTCGACTCGAGAAGATGATTTCCGAGGGTCGAACCAAGCCACTGCGTTAACTACACAAAGGAGTAGTAATGAAACCTGTGATTCCGGCCACGGACGCAGACCTCTCGCGCCTCGGTTCGTCGGAGGCGCTTGATGTCCTGCGCACCCTCCAAGCTCGGGGGTGGCTGACCGCCGACGCCCCGGCGGTGGAAACGTACTTCGGTGACCACAAGGACCATCCGGCCCGCGCGCTACTGCTCGAGGCAGCCTTGTTCGGTGGCACGGCCGGCGCGCTGTCCGTGGGCATTCTCGTGTTCATGGCGCTGCTCGCGCTGCTCATGACCATGTCCGCACCAACCATGTCCGCACCGCTTCTGACCATGTGGGGCGGTATTGGCGTGGCCGCTGCGTTGCTGGTTCGCCAACACCCCGGGCTCAAGAAATTGCTCGCATGCAACCGCAGTAAGTAACGTCTACATCGCTTGCCAAAAAGCGATTTAAATCATATACTACCCGCACTGTGCCGACGAAGCGCGGTGCGGGTTCGCCAGTTCCTAAGGATAACCCATGAAACAACCGATGAAGCTCTCCCGCATCCCGGGCATCGAGCCGACCGTCAAGCATTCGTTTTCGTTGAAGCAGTCGACCTGGGACCAGCTCGAGGGCTACGTCCAGTTCGTGAAGGAGCAGACCGGTGTCGAAGTCGTCCTGAAAGACGTCGTCGAACAGATGCTGCTGGACTTCATGGGCGACGACAAGGTCTTCCAGAAGTACATCAAGCAAGCAAGCGCTCCGGTGAGCAGCACGCCGCCGGTGGCGCCGGTTGCCGGTGCGCAAGCATACAGCGGCTCGACCGGTCACCAAGAGCAGCAGGGCGGCATCGAATCCTGACCCTCGGCACGACGCCGAGAAAGCATGAAGACCAAGCGGGCGCCATGTGCACCCGCTGACCCAACGGGGTACGTGTGGGCTCCGCGATTGAAGCTCAAATGAGCACCGCACAGGCACATTGATAGTCCGCGCAGTTGCGGACAAGAGGCAGTAAGCGCGCGCATGAGACGCGTGCAAAAGGACTCACCTCAGCGTGAGCGTACTGATATTCCGGATTGGACACCGCGTCGCTACGTATAGGCGAGCAGGTGCCGACCGGGCCTCTTGTCCTGCGTCATGAGTACCACCCTTCAGCCAACATCCGAACTGGCCGGCACCGAGCCGGGCGCCCAGCTCAACCTCGATTTCTTCTTCGCAGACGATGAAGGTCTTGCCGAAGCTGTCACGCGTGAGCTCCAGGAAGGAGGTCTCGACCTGCAAGACGATGCCGCGGCGCTGCCAGCTGCCGTCGCCAACGATGCGGTCGACGAGGCCGTGCAGGACTTCTACACCAAGCTCCAGGAGTTTGGCCTGCTGCGCAAGGTGACCGACATCGTGATGGCCAAGGTGGGCATGCCGTGGCACCTGCGCGAAGAAGCCATTCAAGAGGTCCACGTCTACTGGGCCACGCTGTATGTGAAGCCGAAGTTTGTGCGCAACCAGGTTGCGAACTACGCCTACCTGGCTGGCCAGCACGCTGCGCTGAAGCTGCGCCGCACACTGGGCGCCGTCGTGACCATCCCGGGTGCGTTGTTCCGCTCCGGCCGCGACACCGCGTTCATGGAGGCCATCGGCGCCGCAGTGAATCCTAAAGATGTGGACGATTACCGCGACTCCATGGAGTTGTCAGTTGAACCGGTGGACCTCATCCATCTCGCGCGCGTCAGCGAAACCTACTTCGAAGAGCGCCTAGGCGACCTCAACCTCTCGCCGAAGCAACGACAGGTCGCCTACAAGGCGCTGGTGGAGCGGATGTCCGCCGTCGATATCGCCATCGAGCTGGCGATGCCGCTGATGTACGTCGAGCGCCTGCTGAACCAGGTAACCAACAAGCTCAACAACAAGGATGCGGTGGCAAACGCGCCGTGCAATGCCGGCGCAAACACCAAGGGTCGCGGTGTGCGCCGCAACGCTAAACCCGGCCGCGAAGACGGTCGCCGTCGGAGCGCCGTCTGATGAAAGTCCTCGCCCACCTAAAGACGACAGCTCTCGCGCTGACACTCGCGCTGGCCTCGTGTGCCGGTGGCCCGGTGCACGCCGCCGACCTGGGTATCGAGGGCGCCATCTACGAGCCCATCGAGGAAGATTTCCGCCTGGTGCTGATGCGCCTCTTGGCCCGCCAGGACTGGACGCAGAGCCAGCAGGAGATGACCGATTCGGCCCGGAACTATACGAAGAATCTCCCAGCGTATTTCCTGCCCCGAGCCACCAAGACGCAAACGCGTTGGAAGGACGTCGGGATTGTCACCACCGAAGACGTGTATCTGCCTTGGGTGGATTGGCAGACCGGTTCAGTGTTCGAGCCTGGAAAGATTCTGGCGGCCAAGGCAGGCACGTATCTGAACCCGATTGCCCACATGCCGTCCCGGTCTATCGAGCGGCTGTTCATTTTCGACGCCACGGACCCGGACCAGCTGAGCTACGCACGCGCACTCATGGTCAAGAACATCCCGCAGTTGAGCTTCATGGTCATCGCGGGCGATGTGGGGCCGTTGTCGGAAGAAATGCAGCGGCCGATTTACCACTCTATTCCGACCATGCTGGAGAAATTCCACGTGGAGGCGATGCCGAGCCTGATTGGGTTTGGCAAGGGGCTGCATCAGGGCCATATGGCCATCACCGAGTTTGCGCTGCCTGGGTCGCTGGACGCTGTGACCGACGCCTGGTTTGGCTTGCCGTACGCAGGCTATGACCCGGTCAACCTTCCGGACGAGGTTGCGCAGCCGACTCAGGCGCCGGCCCCGACCGGGCAACCCGTTTTGGGGGCGCAACAATGAAAACGCTTCGCAAGATTCTCGGCATCCTCGCGCTGCTCGCGGTCACACTGACGGCGCAGACGGCGCACGCGCGCCCGGGCTGCGTCGGCAAGATGTGGAACCCGCTCGCTGACCTGGACTTCCGCCTGATGGGCGGCATCAAGGTCGCCGGCTTCGAGATGATGAACGCCCCGTCGCAGCTGGGCGAGCCCCCGAAGCATTCGGTCAACGCCATCTGCTTCTGCAAGGATGGGCTGCACACCGGCTTCGGGCTGGGCATCACCTTCTGGATGCCGTCGTACATCAACGACATGGCGCGCCAGGCCGGCTGCCTGGGCTTCCTGAACGGACTCAACGTCCTGCCAGGCTTCATGTCGCTGTCGTCGTCCCAAGAGTACAACTTCCATTCGCCGCGCAAGGACGGCGTGACGAACATGCAGATTCACTGGGCGTATGCGGACATCACCGCTATTGCCGGGAAGGCGCTGTTCGAGAAATGCCACGCGGTCACGGGCTCGATGACGATTGCCTACATGACCGAACCGGACTTCGTGTTCCAGAACGACGTCTATTCGGCCATCATGACGCCACAGGTGGCTATCCTCGCGGAGAACGCACTCCTGTCGCAGATGGCGTGCGGGTTTGAGTCCATGGCTAACACGCTCGGGGACTGGCAGGACTTTGGGGTCTGCGCCTGGAAGGGCGCGCGCATGCCGCTGAGCGGCAACACCATCGCGAAGGACTCCGCGCAGGTGTCCAACATGGACATCACGGTGAAGTACCTGACGCGCTCGGCGCTGCTGGGCACCACGATGCGCACGATGGGCGAGGATGTGGTCTGCGAGCCGACGTACTCGCCGTTCTACGACCCGTTCCAGCACCGCTACCAGTGGTCGTTCCCGGGGAAGGTGTCCACGCGCTACAACGTCGATATGGTCCGCTGGGGCATGTTCATCCGCGACGACGGGCAGGGCAGCATGGTGTCGCTGACAAGCCAGGCGTCGCAGCTGGCCAACGTAGACACGACTGTGCAGGTCGGCTCCTCGAACTCGATGGGCCTGGCCGACCAAATTGTCAGCCAACTTCCCAAACCCTTGAACTATCCGACCAAGGAAGCCGGGTACATGCAGGTGTGGGAGGCGCGCCAGTGCTGCCTGATGGTGCTCACCATTCAGAACGTGCTGCAGATGATTGTCGAGAACATGCTCACCATGGGCGGCGCCGAACTCGCGCAGCTCAAGGACTTGTACGACATGTACAACATGGCCAATGAGATTTACCAGATTGTCAAAGACCCCATCGGCGGCATCTTGAACCTCATTGGCGACGGTATTGCGTCTGGGCTCGGCGCAGCTGGCTCTGGCATCAGCAGCTCCCTTTCCGGCTTGACGGGCTAACACATGAAAAAAACACTCACGCTGGTGGGCGCGGCCATCCTGTCGCTCACCGCCACCTTGGTCCACGCAGACGCGGGCGTGGACCACATGAAAAGCATCATCGATGCGGTCACAAAGAGCGACGCCAGCCAGCTTCCGGCGGCGACGCAACGCGCTGTCGCCACGGGCACCGAGAGCGCTACGAGCTCTGCCGACCTCAGCAAGGCGCCGGCCTCGACGACGCAGTTTGCTGTGGCGCAATCGGCCAAGTGGGAGCAGATGGCCCGCGAGGCCTACGTCGCTGCACTGCCCCCGCGCGACCAGGCGGTCGGCCGCAGCATCCTGCTGGGTGATGGCACGCTGCCTGGCAGCAACGGCAAGCTGTACATCTTCGTCTCGCGTTCCATGCCGATGTCGCTGCTGCGCGCCTATTCGGTCGAGGCGCTGTACACCGGCGCCACTCTGGTTGTGAAGGGCATCCGCAAGGGTGACTCCATCAACCAGTACATCGAAGAGGCGGTGGCCGACTTCAACAGTGCGGAAGGGCAGGTGCTCGCCGGCATCGAGGTCAATCCGAACCTGTTCGACATGTTCAACGTGAACGTTGTGCCGTCCGTGGTCTGGACGAACCGTGTTGGCCTGGACGACATCGGCTCTGGTTGCCCGAATCTGCCGGAAGGCGCCAAGGTCGAGCAGGTGACGCTCGAAGGCCCGAACAACTCCTTCGTGACGGTCGACAAGCCGACGTGCGCGCCGGTGCCGCAGACGGCGTACTACAAGCTCACCGGTGCCCTGGCGATGCCCTACGTGTTCGACCGCTTCCAGGAGGCAGGTGCACCAAAGGACGCGATGGACCAATACCGTCAGCAGCTGGCCGAGCGCCGCGCCAACGCGACCGACGGCACTGTTCGGGCCGCGGTGGGCAATGCCATGACACCGCTGCCCGAGGACATCAAGCTGGGCATTCTGCCGAAGTATGTGCTGCGCTACTGGAGCCGGATGCTGAGCAAGATGAATGTCCAGCGCGGCCCGTATGGCCCCTCGTTCAGCGTCGATGGAGAGGACGATGCGGACTACCGCCGTGAGTTGACCGCGAAGGTGGAGCACGGCCTGGGTTTGTAGTCGGCGGAGCAGATGGGTTGCAAAGGCCGAGCAAGCTCGGCCTTTGCGTTTTTTGCAAAACAGGCACGCGTAGAGGGCCGACTGCGCGCCCTCCTATACTCGGAGGTAGGGCATACCCATCTGTAAATGTTCCCGCCGAGCCTTATGGCGTCCGGTGGACAAGGAGGAAACATGGAAAATTTGGTCACAAAATTCGTCAAAGTCATCCGCCGGCCCGATGGCTCGGAAGTAAAACTCGTTGCGCAAGCGTACTTTGGCGCAGGCCTGCATCGCTCCGTAGGCGTGGATGTATTTCGCCGGGAACGCCCTGACCTCAACTGGAAATTGTGCAGCGATAGACCCCATCCTGACTGGCGAAAAATGTCGGTCGCCGAATACTGCAAGTCGGGTCGGTCGGAAAAGCTGCAAGCAGCATCCCACGGAGAAATCTTTGCGGCGGCGCAGATGCTTGGGCGACCAATCTCCATGCTTCCGCCGGGCACTGTGTTGCAGTAACAAAGCAACGGGTGCTCACTGCACTTCTTCCCGGCGACAACCGGTCAGACTTTGCACCAACGTGGCTCAATCCCTCCTCAATTGCTTTGCAATTGAGGAGGGGTTTCTTTGTCCGTTTTCAGCGCCTCTTGATGCGTAGACGATGTAACTGCGCGCTGGCCCGATATACTCTTTGCTATGAACAAAACACTGCGATACACCGTGGGTACGGTCGCCCTGATTGGGTTCGCGCTCGCGCTGATTACCCATGTGATGGCCCTCGCGGGCACGAACCTCGGGACAGCCATTCCGGCTGTCTGGGACCTGCACGTCGGCATCTTCGCGGTGTTCCTGCCCTTTGTCCTGCTTTCTAGAAACGACCTGCAGGGCAAGCGCCAGCTGCGGACCCTTGCTGAGGGCGTGCCGCGGTGGGTAGCGGTCATTGGCGCAGGCCTGTTCGTCTACTCGATGGTGAACTTTCTGCTGTTTGCCTTGCACTCGGCCGGCGGGAATCCGGTTCTGCAGCAGGGCAAGTATCTGCTGATGAACCACGGCAAGCTCATTCGCGAAGTGACCGCCTCCGAGTATGCTGCGCTCCGGACGAATGAGCTGCGTGGCTTCTCGGGTCACTGGCTGCTCTTTTATTTCGTGCCGGCAGCTTACTTCCTGTTCTGGAAGCGAAAAGAAGCGGCGTGAGCCCGGCGATGGTTCTCTGAGCGGCCCACCGGCGACACCTGCCTGTGCACCAACACCCTGTTATAGCCCGACTACCCCATGGCCAAAATTCGGTTCCAGTGCGGACAATGCGACGAGTGGCATGAAAGTGAACCCAGCCTGGCGTTTATGATGCCAGACTACTTCCTGGATATCCCCGAACACGAACGGGAGCAACGGGCCATTTGGTCCGAGGACCTTTGCGTCGTCGACAACGAGTTCTTTTTCGTGCGGGCCTGTCTGAATGTGCCTATCAGCGGCGCGACTGAACCCTTTCTGTGGGGAGTATGGGTCTCGCTAAGCCAACTGAGCTTCGCCGACTATCTCGCCAAGGAAGAAGCAGGCAAGGTCGGTGGTCCGTATTTCAGTTGGCTGGCGAACTCGTTTCCAGGCTACCCCTCCCCAGATGGTTTGAAGTCTCGACTACTGCCGCAGCCAGGTGACAGCCGGCCGCTGGTACAGCTCGACGTGACTGACCATCCGCTGTCGGTCGACTTCCACAAGGGTATGTCTGCCGAGCGCGCTAGGGCCATCTTTGAGATGGTCCTTCATCGGCAGAGCAGGCCGCACTGAACGCGTCGATAGTACAGAAAATGCCCCTCCAATGGAGGGGCTGAGTGCTGCTTCCTAGCGGATGAGGTTGAATGCCTCCACCAGGCCGGTCTTTCGCATCCGCCGGTGAAATGCCATGCTTTCCTCGCCACACACGTCCGACACGCGCAGCTTGCGCCCGAAGTGGGCATTCAACCACGCGTAAGCCTGCGTCGCCCAGCCCTTGCGTTTCGTGCCGCACCAAACCCACTTCACGTAAGGTGCACCGCCTTTGCGCGCGGACACCAGAATGCGAACGTTCCCTGTTCCGAGGTCCTTTGGCGTGGCGCCGGGCTCCATCAGGAAGTCGAACTGCTGGATGGGCATGCCCTGCCAGGTGTCATTGCTGATTACGACTTGCATATGACCTCCGAGCGATGGCGTTATGCCTGGTCACCGCGCATGGTGGCGGTCTTCTCGGCTACACCGGCACAGCACGCGCACGTGATTGCCTTGCGCGACTGATACGGGACGCTTGCGTCCTTACGCGGCAAGTCTTCCAGCGTCACTCCGCAGGCCGTTTTGGTGTTCTGCTGAACTTCCTTACCAATGTGCATGTGAATCATCGTCGTCGCTCCTTGCGAAAGTGTTCCTCAATGTCTTCGCGCCAAACAGCGCGTCAAGGCAAATAGGGCCTCAGCCCGTATAGCCGACCGGAACGTCGAGCCTTGACAGAAGCACAAAGCACGGTATACTATGCCGATGGTTTCAAGTCGCCAGTGAGCCGCTTCGTGGAATTCGCCGTCATTACCACCTACTTCAATCCGTGTCGCTACAAGACGCGCCGAGTGAACTACGACCTGTTCATGGAGGGCATGCGTCGAGCCGGAGTCCTGTGCCTCACGGTTGAGTGCGCCTTTCCTGGCCAGCAATTCGAGCTTGAAGAGACCGTCGACGTGATTCGCGTGCGGGCCAACACCCTGCTGTGGCAGAAGGAGCGGTTGCTCAATCTCGCCGCCGGGTACCTGCCGCCGTCGGTCAAGTACGTGGCCTGGCTGGACTGCGACATCCTGTTCGACAACCCGAACTGGGCACGCGACGTCGTACGTGTCCTCAAGACGCACCAGGTGGCCCAGGTCTTTGAAACCGCCAAGCGGCTAGGGCCGGATGGCGTTTCGGACGCTGACCCGATTGCTGAGTCGTTCGCGGCAGTGATGGCGCGTAACCCCGCCTCGCTGGAAGCCGGTCGCTATGACGTGCATGGCCATACCGGTTACGGGTGGGCGATGCGGCGTGAACTGTTCGATGACATCGGCCTGTACGAGGCTGCGGTCAGCGGAAGCTCCGACCACTTTATGGCCCATGCCATCTATGGCAACTACGGCTTCTGCGTCGAGAACGCGCTCAAGCACGACCCCATACAAATTGCTCACCTCAAGGAATGGGGTGAACGCTTTTATGCCCGGGTGAAGGGAAGCCTCGGTGTTGTGCCCGGCCAGATTCGGCATCTCTGGCATGGCGACACCGAGAACCGCCGCTATTTCCTGCGCATGCATGAAATCACGGACCTGGGATTCAACCCCTATACGGACCTCGTGGCCGTACCAGGCCAGGCGCGTGAATGGTCGCCGACCATGAACAAGCAGGGTCTGAAAGACTATTTCGCCAACTACTTCGACCAGCGCCGTGAAGACGGTGATATCGAACTCCAAGGAGACTGCGCGTGCTGCAGCAAGAAACCTTCTGCGACGTCAATGTTCGCCTCACTGAACTCCGTGCTCGGCGCACTGCGAACGAAACAGCCATCGAGGAAGTCCGTCGCCAGCGCACAGTCCTGATTTCCGCGCGGGTCGCGCTGTCGATGTCGGAGCTGACCGGCCGAACGTTCCGCCAGATTCAGCAAGAGTTTCCCGAGTTCTTCCTCGTGCGTGAGCGTGAAGCGCAGTTCCGCGCCCACCGCAAGATTCTGGGTTTCATCAAGCCCTACGGCTATCAGCGCATGCTCTATCTTCTGCAAGCCCAGTTCCATGCGTATCTGGAAGGCTCTGGCATTTGCGCGGCCCATGATGTGCGCTTGCGCCAGTTGACGGAGCGCGCGGCTGAGTTGAATGCACAGGTCCTCGAAACGGAAGCGCTGCGCCTGCGCCTGCTTGCCGAAACGCGCCCCATTCAAGCTGCGGGTCAAACGCCACGTCGCCCTGCGACAGAGGCCGCCGCATCACGCGCCGACGGCAGTGGCCGTCGAAACGGGACCGGCAATCCGTGGCTACGCAACGCGCTGGTGCCGCGCGAATATGAGCCGGGCTATTTCGACGTGGACGACGGGCGCGACGTGCTGGATGTGCTGGATGTGCTCCCCCTAGTGGTGGATGCGGTCATCTCCGACGTGTCGCCGAGCGACGGCCAGGACCAATCGGGGACCTGCACGCCAGCGTCGATTGACCAGGGCGTGACCATTGCCACCGATGACAGCCTGGGTTGCTTCTCGTGAACCAGTCCGAGTTCTTGAAAATGGCAACGGCCGACGCTGATACCCCAGGGAAGTCGGTCGCGCAGGCCTGGTTGATGCTCTGGATTTCCGGAGCACTATTCGGCTCAATACTCATCGGCCAAGCCATCGCCTTCCATGAGTGGCCGTGGAGCGGCATGGTCGCAGCCCAGAAATGGGTCACCGCACCGCTCTCCATCTTCATCATGCTGAAAGCCGAGGAGGAGTTCGGCGGCAAAGCCAGTTGCCTATTTCGCAAGCTCATCGGTCCGGTGCTTCTGGCCGTGTTTGGTGGATGGGTCGCCTATAGCG
>Ga0070664_100001961_pt1 | contig 16507 bp, 13 predicted proteins | sample KBSC73metaG_FD_65863 | JGI IMG/M metagenome (GOLD analysis project Ga0070664, IMG submission 65863) | Corn rhizosphere microbial communities from Kellogg Biological Station, Michigan, USA - KBS C7-3 metaG | ecosystem: Host-associated > Plants > Roots > Rhizosphere > Soil ... | reverse complement strand
GGTGTGAGTGTTCTTGTATCTGTCGGGCTCGGGAACGACCTCAGTGTGTTGTTGAAGATCATGTCGATGTCCGTAGACTCACTCAAGCGGCGTCTCGCCGTCGGCGAATCCCCGGATCGTGAATTCATGGAGCTGGAAGGCGCCATTGATAGCGCGTTTCAGGTCAGTCGCGAGTTAATCACGGTCGGCGAGTCCGGCGTCATCGAGCGGAGTGTCATCGACGTCAACGAGCTCGTCGCGCAACTCGAAGGCGTGTTGAGCCGTGTCCTTGGACCGGAGATCCAGGTGTCGCTGCGGCTCGAGGCGCTGGACGCGATGGTGCAGGCTCACGCCGTTCAATTGGAGTGGGTCTTCCTGAACCTTGCCGCTAACAGCCGCGAGGCGATGCCCGATGGCGGCACCCTCACGATTCAGACGACGGCGGCGGATCGGCAGGTTGGGGCGCCGCCGCGCAGCCAGCGATATGTGTGCGTGACGGTCAGCGACACCGGCCCGGGACTCTTTGGCGACGCGCGCACGCGAGCCTTCGAGCCGTTCTTCAGTACCAAGGAGGGCGCCGCGGGACTTGGCCTGACCAGCGTCGCGATGATCGTCCGGAACTTCCAGGGCTGGCTTCACATCGAAAGCGACCAATCCGGTACGCGGATTCACATCCACCTTCCGATAGTCTCGTCCCCGCGCCGCTGACGCCAGTTACACGGCTGAGCCCCCGGAAAATTACGTAGATCTTTGGGCTAATTGCCCTTAGTTGCGCAAATCGTTAGCGTTCAAGGTCTCCACTCCAATGAATGACTTGAACGCGGGCGAGCGCGGCTTGGCGACTTGGCGCTAGGTGTCGCTCTCCGGTCAAGTCCGGGGGGTACGGTCATGGGAGTTTCGGCGTTTCCAGGACGTGATAACCGCCTTCCTAATGTCGAGAAGCTCGCCCAGGAACTGTGTTCACGGCTGACGCCGATCTCATCCGAGCCGCTCGATGATCGAGTCCGCGAGGTCCTTTCGCGCCTCGTCGATGTCTTGGGACTCGAAGGTGGGCTGTTCGTATCACCCTCCGGTCAAAGGGCCAGAAACGTCGCGGTCGGCAGTGCGCTGACATCCGGCAGGCTGCTCACCGAGTTCCTCGGACGGCCACGGGTGCAGGCGGCCACGGCTCAGTCGGCGATGCTGGTCATTTCAGGCCCTCCGCACAGCACGAGCGATCTGGCGCCAGACGACCACCTGCATCTCTGGGCACTTGGCGTCCGCGCGCTGATCGTGCTGCCGGTCGGCCGGCATCTCGAAGGCGGCGCAATCGCGCTGTATTCACAGCGCTCGGGTTCACAACTCGACGCGAACGCACTGCGGCCGCTGACCAGCGTTGCAGATGCCATCCGGGCCCTCATGGACGACCGCCCGGCAGGCCTTCCAGCCCCACCGCAGGGGTTTCACGACCACGAGTCGGCCAGTCGCCGTATGAACGACAACAGCGGGATGGACGGGGACAAGCAGGGGCTCAGTCAGATGGAGGACACGCTTGTCGGCGAGAGCGCGGCCTGGCGCTACGTCGTGTTTCGACTCGAGCAGGTCGCCAGCACACATGCGACCGTCCTCTTGCTTGGTGAAACGGGCACTGGCAAAGAGCTGGTGGCACGCACCATCCATCGCAGAAGCGCGCGGGCCGCGAACCGGTTCGTCGCCCTCAACTGCGCGGCTCTTCCCGCTACCCTGGTCGAAAGCGAGCTGTTCGGGCGCGAGCGCGGCGCGTTCACGGGCGCGCACTCGAGCCAGGCTGGACGGTTCGAGATCGCCCATCGCGGGACGTTTTTCCTCGACGAGGTCAGCGACCTCGCAATCGAGCTCCAGCCGAAACTGTTGCGCGTCCTGCAGGAAGGGCAACTCGAACGCCTCGGAAGCACGCGCACGGTCGATGTCGACGTGCGGGTCATCGCTGCCACCAATCGCGACCTGGCCGACGATGTCCGACAAAACCGATTCAGGGACGATCTGTATTACCGGCTGAACGTCTTTCCGATCACGCTGCCCTCGCTGCGCGAACGCCGCGAAGACATCCCGCTGCTGGCGCAGCACCTCGCAAACAGGTTTGCGCGCGCGATGCCCAAGCCGATCAAGCCGATTTCTGATTCGGTGGCCAGGGCACTGCAACAGTACGACTGGCCGGGAAACATCCGTGAACTCGAGAACGTGATTCAGCGAGCCATCATCCTGTCGTCCGACGGTATGATCTCGATCAATGACATCTCATTGTCGGCAGCCAAACCGGCGACGGCATCGATAGGGACCACGCTCGAAGAGATCGAGCGCAACCACATTCAGCGCATGCTGAGCACGACGCTGTGGCGGATTGAAGGCCGGCGCGGTGCCGCCGAACTGCTTGGTCTGAAGCCAAGTACTCTGCGAAGCCGCCTGCGCAAGCTGGGAATCAGGCGCGGCGCTTAACGCGCTGTTCAAATCGACCTGGCGCGAGTCCTTGGGCCTTCGTCCTTCGTTCTTGGTCCTGAGCGGCTGAATCCTGGAATTCCAGATCACATCCAGCCGACGGGCACCGAGATCGAAAGCCGCGCCCCCCCTCCGAGACGGGACGTCACAGCGAACTTCCCGTTCGCGAGGTGGACGCGCTCTTCGATGCTCAGGAGGCCGAGGCCGCGCGCGTGCATGTTGGACGTGTCGAAGCCGCGGCCGTTGTCCGTGATGGTGAGCTCGATCTGGTTGCCGACCCGCACGAGCGTCACCCATGCGCGGCTGGCGCGCGCGTGCTTCGCGACGTTGCGCAATCCCTGCTGAGTGGCACGATACAGGCACAAGGCCACATCTGCCGGGACGTCGGTGAAGGTCCCGCGAGCTTCGAACCGGACCAGGAACTGGTTTTGACCGGCGACCGCCTCGCAGTGTGAGGCGATCGCTGCATTGAGCCCGGCGTGCTGGAGCACACCCGGGTGCAGCGCGTGCGACACGTGCCGCACCTTCTCGGCAAGTCCGCTCGCCACGTGCCGCAGCTTCGTCACGTCGTGGCGCACCGGATCGCTATCAGGCATCCGCGACTCGACGAGACTCAGACCAATACCCAGTGCGGCCAGTTGTTGGCTGACATCATCGTGCAGCTCGCGCGCGATTTGAGTTCGTTCGGCTTCCTGAGCCAGGATCAGCCGGTGTGCGAGCGACCTGATTCGTTCATACGCCGCACGGAGGCTCATCTCGTTCTGCCGGAGCGCCTCTTCCGCACGCCATCGATCGGTGATGTCTCGTCCGATACCTTGCAGTTCGTGGACGCGGCCGTCCGGCGTCGTGATTGGCTGGTTAGCCCATTGCTGTCGTCCCGTACTGCCATCCGGCAGCAAGACGTTGTGCTCATGAATCTGCGGCTCACCACGGCGCACGAGAGCGTCGATGTGTTTCAACGCAGCCGGCCGATCGGCTTCGGGAATCAACTCGATGAAGCGGTGGCCGATCAACTCTTCTCGCGATTTTCCGAAGAAACGGCAATAGGAGTGATTCACAAAGGTCAGGGTGGTATCGAGGAGGTACCGGCAGACGAGATCGCTCTGCTGCTCGACGACGCTGCGATACCGCTGCTCGCTTTGTCGCAGCGCGGTCACCGCGATTCGCCGGTCGAGAGCGTTTCGGACCATCTCCGTCACGTCGGCGAGGAGGTTGGCCAGCGCGAGGCTCTCGTTGGCGCCGGATCTGTCCCCGCTGTATGCGACCTCAATCGCGCCGGGGCACCCATCGGCCGCGACGAACGCCGCGCGATGTGTGGGAGTCAGGTTCTCGAAGCCAGGCGTCTCGATGGCGAGAGTTCCCAGGCGTGAGCGGACGCCTATCGTGTCTGCGACAGGCCACGAGCGTTGAATCGCATGGGTGATTTGGTCGAGGAGGTCAGCGGTCGGAAGGTCACGATGCAGGATACGGGTCACCTCGTGGAGCAGCGCCAACTCTCGCGCACGCAGGGCGAAGTCGGCGACCGGGTGGTTGTCAGCGGCCATCTCGCTCATGAAGCGCTCGAATCCTCGTGTCCGAAGGGGCCATCGTACCGCAGGTCATGCTGCCCTGGTAGAAGGTGCAGAGGCCCTTGCTGGTTCTGCGGTGAGCCGCGGCTGACCCGCGAGGGGCAACGGCTGTTCGTTCGTTGCGCATCGGTTTCACGGCCGCAACACCGCATTGCGCGAGCAGGGCGTCCGAATTTGCTCTCGTTCGCGACGGCCAGATTAGGCACGCTGGTTGCGTTGGCATGAAGGCATCGACCCATGGCGGCCAAGAGACGGCCTCGTGCCGGGGATCGATACCGCGGGATGTCGCGGTACGCGAACGGCCGGGCGCCAGGACTGCTCCAGCGATGCACGTAGCCACCGTGAATCTGCGCGTTAAGGATAACAAGCGGTCAGAAGCTCTGAGCGCCATCGACGGGTTCATCCGCCGGATGCACACCTACCCTGGCTGTCTGACATGCCGTCTCATGACGGATGCCGTCGACAGTCAGCTGTTGTCGCTCGTGTCTGAATGGGATAGCCGCGAGGCGCTCGACGGCTTCCTCTCGTCGCGGGAGTTTCTCATCCTTCAGGGTATGAGACTGGTGCTGCGCGACGATCCACAGGTCATTTTGGACGAGATCCTCCTTCGCTCGAGGATGTCGCTCGGGGCGAGGTCGCGCTGAGTCCAGGTGCGGCCGCGCCTTCCACAGCAGTCCCGACGCTGCTCGACTTCTCATCTCCGCTCATTTACAGGACGGCACTCTCGTGCGAGACTCGGCGCGACGGTTCTTGCCCTCGGCGACGGCTCTCATCGCCGGCGAGGCTCTCGCCGGACCGATTCCCGGTAGAGGTGGGACCGTCGGAAGCGTGCAATTTCGCGATAAAAACTACTTGCCGAAACTGAACAATAGCACTACGGTCACAGAGTATGTTCAAGAGAACCGCGCGCGGCGTTAATCACGGGTAAATTCCTTATGACCGCTATGGTGACCGCAGCAACGCCTCGAACGCTTCTCGCCGACGACCACATGATGGTGGCAGAAGGACTGAACCGCCTGCTCGCCGACCATTGTCAGATGGTGGGTACCGTGCTCGATGGTACCAGCCTCGTCGAGGCAGCCGTCGATCTGCAACCCGATCTCATCATCGCCGACCTGTCCATGCCGGGATTGAGTGGCCTCGACGCGATCACCCAGCTGCGTGCTCGCGGTGTGACGTCCAAGATCATCATCCTGACCATGTACGCCGATCCCCGTATTGCGAAAGAAGCGATTCAGTCGGGCGCGGTCGGTTTTGTCTCGAAGCATGCGGCCGGTCAGGAACTGGTGACGGCCATACGGGAAGTCGTCGGCGGCGGCACGTACGTCAGTCCGGCGGTGGCCGAACGGATCGGCGGCCTTCCCGTGGCCGAGAAGCCGCTCGCGAAGCTCACGCCAAGACAGCGGCAAGTGCTTCAGCTGATCGCCAAAGGGTATCGCATGCGCGAAATCGCTGGCACGCTTCAGGTCTCACCGCGCACGGTCGAGACGCACAAGTACGAGATCATGCGCGTACTCGGTTTCAAGAACACGGCGGACCTCGTTCGCTACGCCACCTGGCTGGGACTCGTCAGCAGCTGACGCGTGTCATCCCCGACGCAGTGGCTGACGTCGCTACTGACCGTCTGACCGCAGCCGTATCACCGAAACACAACAGAAAGAAATTGGAGTCCGGGAAACGGGGTCGGACGCCGCCGATCGGAACGCCGCGTGCCGGTGCTCATGACCCGATGCTGCGCCGGTGTGAGCCCGCGGTTGATCGGAAGCGCGCCGACCCCGTCATCTGCCGATACGGCCTCGACGTTGGACAAGACCGTTCGCGACGCGTCCACTTGTTCAAGACGTGGGCCAGCGCAGGTTCTCGCGGATTTGGCGGGTTTTTCGGGCCGGCTTGCGTCAGTTGCCGCCCCGCGCCCGCTACGGCGCACGCCTCATCACGACATGTGACGGTGGCACGCGCGCGAGTCCGGAAAGTCCGCAACCGCACTTTTTCGTACAGTCTGACTTGAGCCAGCTGGTGTGTCGGAGCTACCATCAGGGCCCCCCTTCACCAGTGCGACTGATTCGAGGATCACCGATGCCGCACGGCAATCGTCTGGTCGCGCTCGCCGATAGCCCTGCTGGTTGTGCGCTCGCGACGGCAGCGGCCTACTGGATCGGGACACAGGTCGGGCTGATGCTCACGCCAGCCGGACTCGCGGTGTCGCTCATGTGGCCACCGAATGCCATTGTGCTTGCGGTGTTGCTGCTGACGCCGGTGAGGCATTGGCCGTGGTGCGTGCTGGCCATTCTGCCCGTGCACCTGCTAACCCAGATGTCGCATGGCATCCCGCTCATCACGTCGTTGGGATGGTTCGCCACCAACGTCGGCGAGGCATTGCTTGGTGCGTTTGTGCTGCGCCAACTCCGATCGCCGCGCGAGTTCTTTGAGACGTTTGCCGGCGTACTGTTGTTTGCGTCGATCGCCATCGGGGCGGCCGGCCTGACATCGTTTCTCGATGCCGGTGTGGTGATCGCAACCGGCGCCGGCGACAACTACTGGGACGTGTGGCGCCAGCGTTTTCTTTCGAACGCGCTGGCGAGCTTGACGCTCGTACCTGCGATTGTGATGGTGCCACATTCGGTCACCAGCCTCCGCGCGGTGCGTCTCAGCCGGTATGTCGAAGCGGCGCTGCTGGCGTTCGGCACATTGTTTGTCATCAACCTGTTGTTCGCCAGGTATGGTCCGGGCCCGGCAAGAATCCCGGCATTGACCTATACAGTTCTGCCGCTCATGTTCTGGGCGGCCGTTCGCTTCGGTCCCACTGGCGTCAGTGTTCTGCAGATCGTCTCGTCCGCTGGCCTGCTCTGGGCCACGGTGAATGATGACGGCACTGCGATACGCGACGTGCTCTCGTTGCAGCTGTTCCTCGTGTTGGTCAATGCGCTCTCGCTCGCGCTGTCGGTCGTCGTCCGTGAAAGCCGCCACTTGCAGTCGCTTCACGGTGCCGTGCTCAGGTCGATGCGCAACGCTGTCGCCATCACCGACTCCGATGGTGTCGTCATCGACGCGAATGAGTCGTGGGCCGCCGCCGAACGCAAACACGATTCCGGCCGGCTCGATGGGGTTGCGCGCCGCGTGAATTACTTGCAGCACCAGCGCGCGAACGCTACGGACAATCCTCATGCGGCGCGACTGGTTGCCGGGCTCGAATCAGTACTCGCCGGTCAGCGAAAACTGTTCGAGATGGAGTACGCGTGCGGACCGCCGGACGCGCTGCGCTGGTTCTCGATTTCCATCGTTCCGCTCTGGGGGGAACAGCGCGGAGCCGTCATCACTCACGGCGACATCAGCAGGCGAAAGCACGAGGAGGCCGAGACGCTTCGCGTGCGCGAGGAGCTCGCGCATGCCGGTCGCGTCATGACGATGGGCATGTTGTCTGCGTCGTTGACGCACGAGCTCAGTCAACCGCTCGCGGCGATCCTTGGGAACGCCCAGGCTGCCCGGCGTCTCTGCGCGCGCAGCCGCGCTGACGACAGCGCCGAAGTTGATGTCATCCTCGCGGATATCGTCGCCGACAGCCGGCGTGCCGGAAGCATGCTGCGCAAACTTCGCAGCTGGTTTGCCAATGGGCGGCACGACACCCGGCAGCTCGCGTTGAACGACGTGATCAACGACGTCATCGAGATCCTTCGTGGCGACCTGCTTCGCCGCGGAATCGCGGTGACCAGACGTCTGGCGCCGCGGCTTCCAGTGATACGGGGCGATCGCGTGCAGTTGCAGCAGGTCGTGTTGAACCTGATTCTCAACGCCTGCGACGCCATGCGCGACAACGAGCCGGGTGACCGCCGCGTGCTGGTCATGACAACGCAATGTGAGCAGGGGGTACAACTTTCCGTCGAAGACGTGGGGACCGGGATCGCGCCTGATCAGCTCGGCTCGGTTTTCGAGCCCTTCGTCACGACCAAAGCGTCCGGCCTCGGACTGGGACTGGCGCTGTGTCGTTCCATCGTCCACGCTCACGACGGGCAACTCACCGCGGAGAACAACGTCGCGAGAGGAGTGACCTTCCGTTGCACGTTGCCGCTGGCCGAACGCCATGAAGTGACGGAAGCCACGATCGGCGGTTGAGGTGCATGAGCTCCGCGAATCCGAACTCGTTAATGTACCGAATCATCGCAGGCGACGTTCAAGTATGCTGTGGCGACCGAGAACGTCTTCGTGGTCGAACACGATCCGACCTCCCGCGCGGCTCTGTGTCAGTATCTGACCGCCTCCGGCTTCACGGTGCGCGCGTTCAGTTCAGCGGAGTCCATCCTGGAGCATCGTCCGCCCAGGGGGCCTGCGTGTCTGGTCCTCGATTACGACCTGCCGGGTGTGTCTGGCCTGGAATTGCAACGAAAGCTTCTGGATGAGAGTCCGCTGTCGATCGTGTTCGTGACCAGCCGTGCGGATGTGTCGACCGTCGTCAAGGCCATGAAGGGTGGCGCCGTCGATTTCCTGATCAGGCCGGTCGACGCCGCGAATCTCGTCGCCGCCGTTACCCGCGGCCTGCAACAGAGTGAGCGCTCCGACGCGGAACGGCGGCTCCATCATGTCTTCCTCGAGCGTGTGGATCGACTGACGACGCGGGAGCGCGAAGTCGCAACCGGGCTCATTCGCGGTTTGCTGAACAAACAGATTGCGGTTGAACTTGGCACAACCGAGAAGACGATCAAGGTGCACCGGGCCCGGGTCATGGCGAAGCTCGAAGTGGGCTCCGTTGCCGAACTTGTTCATCTGGTTGAACATGCCAGCAGGGCGGATGCCCTTATGGTGATCGGTTCGGCCGCGCGGTCGGCGGCAGACAAGCTCCTGGAGACGCGACGTATCTACACTTCACGCTCGCAGCCTAAATGGCGTTCAACGTGCTAAGGTGTGGCCCCCCGCTGTTGGCCGCGGCCTACGTGAAGCTTGCCTTCGTGCCGAAGGCGTCGCAATATGTGTTTGCCAGTGGCACAGGAGTTGTCTAGTTTCCCGTAGACGCTCCCAGGGAAAGGACGCCAGCAATGATGAAACGAAGAGTCGTAGTCTTAGTCGCGGCGCTTGCGACTGTCGGAATCGGCGCGCTGCAGTTGGGCTGCGGCCGCTCATCTGACGCGCCTCCGGCCGCGCAGGAAGCGTCGCCACCCGTCGCTCCGGCACCCCCGGCTGCGGAACCTGCGCCGGCCCCGGCTCCGGCCCCGGCACCTGTGGCCGCCGCACCCCAGCCCGCGCCTGCTTCACGTCCGGCGCCACAGAACGCGGCTCCGGCACCCGCAGCCGCCCCGGCGCCCGCGCCGGCACCTGCGCCGCCACCACCGCCGCCACCGCCGCCGCCACCACCGAGGCAGTTCACGTTCAAACAGGGTATGCCGATCACGGTGCAGACGACGTCGACGCTCTCGACGAAGACCAACCAGACCGGCGAAGCCTTCAGTGCCGTCCTGGTCAAGCCGATCACGTCTGAGGACTGGGTCATCGCCAAGCAGGGCGCTCGCGTCGAAGGCGTCATCGTCAATTCCGATCCCGGCGGAAAAGTCAAAGGTGTTGCATCGATGACGCTGGCCCTTCGACGATTGACTCTGGCTGACGGCAGGACGATCGAGTTGGATACCGCCACAGTGGTCACAGAAGCGAAGACGAGCAAAGGGAAAGATGCGAAGAAGGTCGGGATCGGTGCCGGCGTTGGGGCGGCGATCGGCGCCATTGCCGGTGGTGGGAGCGGGGCCGCCATCGGTGCGGCCGTCGGCGGAGGTGCCGGTACGGCGGCTGCGCTGGCCACGCGAGGTGATCAGGTGGAGTTCGCTGCAGAGAGTGAATTGAGTTTCACGGTCAATACACCTGTCACGGTCACCGAGAAGAAGTAGTCGGGATCTTGTCGCGGCGGGTCTATAAACCCGCCGCGCCCTCGGGCCTGCCGTACAATCATCGGCATCGCTCGTTCGATGACCCCCGCCCGGAATTCGACGTTCAAAGCGCTTCAGCACCGAAACTTCCGCCTCATCTGGATTGGCCAGCTGGTGTCGATGGCCGGTTCCATGATGCAGAGCGCGGCGATTCTGTGGCACGTCTCCGTCCTGGTTGAGCCCGGGCGACGCGGTCTCGCGCTCGGCCTGGTCGGCCTGGTCCGCGTCGTCCCGATCGTCGTCTTCTCGCTCATTGCCGGTGTGGTGGCGGATGCGCACGATCGTCGGCGCCTGATGCTCGTGACGCAAACGGGCATGGCGGTCTCCGCGGCGCTACTGTCGTGGGTCGCATTTGCGGGCGTGCGGGCGGTCTGGCCAATCTATGCGCTCGCGGCCGTGGGCGCGGCGTTCGGCACCTTCGACAACCCTGCGAGGCAGGCGTTGATTCCGACGCTCGTCCCGGTCGAGGATCTGCCGAATGCCATCAGTCTCAACGCGATCATGTTCCAGACCGCGTCGGTCGTTGGCCCGGCCGCGGGAGGTGTACTCATCGGCGGGCTCGGCATCGGCTGGGCCTACGCGTTCAATGCCGTGTCGTTTCTCTGCGTGATTGCCGCGGTGCTCCTGATGCGCGACGTATCCGGGAATCCTGAAGGATCCGCGGGACGCATCAGCCTGGCCGCTGCGATCGAGGGTCTTCGATTCGTGTTCAAGACCCCGCTGATTCGCTCCACGATGCTGCTGGACTTCTTTGCCACGTTCTTTGCGTCGGCGACCGCGCTGCTGCCGATCTTCGCGCAGGACATCCTCGACGTCGGCGCGCGTGGCTACGGCGTGCTATCAGCGGCTCCGTCCGTCGGGGCGATCCTCGCGAGCCTCGCCATGGTGCGACTCGTCGATCGCATCGAGCGACGCGGTTTCGTACTACTGTGGGCGATTGCGTTCTACGGACTGGCCACTGTCGTGTTCGGGTTCTCGCGTCTGTTCGTACTGTCATTTGTCTGCCTCGCCATCACCGGCGCAGCCGACACCGTCAGCATGGTGATTCGCAACCTGGTGCGCCAGCTGGTGACGCCCGATCACATACGCGGCCGCATGACCAGCGTGAACATGATCTTCTTCATGGGCGGGCCGCAGCTCGGTGAGCTCGAAGCGGGGCTCGTAGCGAGCGCCTGGGGCCCGGTCGTGTCGGTCGCGACGGGCGGACTCGGCTGTCTGCTCGTGACGGCGTTAGTCGCCGCGCGGACCCCTCAGCTGCGCGACTATCGCGCCTCCGTTCACCTCACACCCGCCGCCGACGTGCGCGAAGGCGCGTTATGAACCGACGCGTAATGGTCGGCAAGCGCGCGACGCAACGCCGGAGGCACCTCCGCCTGATCTTGCCGGCGAAGTTTCGACACTAATTCAGCGTACGTTTTGTCGCCCAGCTCGTTGACCCCGAGCGTCGGCAGCCGGCCCGTATCCAGATCGGTGTCGCTCAGGGATGCGCGGCCCTGTTGGAGCGATCGCAGCAGCCCGCGATAACGATCAAGTGAAGCCGCGTAGCTGTCGAGGAACATGCGTTCGGTCTCTTGTGTGAGCGGCTCGAATGCGAGCGGCTTGAAAGGTCCGAATTTCGGGATCACCTTGAACACGGCAAGGACGAGCCGTACGAGGAGGCGCGGCTTGCGGTAGGTGGTCCCAAACGCCTCGTCGTACTGCTGGGGCGTCATCGTGTAGACGAAGTGCTGTTCCGTCACGTCGGGAGTTGCAGCCACGATCTCGTCGTGCTTCTCGCGCCACGCGACGCGTGTCACATCCGGGATGAATTGACTCGCGGCCCGGCGGTAGGTGCCAATCGCAAGGTCGACGTTGCCGAAGACGTCCTTCAGCTCCATCCCGTACGTGTCACGAAAGGCCTGTTCGAGAAGCGGCCGCGCCACTTTGAACCCAATCAGATCCTGATACGCGTCCGATTTGAACTGGCCGCGCGCGACCTGCAGTACATCAAACGCGAATTCAGTCATCACGTGACGTGTCGGCGAATTCGCAAACAGCACGACGTCTCCGTACTTCGCCTGCAGCTTCGGATAGATGAGCGGCAGCGCGTGATTCACCGTGGGATGGGCGGCGTTGTCGCTGGCGTAATGAGCGAGCGCGCCAAGCGCGAACGCGTATTCATCAACCGTATGCGCCGATCGGATCAACGCCGTGACGAAATCGCCAGAGCGGACGTAATGCACCAGGTTCGTGAAAAAACGGCTGCCGAATGGGTAGTACCCGAGGTCCTGGATCAGCGAGCCGCCATAGGCGTACGCACGCGCCGCCTGGATCTCCTCGAGCGAGGCACGAGGAAATGTACGCTTCAGGAGGGGCGCAATCTGCTCCGTCCATGCATCATCGATCAGCGCCTCGTGCGCCAGTACCGAGTACGCCGATGAGATGGATGGCGAATACAGAAGAAACAACGTGGCTGTGGCGAGAATGGCACGCTGTCGCATCCCGTGAAAAGAATCCAAACAGCGTGCCGGCGGGAGCAGTCAACCTCTACATCATCACTTCAAGCCCATGCAATTCGCGTAAAACGTCACGAGTGCTGCCCAGTGCGGCAACACCCCACGATTCCGACATCTTTCGCGAGGACATCGATCAATTTGTAAAGATCGCCTTCCGGTTTGATCGCCTGATCGATCGTCTGGTAGTGGAAGCCGTTGTTGCCGTCAGCGAGGATGCCTGAGCGTTCCGGTGTCCGGGTGATCATGTCGAGGCCTGCCTCCTTGGCATCATGCGCCCACTGCGATGCGACGATGCGATTCGATCCATCGAGGTTAGGAGCGCAAAGGTCGGCGGCGCGCTCGAGCGGGCGAGATCGCCGGGTACTCGTCTTGCTGGTTCTACTCGTGAACTTGTGGCGAGGTGAACGATGAGTACCGAGACGTTGATCGCCATCGTGATCGTCGTGGTCGCGGTGGCGCTTGTCGTGGGCGTGTGGCAGTACTTGAAGAGCCGCAGGACTGCAGTGTTACGTAACCGCTTCGGACCCGAATACGACCACGTACTACGGTCGGCTCGGACACCGGCGGAGGCTGAGCGGGAACTGCAGGAGCGGCAAGCGAGAGTGGAGAAGTTTTCGATCCGGCCGTTGTCGCATGAAGATGCAGAGCGGTTCGGGGCGGAGTGGCGAAAGGTGCAGGCACGGTTTGTCGATGAGCCACGTACCGCCGTCCTTGACGCCGACCGTCTCATTGGCGAGGTAATGCGCAGCCGTGGTTACCCGGTGGATGACCCGAACCGCCGGCTCGACGATCTTTCTGTCGACCACGCGCATGTGCTGAATCACTACCGTGCCGGACGCGAGATCGTCGCGCGCCACGAGCGCGGCCAGGCAACGACTGAGGATTTGCGTCAGGCGATGGTTCATTTCCGTGCGCTGTTTGAAGAGTTGGTGGTAGTCAATCGATCGGACGCGAGCAGGAGGGCATCATGAGCGAAGAGCGGCTGACGACGCGCGATCTCGCGCAACGAATGGAGAAGACCGAAGGCAAGCCGCCGGTTGAGGAGCCTGGGGACGCTCGTGTGATCCCGATGTTCGTGGGTGACGAAGCGGCGGGTTTCCGGACGCGGTGGGAGGCAGTGCAGACGGGCTTCGTCGACGAGCCGCGGAAAGCGGTGGAGGAGGCGGATTCGCTCGTCGCCCAGGTGATCAAACGTTTGTCCGAAGTCTTTGCCGAGGAACGAACGAATCTCGAGCGGCAGTGGGACCGCGGAGATCAGATCTCGACCGAGGATCTCCGCATCGCGCTGCGGAAGTACCGTTCCTTCTTCGACCGGTTGCTTTCTCTCTAAGCACAGTGGGTCAACACCCAAATTCCACTCCCAACTCCCAAAGCACGGGTCTTGGGAGTTGGATCTTGGGAGTTGGGAATTGACAAGAAGACGCAACGCGATCGCGCGCGTGCCCGTCTAAGGGCACATGGACCTCCTTGCCGACATTCGATATGCGTTTCGACTGCTCGTAAAGACGCCGGTCTTTGCCGTCGCCGCCATCGCCACCGTTGCCCTTGGCATCGGCGCCAACACGACAATCTTTTCGCTGGTCCACTCCGTCCTGGTGCAGCCGCTTCCCTACACCAATCCAGACGAGCTGGTCATGGTGTGGGAGGATGCGACGTTCGTTGGCTTCCCCAAGAACACGCCGGCGCCAGGCAACTACAACGAGTGGCGGATGCGGAACCGGTCATTCGTGGACATGGCGGCGATGCGAGGCGGGACGAACGCAAGCCTGACGCTCGACGGCCCGCCCGAGCAGGTCCAGGGGCGGTCGGTGACGGTCAATTTCTTCAGCGTCCTAGGCGTGACGCCAGCACTTGGTCGCGCCTTCGACAGCGGGGACGCGCAGGGCGCCCAGGTCGTCATCATCAGCGACGCGCTTTGGCGGCGTCGTTACGCGAGCGATCCCGCGATTGTCGGTCGCACCATCGTAATGAATGACGTCCGGCACGAGGTGATCGGCGTGGCGCCGAAGACGTTCGTGTACCGCGATCGCGACGTGGACTACTGGATCCCGATGCGCCTGCCACCCCAGTTGGCCAACACGCGAAGCTCGCACTTCCTCAACGTGGTGGCGCGACTGAAGCCTGGTGTATCGCCGGACGCGGCTGATAGCGAGATGAAGTCGATCGCGGCCAGGCTCACCGAGGAATATCCGGATACCAACCGAGGTATCGGTGCGTCGGTAGTGTCGGTGCGCGACGAAATCATCGGTGACATACGCGTCGAACTCATCGTCCTGATGATTGCCGCAATGGCCATTGTCCTGATCGCGTGCGCGAACCTCGCGAGCCTTCTGCTGTCGCGGGCGTGGGCCAGGCGCGGCGAGTATGCGGTCCGCCTGTCGCTCGGTGCCACGCGCGCGCGGCTCACGCGGCAGATTGTGACGGAAGCCCTGTGCCTGTCGCTGACCGGCGGCGCGATCGGATTGGCGATTCCAGTGTTCGCGGGGAAGCTGGTCGAACGTCTCGTTCCCGTCGGCTTGTTGCCCGCCACGTCGACGCTCGACTGGGGGATCCTTGCCTTTGCGGCAGCGCTGTCGATAGCGACAGGACTGCTGTTCAGTCTCGGGCCGGCCCTTCAATCCTCACGCGCGTCCACCGCGGAGGCGCTTCAGCAGAACTCGCGCGGCGCCATCGGCGGCCCGTCCACGCGTCTAGTTCGCGATGGCCTCGTCGTTCTCCAGGTGTCCGCAACGCTGGTGCTGCTCGTCGCGGCCGGGCTGATGTTGAGGACGCTGGCCAATCTGCGCGCGATTGAGCTTGGCTTCAACCCGGATCGCCTGTTGACCATGCAGGTATTTCTGCCGCAGCCCAAGTATGCGGACGCAGACAGGCGCGCGGCGTTCTTCGATCGCGTGGTCGATGGCCTGCACGCGCAGCCTGGGATACAAGGTGCTGGGTTTGGGTCGACGCTGCCATTCCAGAGTATTGGGAATACAAATTGGTTCACGATCGAGGGACGTCAGGCGCCACCCGAGGAGATACGGGACGCCTTGTACCGCGTCGGCACCGGTGACTACATGCGGACGCTCGGCGTCGTAATCGCAGAGGGCCGTGTGATCGATGAACGCGACAGCGCCACCGCACCGCGCGCGGCCGTCATCAACGAGACGCTGGCGCGACAGTTTCTTCCCAATCAGAGTGCGCTCGACCGCCGCATCCGGTTCGATCCGGAAGCTCCCTGGTTCACGATCGTTGGTGTGGTCAAAAACGTGCGCGAACGGGGATACGAGCCGGACGACAAGCCGGCGGCATACGTGTCGTCACCCCAGGTCGGCGGAAGTCCCGCCAATCTCATCGTCCGGGTGTCCGGCGATCCACTCTCGTACGCGGGCGCCGTGCAGCGCGTGATTCAGAGCGTCGATCCGGACCAGCCGGTGCGCCTTATCCGGTCTATGGCCGATGTCGTCAACCTCACGGTGGCGGATCGCCAGCAACACACGACACTGCTCGTGGTGTTTGGCGGCCTCGCGCTGCTCATCGCCACCATCGGTCTCTACGGCCTGCTCGCGCAGGCGGTCGCCGCGCGCAGCCGTGAAATCGGACTGCGCATCGCCCTCGGCGCAACCTGGCAAAGCGTCGTGACGATGGTGATGTCGCGAGGGATGGCGCTGACAGCCGCAGGCCTCCTGGTGGGCGGCGGCGTAGCATGGATGACGACGCGGACCATGCAGACCTTGTTATACGGCGTGAATGCCGGCGATCCGATCACGTTTGTACTCGTTCTCTCGCTGCTTGCAGCTGTCGCCGCCGCCGCTTGCGCTATCCCGGCGCTCCGCGCCGCGCGCGTCGATCCGATGCTGGTGTTGCGCGATCAATAAGGCTCCCGAGCCGCCTTGACTCTTCACGGGCGGCGCATGAATATGGTCGGCGCATGATGCCGGCCATGACTGCTTCAGTGGCGACAGACAGGTACGCCGGAGTCGCCGCCGCTCCCGATCGACGCCCTTATCGTCTCACTGCGATCGACACGTTGCGTGGATTGGTGATCGTCATCATGGCGATCGACCACGTGCGCGACTTCTTCCTCGCCGGGGCGCTGCAGGATCCGATGGCCGATCCGAACGTC
>Ga0070664_100001959_pt1 | contig 16513 bp, 16 predicted proteins | sample KBSC73metaG_FD_65863 | JGI IMG/M metagenome (GOLD analysis project Ga0070664, IMG submission 65863) | Corn rhizosphere microbial communities from Kellogg Biological Station, Michigan, USA - KBS C7-3 metaG | ecosystem: Host-associated > Plants > Roots > Rhizosphere > Soil ... | reverse complement strand
AGGACCTAAGGGATGTGGGAAGTATAATGGCCAGTGTAAAAAACGATACCGAATACACAAACCTGATTGCTGCGTTAACTAAAGCAGCGAAGGATGCTGCGAAATTTAATATGGCAACGGACATTATTGTGCAACTAGCTGGTGTAATTGGTAAATACCTCGGTAAAGTGGAAGATAAACCTTTGGGCACCATCATTAACAGCTATACAACCCTACATGGTGACTTTGATAAAATTGGCGTTTCGCCATTGCTTTATTCTACAAAAGATGTTGACTTCGAATTCCAGATGATTGTTCGTAATAAATCGGTAGAATCGGCCATCGAGGAAAAGATCAATGAAAGCAAAACATTGTCATTGAGAAAAGAGGAACTGAACCTGGCCGAAGAGGAAGCCGTAATGGTTGATATGATGCCGATGTAAATGAGTATAGAATCTCTGCAAACATTAGGGATACAATAATAATAATCCATTGAAATAAACATGCAATGATGAACGGAGCTTATTGTTTAGATCAAATTTTATTACGCTTGTGTATGAACATCATTGCTGATAAATTAATTCACCTTTTTTAGATCGCTGGCTATAAATGAGTAGTTGCTGATAATACCTGTAGCACAAATATTTTCACCGATTAACTTTTGCAGCTCAGGATCATTAAATGGATTGCCACCTCTGCGCCTCAGGATGTAAGATCCTGAATCTGTTTCAAAACAAACTGCATCATGCTCGCTTTTAGAGCCTTTGGCAAATTTTTTCTTCACCACTTTGCCATTCATTTCAACCTGGCCATCTTTTTTATCCATTTTACCTGCTTTCATACGCCCTCCAGCCTAAAATCTGGGCCGAGTTTTCTTTTACCACTAAAACCCGGTACCTGAAATATTTACCGTTAGTGTTATACTGTTGTTGATAAGTATGAAATTTTACGTCCATGGCACCAAACTTTTTTTGTAACTGGCTATCAATTTTTTTTGCTTGCACACTATATACAGCCCGCTTATCTTTCTCCCTAAAGTTCGTTTTTTTCAAAATCTCGTTCAATTGTTTTTTGTCTTTTATGACTGCTCCGGTATTTTGTTTTCTGGTTGTGCCCATTGAACTTCCCAGGCTCTTTCCCTTTATAAAAAGATTTTTCCGGCTGTTCATAGTAGCGTTGCCAACACTGAGTTTGGTTGTTTCTGCTTCTTCACATTCAGCTGGTTGAACCGATGGATCGCCTAACAAATAAAATTGAGCCAGTGTTTTTAATTCGCAAGGATCAAGGTCGGGTCCACTTTCCGTTAAAAATCGTTGCCTGGCTTCCAGAAATGCACGACCACTGGAAGCCCCCTTTAAAATATTCTTGATAAAGTATTGCGTAATCAGGTCAGCAAGCGATTGTGAATCTGCCGGACCATAAGCAATGGTACTACTGCCAACAAAGGCTATAGCATCATTTCCGAGGTAATTATTGGCAATACTGTAGGACGCCAATCCGCTTTGGGTAGGATCTAAAAGCTGGGCGCCATAACAACATTCCGCAGCAACAATTGTTCCCGGGGTAATTTTTGAAGAAAGATTCATTGATTCCAATGCTTCCGGAAAACTTTGTCCCTTTTGACCATAATAATTAAGGTCAATTTCAGCGCCATGGCAATTATAAAAGTGCGTCATAGGCTGTAATTGCTTTTTTGTAAAAGCTTTGTAAGAAGAATTATTCGTTCCCTTTCCAGTTGGAGATGTAATTAGGTTGCCGTTGTGGCCAAACATACTTTGTAAACTCAACTCTGTAGATTTCTTCCACACCCACGCCGACACTGAAAAATAATCATGATAAACTTCAGGATTTTTAGGCCTGTGTTTAATACTGTTGTTGATTAGTCGTTGAAGATATTTTGTATCATTTTGAGTGCCCGGAATGTCAGGAATGCGACCAACGACTCTTGTAGGACCTGTAAAATTATCAATCTTTCGGCTGAACGGCGCATCACATGCATAAGGAAGATCGGAAGGCACGGCCGCGTCTTCATCTTCAGCAGGATTATCAATTTCCTGGAATGGAATTACATCCTGTGCCCCAAGAATGACAATATAAGCAGGGACATATTCTCTGTACAAATCGTCAATCGCTCTTTTTGCCTCTTGCTCCGTAACAGCTTTGGCTGGTTTTATGTGAGCCCTTTTGGCCGAAGATGCGTCATCAATGAAAACAATCTTTGTATCCAGTCCTCTTTTTTTGTCCGCATCCTGCAAATTTTTTAAAAGCTTCTCTATCTCGAAAAATTTTTTACCGTATTTGAATTTCAAATTGGCCTTGCTTGTAACAATCAATTTAATCGGGTTCATAAAATCAATTTTTTGGTTCAATATTATGAGTGAGTTGACATTAAAAATCTTTTAAGCGCAAGAGATGTTGCCGGGTGTTCTATCACAGCATCAGTAAATTTTTTCCATTGCTTCTTGCTCAACTTGTCAAAACTTTTTTTCTCGTTATCAACAATGCTAGAAAGGTCAGGATAGTAAAAAACCAGTTGAGCAAGTTCTGTATTGAACATTGTCATTTTAGCATTTGGTTTTTTCGTTGGCATTGCTTTAAAAATTGTAGTCAGTATGGGGAACCATGGTACTGTGTCTTCAGGTGTTTTTTGATTGGTGGTTTGAACAGGAATAGAAAGCGCATCCATTGCCTTGATGATTCCGTTTCCAAAACAATTTTTAAATGTACCAATGGGATTTGCCGTTTTGGATGCGCTGAGATACAATGCATTTCTTATCGCTTCCACTCTTTGCCATGGTAGCAACTGATCTAATTGTGCATGATATTTTCTATAATAAATAGCTGCAGCTGCCGCAATTTGTGGCGTAGCCGAAGAAGTACCAGCGCCTGAAAATTTAATTGTTGATGCACTACCTGATGCCCATGGCGTATTGGGAGTGAAAGCCGACAAAGCTTTCGCCATATGAAGTTCAGGTCCGTAACAGCCCTCCATTTCAGCGGGCTTGGAAGTGTGATAAGGTGTAAGGTTGTGCGTTACTCCGCAGGCCGCAATCGCTCTTCCAAACCTGGCAGGATATACCACATGTTGGGTGGGCAGCCCATTAAAGTTGTTACCAGAAGCAGTCACTAAAACAATTCCAGCGTCATACGCGGCATTCACCGCTTCAGCCCATATTTTAGTTGGTGCGCCACCCATGCTCATTGAAACAACATGTACCGGTATTCCTGAATTTGTTAACCCAACTAAATAATTTAATGCTTCGGCAAATGCACTTGTTTTAAACAATATTACAGAGGTAGAAATTCGGCAACAGACAACTTCTGCAAACGGAGCACCGCCGAGAAAATCATTGAATACGCCGCTATCGGTGTTAAGCTTAATTTTTGTGCCGGCCAACAATCCCAATGTACCTGTGCCATGCCCGGGCATCCGTAAGGTGCCGTCAATATAAGGATCATGTGCATCGAATGGTGATTCACCATCAACAAAATTTCTTTGCAGTTTGTTTTTTCTTAAGCTATCTGGCAATGCTGTATGAGTAAGACTATATCCTGTGTCAATGTGCCCAATACGAATGGTATAATCAATGTCAGCGACGGAATTCCTTGCCGATTTTAATTGGGAGAATTCATCCTCCAGATGCCAAATCAAATTTTGATGTGGTTGCCAGTCGGGATCATATCCATTATCTGAAGATTTTTGCAGGACGCTTTTCCCTTTTGCGTTTTTTCGTTTGTACGCCGCATCAATATTTCGATCAACAGCAAATTCCTGGAGCACGTCGGGTTCAACAAAATTGTTGCCTGTGCTTTTTGATGCAGTATGTGCAATATCCCATGGATTCATTTCTGAATCTCTGATTTTTGTTTTTACATATAATTTTTCAGGGGCTGTACCAGGAAAATTTTTTGAAAGCACCTTTTTGTTTGCGGGAAGTTTTGCCGATCTGTTTTCAATTGCCTCCACAGGTATTCCGGCATCAGCCAGCTGTTTTTTTAAATTGAAAGTGGATTTACTTTTTGCATTAATAGGTGGAGCGTCTACAATAAGCTCAATTGGTTGATGATGGACCTTCATAAATGGATTTAAGAGTAAAGGCAAAGGGAGGATCAAGAGATCTTCAGAGGGGATAACTAAAGTACAGGAATTGTAAAATCAGGAAAACCGTATTTGTACGGAATTTGAAGGAAGTTTAAAAAATAAACCTGCGTCAACAAATGAATGCCCATGTGAGGCAATGAAATACCTGAGACCGTTAGGTGAGAACAACTACATAAGAAGAACGCCTGCTAAGAACTAATGGCTTAAGAATTTTTCAATCATTTCTTCTTTCTCGGCCTCCGCTTCGTATTTTTTATATTGGCGGTAAAAAAGAACTGAAATAAATAGCGCAGCCGCAAAACAAATCTCGTTTGCATTGTTGATAACGTAATCAGACCACATAAACCGTGTTTAAAAATTTGGAACAAATTATTTGCCACGGCTTTCCAAAGAGTACTGGGCTGATTTTTCAAAGAAGGATTGTAGAAAAACTTACCAACTGTAAATTAGATAAAAAATCAATTGCTCAGCTATCGTAAACTTACGTGCCTAGTGCTAAATCTAAAATAAACATGACCCGGACCTTGCCCTAACGTCAAAACGGCAAGTCATCTTTCTTTTATTTTCCTCTATTTGCTTTCTTTAAGCACCATATCAATGGTAATAGCTGTTACTACGATATTCATTTTATTTCGATTTTCATCATATTCGGGGAGGATACTAACACAATATTTATCTGCAGATGTAAAGAACTCCTTGGCAACACCTGCCCACTTTTTGTTAATTGAGCCAATTTGAATGCCGTTTGTATCTGTAATCGAAAAATTCCATGCCTTCCAATCGCCATTAATTTCAGCAATTTGAATTTCGTTTGTGTCAAATATGAGGAACCGTGGTTTGACGAACCTGAATTTCTGTTTAATGTAGCCTGTTACAACATCGTTGCCATCTTTGATTGTAATCCTGGACATCCAAAAGGTCCAACCGCGATGTATACTGGCCAATACGCGATCATTACTGTCTGTAACTTCCAAATGAAAAGGGAACATCGCCTTTTTCAAGAACAGGCGTAGAAATTTATGCCAACCGGAAACATGTTGTGTAACCGTTCCTACATGCAAACCCATTGGATCAAAAATTTTATAGACATTATGGAATTTGAAGAATTGAACTTTTTCGTCAATGAAATATTCATTGCTTTCAAAAAATTCCGGAAAAAATACAGACATAAACAGTGTTGATTTTGGTAGATGACAAAGAAAGAATGATTATTTCAAATGGAAAATGATTTAATTTCTTATTGATTGTTCGATCTAAATAATTAGTTCTTTTGCAATCTCTCATATCATGCAAAATGAAATGAACAAAGACGATTCAAAACCGGGTAACCCATTTGAAAGAGTTGGCTGTAAAGTTTTTGTTACAGGTGGAACTGGTTTCATTGGTTCATACATCATTAAAAACCTGGTTGAAAAAGGCCATTTCGTTAGGGCCATTCGCCGGTCAAAACAACTTCCATTTATACCTGCTGAAATTTTGAATAAGGTTGAATGGGTGGATGGAGATGTTACGGATATTGTTTCATTAAACGATGCCATGCAGGGAGTAGATGCTGTAGTGCATTCGGCAGCTATTGTTTCCTTTTCGAAAAAGCAGAGACGTGAAATGTACCATGTCAATGTGGAAGGAACAGCCAATGTAGTAAATGCTGCAATAGAAAATCAACCCAAACGATTTTTACATGTCAGCTCAGTAGCGGCGCTGGGCAGAACAACCAAAGCCGAAACAGTAACCGAGCAAAAAAAATGGGAAGCGAATAAAAATAATACGCACTATGCCATTTCAAAGCATCATGCGGAATTACATGTTTGGCGCGGATTTGCTGAAGGGCTGGAGGGCGTAGTCATAAATCCATCTACTGTTTTAGGATACGGTAACTGGCACCAATCAAGTTGTGCTATTTTCAAAAGTGCATACAAAGATTTTCCGTGGTACACCAAAGGAGTTAATGGTTTTGTTGGTGTGGAAGATGTTGCTGAAGCAGCGGTGCAATTATTATTCTCCCAAATCAATCACCAGAAATTTATTGTCAATGCCGAGAACTGGAGTTTTCAGCATTTGTTCAATACCATTGCTGAAGGTTTTAATAAAAAACATCCGCATAAACATGCCACAAAAACCATGGGAGAAATTGCATGGCGTGTTGAAAAACTGAAGGAAATGATTACAGGGAAAAAAGCGTTACTAACGAGGGAAACAGCTAAAGTTGCTCATAGTAAAACTTCTTTTGACAGCAGTGCATTGTTAAAAGCCTTACCTCATTTTCAGTTTACACCTCTCGAAAAAGTCATTAAAAACTCCTGCCAATTATATAACAGGGCACTAGAAACGGGTATTCTTTCGTTATAATACGGTTAACTTAGTATTCTATGAAAAAACCGATCCTGTCTACAACTTTTCTATTTATAAGCTTTTTTTCTTTTGCCCAATTTACTTTTAGTGGTAAGGTGATAGATGCCGAGACAAAAGAACCTTTGGCCGGTGCATCTGTATTTGCTCAAAACACAACAAAGGGTACCACAACAAACGCAGAAGGAAATTTTTCGCTGTACCTGGAGAAAGGTGGCTACGAAATTATTTTCTCGTTTACGGGTTATAATACCAGGACAATAAATGCCGAGGGATCCAACCAGCAAATAACAGTTGCCTTATCCAAAGCGGACAACACAATGGCCGAAGTGATCATCAAAAGCAGCAATGAACTGGAAGATGGCTGGGAACGATATGGAGATTTTTTTCTAAAACATTTTATTGGTGCGACAAGATTTGCGGACAGTTGCATTCTATTAAATCCTCAGGCATTGAAATTTTTGTACTTCAAAAAAAGCGATAGGCTGAAAATTTTGACAGCCGAACCTTTGCAAATTGACAACCGTGCTTTGGGCTATCATCTTCGATATGACCTGGATTCATTTGTTTACTATTTCAAAACAGACATGAATACGTACCGCGGACTTTGTTTATACACCGAAATGGAAGGAACACCGGAAGAAAAGAAAGCCTGGAGAAAAAACCGTGAAGAAGCGTATTACGGTTCCAGATTGCATTTTCTTCGTTCTTACTATGACAGTACTTTAAAAGAAGATGGTTTTACGGTAGATGTACTTTCAAAAACGAGAGCAAACAAATTTGACAGACTATCAAATCCATACGACACTGCGTATTATTTGTATGAGGATAGCACAGCTAATGTTGAACTGTGGTTCCCCGTAAAAGCCAGTATCACCTTTTATAAAAAACCACCTGCAAAGGAATATCTTCAACAATACAAGCTTCCGCTCAACGCCAAATTCCAGATCTCTTACGTCGACCTTTCGGATGGCATTATTGTGAAACCTAACGGATACTTCTTTGATCAAAAAAGTTGGGTAAACCAAGGTTACTGGAGCTGGAAAAATCTGGCAGACCAGCTACCATATGATTATGAACCCGGCAGGTAGTGTCTTCTCCAAAAATGCCATAACAAAGCCTGGAGCAGTTTTATTTTTACAGGTATATTATTGTGCAATTATGAAACGATGCTTACAATAACAAGCAAAACGATCACTACTGCCAATGCTTTAATACCAGATTTAATAGAATGGGGACTAAGCAGTTGGTTAAACATGGATATTTAGTTTCCAGGCAAAAATGCATGTGTGGGCATGCAATTGAAAGAAAAAATAGGCAGAAAGGCTTAATTCCTCGTCAAAAAAAGCCGACCGTTAGCCGAATAGCACATCAGCCCGTTTTCAAAAGTAGAAATGCATTCGAATTCGGTGCGCCATCTTTCCAATTGATGCTCCGTTTTCAATAATGTTTATAAACTTTAGCATCGAACGTTCATTTCAAAATCGTCTCTTTAAAAATGACAGGGAGAAAAAAATTTTTCTACGACCAGTGATTAGACTAGGATCCTTTCAACATCCGGTCCCACAACTCCGGAATTCGTTTAATCCAAACCAATTCTTTCTTTTTATTCATTGCATCGTCTGCCGGGGATCCAAAATATTTTTTGCCTCCTGGTAAATTATATCCAACACCGCTTTGCGCAAATACTTCAGCACCTTTACCTATGTCAAGCGTTTTATTAACACCAACCTGTCCCCATAGAATCACTTCATCCTGAACGTTGGTAGCACCGGCAATCGCTACCTGCGCAGCAAACAAACAATTTTTTCCAACCCTTGTATCATGTCCAATATGCACCAGGTTATCAATTTTGGTTCCGGCACCAATAACCGTATCCCCGGTAACGCCTCTGTCAATAGTACAGTTGGCTCCTATCTCCACGAAATCTTCAATGATTACCCTTCCGCAACTAAGCATTTTTTTGTAGTGGATATCGCGGTTGGTTTTTTTGTTATAGTAAAATGCGTCGCTTCCAATAACTGTTCCTGCCTGGATAAGCACATTGCTGCCAATTACACAATGATCCATAATTACGGCGTTCGGATAAATAACGCAGTTATCTCCAACGATGACATGGTTACCAATAAAGGCACCGGGCATAACCGTCGTATTTGCGCCAACAACTGAGGTATCGCTTTTTTGTTTCACTGCAGCATTAAAAGGACGGTAGTGTTGGACAATCTTTAAATAAGCTTCGAAAGGCTCGTCTACCAACAACAATGCTTTATGTGGTGGGAAATCTGTTTTTTGATTAATGATGATATATGTAGCAGCAGAATCAATGCACTTCTTGTAATATTTCGGGTGATCAACAAACACCAAATCACCCTCCTCCACCATATGAATTTCGTTGATACCGGATGCAACGCCTTCTTCCTCTCCTATGATTTCGGCATCTATTAACCTTGCAATCTCTGTAATTGGAACTGGTTTTTCGAAACGCATGAAAAATATTTTTTCAAAGGTAAGCGGAAGAAAAATGAAGCATTCAGCAAAACATCAATCGTTATTTACTCGTACGAGTTGTATCATCATGTTGTAGAAAAAAACATGGACCTGCTACAACGCAGATGCGACAGTAGTTTCAGAGGACAGAGCAACAATTATTTTTTTTCTCTGTTGCTGAATAGATCATCAGGCTGAAAAAATTCTAACTAAAAATCTGATTTGGATTGTTTCGAATCCACAAACCCAAAAAAAAATGTGAATAATTTTTACATAAAAATTTTTTAGTTAGAAAAAAATCTTTTTAATATTGTGATGGGAATTTATTTTCCCGTACTTACTAACCCATCTACATATTAGCCCTCCGACCTCGGAGGGCTTTTTGTTTACAGCCTTTTCGCTAACATAAATGAATTCGAATACCTTTACTTCGTTCTAAAAAATACTACATGCTAAAATCAATGACTGGCTTCGGAAGGGTAGAAAAAAATCTGGGCGATAAAACATTTCTCATCGATATCAAATCTCTCAATGGAAAACAGTTTGAATTGCAATTAAAGATGCCTGCATTCTTAAAACCTTTTGAATTCGATATCCGCAGAATTTTATCTGGCCAATTGAACCGGGGTAGTATTGATTGCACAATTAGTTTGAAAGAAACAGGAAGTTCTAAACCAGTGAGCATTAATACAGAATTAGCCAAGGCATACTATAAACCATTGGAATCACTTTCCAGAGAATTAGGCCTTGACCCTGCAAACATCCTAAGCACCCTGGTTAAATTGCCCGAGGTGATTACCCCTACAGGTGAAACCCTCACGGATGAAGAATGGAAAGAATTTTCAACCATCATCAGAGCCGCTATTGACGACCTGGATTATCATCGCATGGAAGAGGGTAAGGTATTAAAGAGTGATTTACAACTAAGAATTGATAACATCTTAAAACAACAGGAAGAAGTTGTAAAACTGGAACCGGTACGCCAGCTAAAGATCCGCGAAGGCATTTCCAAACTACTTGAAGAAAAGGTGGGAAAAGAGAATTATGACTCCAATCGACTTGAACAGGAATTGATCTATTACATCGAAAAGATTGATATCAGCGAAGAACAGGTACGCTTAAAAAATCACTGCGAATATTTTGTTGCCGTATTAAATGAGGTAGAGGATTCAAAGGGGAAAAAACTTTCCTTCATTCTCCAGGAAATTGGTCGCGAGATCAATACTACAGGTGCAAAGGCTTACGACGCCACCATTCAAAAATGCGTAGTGTTAATGAAAGATGAACTGGAGAAAGCAAAGGAACAGGTATTGAATGTATTATAAGAAGCGTAACCTTTAAACCCCAATCCAATTTAGATTTGCAACATGTTTGGCTTTCAAAAAACTTTTTATTTTTTTATCATACAGTTCCTCATCTGTAGTCTCTGGCTTTCCTCCTGTCAAACCGTTGACCTGTATGAAAGAGTAATGAGTATTCCGAAACAGGAATGGCAAAGCAAGTTTAAGCCCCAATTCAATTTTATTATTAAAGACACACAAAGCCGTTACGACCTATTTGTATTGGTAAGACATAATGAAAAATACGAGTTCAATAATATCTGGATCAGTCTCACTTACCAATTAAAAGGACAGCAGCCAGTAACAAACCAATATGAATTGCCTTTGGCAAATAACAGTGGCTGGCTGGGCACCGCAATGGATGACCTGTGTGAACATCGCATACGAATTACTCCTGATGAAGGAATTGCCTTAAAAGGCGGCGAGTACATTTTTACCATTGGGCAAATCATGCGCAAGGACCCTCTTGAAAACGTTTTGAACGTTGGTTTGCGAATTGAAAAGAAGCCATAACATGCCGGAAGAAAGTAAACGAAAATTTCAACTGATTACAATAGTTTACTGGATACTCTTAACCTATATCATCGTTGCCCTCGTTTGGTGGTTCTTCTCCTTGTACAGCCAAAATGATATGATGTACAACCTTCGCAAGCAAAATCTCCAGACTGCAGTTGGCACTGATTCAAAAACGTACCAGGATGGACTCGATAAAATCAATGACGAAAAGAAGAGGAACATTGCAAAGTACATTGGGGAAGGAGGCACTTTCTTACTATTAATACTAATCGGTGCAGTGTATGTTTATCGCTCAGTAAGACGGCAATTCAGGACGCAGCAGCAACAGCAAAATTTCGTTATGGCGATTACGCATGAACTGAAAACCCCGATATCTGTTTCGCGTTTGAACCTGGAAACCTTGCAGCGTCATAAACTTGACGAAGAAAAAAAAGAGAAGCTGCTCAACATGACTATACAGGAAACACTGCGCCTTGACAATTTGATCAATAATATCCTGATATCATCTCAGCTGGACGGGCATTCTTATCATATTTCAAAAGAAGAGCTCAATTTTTCCGATTTAGTAACCGACGTAGCACACCAATTTTCCGTGAGATACCAGGATCGGGAACTCCTACAAAATATCCAGGAAGATATTGATATCAATGGTGACCCTTTGCTTTTAAAACTTCTTGTAAGTAACCTTCTTGAAAATGCCAACAAATATTCACCAAAGGATAAAGCGATAACAATTGAACTAAGTAAAAATATCCGGCTGATTCAATTGAGTGTACAGGACCAGGGTTGCGGCATCAGCAAGGACGAAAAGAAAAATGTTTTCAAAAAATTCTACCGGATCGGAAATGAACAAACAAGAACTGCTAAAGGCACCGGGTTGGGATTGTATTTATGTAAAAAAATTGCAGAAGATCACGATGGTACCATTACATTGGAAGATAATGAGCCGAGAGGAACTAATTTTATAGTTAGCTTTTATATTTAAACCGAAAAACGATGTTTGATTCTTCAAAGCCATCCATACTACTGGTAGAAGATGAAGAGAACCTGCATGAAGCTTTAAAATTAAATCTTGAACTGGAAGGCTACCAGGTTACTTCTGCATTTGACGGCATTGCTGCCATGAAGGCTGTTCACGACGAATATTTCGACCTGATTATTTTGGATGTGATGATACCCGAGATCGACGGGTTCAGTGTTACACAAAACATTCGTCTTACAAATACAGAGGTGCCTATCCTCATCTTAAGCGCCAAGGACAGCAGCGCAGACCGGGTTCTCGGCCTGAAAAAAGGTGCCGATGATTACCTGACCAAACCATTTAATCTTGAGGAATTGTTATTGAGAGTTAAGAAACTGATTCAAAAAAACAAGAGGCTGCAGGATAAATCCTCGGTTGGTAATACATACAGTTTTGGAGGGCACACTGTTGATTTTAAAGCCCAGGAAGCCAGGACAGCCAGGGGAGAAAAAATCCAATTAAGTAAAAAAGAAGCCATGCTGTTGAAGCTTTTGATTGAAAACAAAAATGAAGTAGTACCCCGTGAAAAAATTTTGCAATCAGTTTGGGGTTACAATGTTTATCCTACAACACGAACCATTGACAATTTCATTTTGAACTTCCGCAAATATTTCGAAGAGGATAGCCGTAATCCTAAATATTTCCACTCCGTTCGCGGAGTAGGTTATAAATACGCTGAGTGACTGGATGCTACATCTTTCAAAAAAACTTCTATTCTCGCTAGTAAATCTTCTTTTTTAGCCGCTACATCAACATCAGAATAAATTACCAACTGACAATCATTTTGTATGTCAACCAACTCTTTCCTTTGCTCATAAGACAATTCATATTCTCTATTTAGATCAATAAGAAGCCTGTTGATTTCGAGACAATATTGCCTGGTAGTAAATTCCTTTGATGAAATAGCGCTATGTCTTTGCAAATAATTTGTTTTCCCATTTAGCGGAACCTGTATATTTCCCTTTTTTTTTCTCCTCCGGAAAACAATGGCCCCAAGAGGTAACAGTAGCAGTACTGTAATCAACAAGACCCACAATTTTGATGTCCGCTGAACCGAAGGTTTTTCAGCAGCTCTGTGTTCATAAGTTGTAATTGCAGCCACCTCTAATTTTAATGAATCAGTACGCACTGTTTCATAATGTCCAGCTGATGGATTAAAAAAGGAAAACGAAACGGGTGGAATTGAAAACTTGCCTGGCTGATCACAAGAGAAGGTAAATGCATATTTTCTCTGTCCTTCGGTTGGCGCTGCGTTTCTATTCAACTCATCGGAAGTAACAGAATCAAATACATCAAATCCCTGTGGCCAAATAATAGCCGGCACACCAAATTGAATAAAATTTCCTTTACCTGTTATAGTAACCAATAATTGACCGGCGGCTTTTGCTGCAAGTTTTGTTTTTGGGAGAAGTGCACTGATCATAAATTGTCCGACCGCACCTGAAAAACTTGCTGGCTCCTTTAACGGTAATGCTTTGACCGTGATGTCAACTGCATTGGAGGCGATTGCCTTATCAAGTTTTATTTTTCTCCCGGTTACTGAATCGTTGAACTCAACTGTATTCTGTAACTCCATCTCATCAATAGTTAGTTTGCCAGTATGTGCGGGATATAGTCTAAGCTTTCTTAGAACGGATGTATTAAAAACTTGCCCGTTAATGGTTTCAACCGACTGGTGAGATTCATTCGTATTCAATATATCCATTACGCTAAAGCCGTATAGGCTTGGAGCATTGATTACTTCCGAAGTAGATTGGAGCCTGGAATACAATTTAAAGGTTGCCGTTATGTCTTCGCCCAAAAAACAGACGCGTTTGTCAACTTCTGTCTTAACAAAAAGATTTTCTTCAATTAATTTGTCAAGATCAGTTTTTGTTGAAGGTGCATAAAGATTAATATCGGTATAAGTGGAAAGCGCATTAAAGCTTGCTTTGGGTTGCGGCAGAACACGAATGGATATCTCGTCGCTTTTTTCTTGCTCGTTATTTTTAAACCTGGCTGTTACTGAATTTATCCTGATCATTCCGGATTTGGTTGGTACAACCGTGTAGGTTACATTTTCAATGGATTGTTTTTTTCCATTTACCAAAGAATTGCCTTTGTAATAATTTGGACCGCTTATAAGTTGGAGATTGTCAAACTGCGGAGCATTTATTTCTAAAAAGTCAGAAGGATCAATAATGATATACTGGATTTGGAAGGCATTACCTGCAACAACCTGGCTGGGCACAATCGCCTGAATGCGTTGTGCCTGAACGTAGAGAGATGAAAGAAAAAAAATTAAAGCAATGCCGGTCTTTTTCATAATAAATAAAAATAAAGACTCAACTTAATCCACTTCATTTAAATTGATCAACGGCTATAAATCGCCTAACTGCGGACGAATAATAATTTCTTCCACTGTTGCCTGCGGAGACAGAAGCGTACTGTGATAAATGGCCTTTGCTATATCTTCGGCTTCCATAAACCTGGCTTCCGGTAAACCGCTGGCCTTCCAGGAATCTGTATAAGCTGCTCCAGGAATCACTGCTGTAACCTTGATTCCATACGGTTGCATTTCCCGTCGGAGGTTTTTTGTAAATCCAAGCAAAGCAAATTTACTGATGCTGTAAGCACCTCCATTTGGATAAGCTCCAAGGCTTGCAATAGAGCACAAGGTAAAAATATGGCCGACACCTGTGCTCATCATTTTAGGCAAAACGGTTCTTGTAATATGATAAGCACTGTATAAATTAACTTCCATCATTTCTTCAAGAGCTCCGTCTGGTTCATCGGAAACATTGCCCTGGATAAAATTTCCAGCATTATTCACTAACACATCAATAGTATCTGCATTGTTATTTACCCAATCGCCGAATAATTGTGCCTGCACTTTACTTCCAAGATCAAATGCTTTTGCATCAACTGAAATATTTGGAAAGTCTTTTTTCAATTTATCAATGGTTTGTAATAGTTTCTCTTCATTTTTTGAAGTGAGAAAAAGATCATAACCATGCAAGGCAAAAATTCTGGCCGTTGCTTCCCCTAACCCTCTTGATGCGCCGGTAATCACAGCATTCATATGGTTTCTATTAATTTTGACAAGGATACAAATCTAACTTCTATTCTCACGTTCATGAAATACAAACACCTCTTCTTTGACCTTGATCATACCTTGTGGGATTTTGATTCCAATGCAAGGGCTACACTGCACCAATTGCATATTGATCTGAAACTGGTTGATAAAGGCATTCATGATTTTGACCTGTTCTATAGAAATTACCTGGAGCATAACGAAAAACTCTGGGCGAGGTACAGGAATGGTTACATTAAACAGGAAGAACTAAGGATCAAAAGAATGTGGTTGACCCTGTTGGATTTCAGGATAGCAGATGAAGACCTGGCGAGAGAACTCAGCGAATTATTTTTACAATTGTTACCAACAAGAACAATTATTTTCCCGGATACAAAAGAGGTGCTTCAATACCTGGCCGATAAAGGATATGGTTTACATCTTATTACCAATGGTTTTGAGCTAACACAGCACAGTAAATTAAAAAGTTCGGGTTTAAACAATTTCTTTAAATACGTAATTACGTCAGAAGGTTCAAACAGTTTAAAACCCCAGAAAGAAATTTTTGACTACGCACTTCATAAAACCGGGGCAACAGTAAACGAAAGCCTGATGATCGGTGATAGCATTGAAGTGGATATTGCAGGAGCTATTGCAGCAGGAATGGACCAGGTGCACGTAAATTATAACAGAACAGAACAGAGTCTAATTCCAACTTACACCATTACCGAACTGAAACAATTAAAAGAATTCCTGTAAAAAAAATCCCGCTGTAAAGCGGGATTTTCCTTTAGTAGCAAGCAGAGTTAGACGCCTTGCTGCACTTGTGATAAGGGCAGGTTTTGCTTGTGTTTGTAGTTGTTTTTTTCTTGCCGTTTGTTTTTAATGCTGTAGCAGTTACACCTGCTGTAATCAGCAAGCCGGCACTCGCAATTAATACATATTTTTTCATGCAAGGAATTTGTTCCTTTAAGTTAGAACATTTACATGAAACAATGATTGTGAATTCAAGATTGTTTTGCCAAACATGAATGAATAAACTTGAACTGAAGAGTCTACTCCATTAAAGTAATGGACACTTAGAGGATCTATTAATAAGATTGCGCATTGATGTCAACGGTACTGAAAAATAAAAATTCAGCTTCACCATCTTGCTAAAACAGTCACTCCTCCCTTTACTTTCTGATTGATGTTCACTTCCACTTTAGCATCCAGAGGCAACAAAAGATCTACCCGCGAACCAAATTTAATGAAGCCCATTTCTGCCCCTTGTTTCACTTCATCTCCTGGTTTAAGATAATTTACAATACGCTTTGCCAAGGCACCTGCAATTTGTTTTACTAACAACTCCTTGCCTTTATGCCGGTAAACTACACTGTGTCTTTCATTGTCCGTTGAGGATTTAGGATGCCATGCCACCAGGTATTTTCCTTTGTGATACTGGCTGTATAAGACTTCACCACTTACGGGATTCCTGTTAACATGCACATTTAAAGGGCTCATAAAAATCGATAGCTGCAATCTTTTGTCTTTAAAATATTCGTCGGGCTGTACTTCCTCGATCACAACAACAGTTCCATCGCATGGTGCCACCACTACTTCTTCATCATCGACATACGATCGTGCCGGAATTCTAAAAAAAGAAAGAATAAAAATGAGCAGGCCAA
>Ga0070664_100001958_pt1 | contig 16514 bp, 18 predicted proteins | sample KBSC73metaG_FD_65863 | JGI IMG/M metagenome (GOLD analysis project Ga0070664, IMG submission 65863) | Corn rhizosphere microbial communities from Kellogg Biological Station, Michigan, USA - KBS C7-3 metaG | ecosystem: Host-associated > Plants > Roots > Rhizosphere > Soil ... | reverse complement strand
GCCTTGGACAACGTGGTGCGCGCTTCCCCCCAGTGCGGTGATTTCAATTCGCTCATCCGTGCAACTCTCTGGCGCTTGCCCGCGCGGCCTCGTTCGAGAGACGTTCCCGAAGACGGTGCAGGCGCTTGGTGTTCTCTTCCAGCTTCGGCAGCTGATATTTGCGGTCCATCTCCACGACCCGTTCCAGCAGCTGAGCCGCTTCCTGTAGCCGGCCCATGGCCTCATAACAGTCGGCCAGTACATATCGGGCTCCGCCGGTCCGGAGTTCGTCGCAGCTCCGTTCCGCTATCGACTGGCTGGTGTGGCAGCAGGCGACGGCGTCGTCAAAGCGCTGTTGCATCAAAAAGGTCCTGGCCATCATTCGCCAGGCATCCGCAACGCCCCCGTCATTGCCCAACCGGCGCATCAAGAGCATCGACTTTTCGTAATGGCCGATCGCCTCCGAGAACTGGCCCTGCTCCCTGGCGATGAGCCCAAGATCCGAATACAACACGGCCTTGGCTGCCTCATCATGCGTCTTCATCATCAGATCCAGCGCTTCCAGATAATAGGCCTTGGCGCGTTCCCATTCGCCAGCATCGGCGCGCAGGTTCCCGAGATTGGCAAGGGTAGTTCCAATGCCTTTCTCGTCGCCGAAGATCTTCTGTAGTTCCAGCACCTCCTGATAGTAATTCTGGGCTGCGTCCCGGCGGCCGCTCACAGCACAAATATTACCCAGATTCCCGAGCGTCGCCGCCAACGCCCGCTGATCGCCGGTCAAACGGTCGCATTCAAGTGCCTTGGCGTAACAGGTGTACGCTTCGGTGTAATGGCCCCGGCCAAAATGCTCGTTCCCCTGCCGGTTCAGTTCTTCTGACAGTCCATTCTTGAGGGTCATGTGTTGAGCGTTAGTGAGGCCAACTGGCCATTGCGGCTAGGCGAGCGCCCGTTCGACAGCCGCCTTCGCGCCAGTGAGAATCGATGTTCCGTCCCCGACCAGGACGGCGTCGAATTGATACTTCAACAGACGCTGCAGGCCCGCTTTTGCCTTGGTCGCATCCGCATATTTTTCCTCGGGCAATAACGAAAGCGCACCGGCCGGCTTGCCGATCAATGCGTCGCCGACAATGAGCACGCCCCTGCCCTGTTGGACAAACAGCGCCGATTCACCGGGCGATTTCTGATCCTGCAGGTGAATGACCCAGATACCGCCGGGCAGCAATTCTCCATCCTTGAACGTCTTGGTCGGCTTCAGATCCATCTGGGGCGCATCCGCGTCGGGGACTTGCAGCTGGCAGCGGAAATCTGCCTGACAGGCGGCCGCCTCCCGGACGTGGTCGCGATTGGTGACGATGATGTAATCGAGTTGGCCCTGACGACGGATCAACGCGCTGGCCTCTCCTGTCAGCGGTGGCGGATCAACGACGATCCTATGCTCGCCGACGGTGAGAAACAGGCCGTTGAAATTCAGCTGCTTCTCTTCGGAAAACCACGACCACTGCCAGATGCCGGGAAGAAGTGCTTTCATGAGCGCTGTATGGGTACGACGACTTACAACGAGGCCACGGCATCTTTGACCGTTTTCGTGACTTTCGTCAGGATGCTCGGTTCGTTCGGTAAATCGATGATGTCGTCCTCGGGTATGGTGATGAATTTTCGATTCGCGCCCTTGGTCAGCGAAATCAGAAACATGCTGTTCGACGGCGTCACCGGGATCACGACCTGTACTTGTGGGTCGACACCTTGTACCAGCTCCAGAAACTTCTGTTTTCCCACTTCCATTTCATCCATTGCGTGTGTTCCTCTGTGCGCACGGGACAGAACCGCTCCTTACATTTTGTTGTCCCCGCCGGACGCCAGCAATTTATCGACCTCCGCGATGATGATGTCCGCACCCGCCAGATCCATATTGCCAACACGCTGCCAGCGGATCACGCCCTGCTGGTCGATGACATAGACATTGGGAATGAACTTGCCGCCGCCGTAGAGCTTGTCGGTGACTTTGCCGGGATCAAGCAAATAGGGATAGGTGACCTTCACCGGAAACGCCGAGAGGAATTCGCCGACCTCCTTCTTGGAATTACCGGATGAATTGACGCCGACAACCGCCACATTCTTTCCTTGCGTCGTCTCATAGACCTTTTGCAGATTGGTGCCCTGCATCATGCAGGGGTCGCAGATGTGGAAGAGCCCAAGAACCACGACCTTTCCCTTATAGCCATCCAATGACACTGGGTCGCCGCTGATGGCGTTCAAGGCAAAGGAAGGCGCCCTCTCCCCGACCTTGAAGAATCCAGCGGCGAGCAAGAACTGTGCTGAAAGGAGGGGGATAAGCACGGCACCAAGGATCATTGGAAGACGTTTCATGAGGACCTCCATGAGGAGATGTGGGCGCGTAACATGATGCATCCGATCCAGTAGTTTGGCTATCCTACCATGCAGTTTTTTTCTGGAGCAACGGCGGCCGAACCATGGCGCCGCGCATGTCATCGAGGCAGGAAAACGGAGCCGTGAGCCGCGCGTCTTAGCTCGGGCGTTCAAACAGTCCGAGCTGGAATTCCTCGGCCCGCGTGAACGAGATCGGATAGCGCTCGGTGAAGCAGGCGTTGCAGTAGTGATCGGGCGCGCCTGGAGCGGATTTCAGCATGCCGTCGAGGCTCAGGTAAGACAGACTGTCTGCAGTGATGTACTTGCGGATCTCTTCTGTCGAATGGCTCGAAGCAATCAGCTCTTTTTTCGTCGGTGTATCGATCCCATAGAAGCAGGGCGAAATGATCGGCGGAGAGCTGATCCGCATGTGGACCTCTTTGGCGCCGGCCTGACGGATCATCTTGACGATTTTTCGGCTGGTGGTGCCGCGGACCAGCGAATCGTCGACCACGACCACGCGCTTGCCGTGCAGCACTTCCGGAACAGCGTTGAGTTTGACCTTCACGCCAAAGTGCCGGATCGACTGTTCGGGCTCGATGAACGTCCGTCCAACGTAATGGTTTCTGATCAAACCGGTTTCGAAGGGAATGCCGGCGCCTTCGCTATACCCCAGCGCCGCCGGCACGCCCGAGTCGGGCACCGGAATCACGACATCGGCCGGCACCCACGACTCCTGCGCCAGCTGCCGGCCCAGGGCCTTTCTGGTGGCGTACACCGCATTCGCTCCGAAGATCTTGCTGTCGGGCCGCGCAAAGTACACATATTCGAACACGCACATCGCCGGCTGCACGGGAGCAAACGGTTTGTAACTCGTGACGCCCTGTTCGTTCAACACCACAAGTTCCCCCGGCTCGATCTCGCGGACGATTTCGGCATCGAGCAGATCGAACGCGCAGGTTTCCGAGGCCACGAGATAGGTATCCCGCAACCGCCCGAGCGAGAGTGGCCTGAAACCGTACGGATCTCGCGCGGCGATAATGCCGTCGTCTGTGAGCAGAACAACGGAGAATGCTCCGCGCACCTGGCTGAGGGCGTCAATGATCCTGGCGAGCAAGGTATCGGCGCGAGAGTGGGCGATCAGGTGAATGATCACCTCGCTGTCCGAGGTGGACTGGAAAATGGCACCATACGCTTCGAGTTCATTGCGAAGCATCTGCGCATTGATGAGATTTCCATTATGCGCCAGCGCCAGGTTGCCGAAAGCAAAATTCACCGTCAGCGGCTGAACATTCTTGAGGTCATGGCTGCCGGCGGTCGAGTACCGGTTATGGCCGATGGCCATCGGCCCTGTGAGGTTCTTGAGGGTGTGGTTGTTATAGATATCGGCGACCAGCCCCATGCCTTTGTGCACGTGGAAATGATCCCCGTCCGCTGAGACGATGCCGGAAGCTTCCTGCCCTCGGTGCTGCAGCGCATAGAGACCCAGATACGTCAGATTCGCCGCTTCTTTATGCCCGTAGATGCCGAAGACGGCGCACTCGTCGTGAAATTTATCGGGTGAGACGATGGGGAGTTCTTTGCGCATGGCTCGTGCTATTCCTGACTCAACTGCTCTTCAATCGCGTGCGCCCAGCGATCTGACACCTGCTCAATAGGAAGATCGATGCGGCAGCCGTCGCTTAGCCGGCCGCGCTCGACGTCGATGACCAACCGATGTCCGCCCACCTTGCCGATGGAGGCAGCGGGAACACCGGCCGCCGCCGCACGAGTCAACAACGATTCCACCGCATCCGGTCTTGTCGAGAGGATGATCCGCGACTGGCTTTCGCCGAACAAGAGGGCGTCGCGCCGCAACGAACCGAGCCCTAATTTTACCACAGCCCCGTGCGCCGCGTGCGGGCCGGACACACAGCATTCCGCCAAGGCCACTGCGAGTCCTCCGTCCGAGCAGTCATGCGCGGATTGCACGAGTCCCTCATGGATCACTTTCAATACGAACTCATGCAGAGCCTTCTCGGTTTCGAGGTTTAACAACGGCGGAGAGCCCTGTTCCCGGTGCTGGAGGACCTTGAGATATTCGCTGCCTCCCAGATCATCTCGGGAGTTCCCCAGCAGGACAATGGCATCGCCGTCCTCCCGGAACCACTGGGTCATCGCGCGATCTGCCTGTTCAATCAACCCCACCATCCCCAACATGGGCGTCGGATAAATGGAGAGGCCGTTGGTCTCGTTATAGAAACTGACGTTCCCGCTGACGATCGGGATGCTCAAATGTTCGCAGGCGTCTTTGAGACCTTCGATCGCCAGCACGAACTGCCACATGACGTCCGGCCGTTCCGGATTCCCGAAATTCAGGCAATCGGTCAGACCGATCGGTTCGGCACCGGAGCACACCAGGTTTCTGGCTGCCTCCACGACCGCTAACCGGGCGCCCTCGTAAGGGTGAAGCAAGCAGTACCGGCCATTGCAATCGACGGTCATCGCCACCGCTTTATTCGTCCCTTTGATCCGGACGACGGCGGCATCCGACCCCGGTCTCACCATGGTGTTGGTCCGCACCATATGGTCGTACTGTTCGTACACCCATCGCTTGCTGGCAATCGTCGGACTCGACAATAATGTCAGCAACGCAGTATTCACGTCCTTCACGTCCGGAATCGAATCGTAATTCACGTTTGTCAGCATGTCCTGATAGGCGGGGGGTGTGTAGGGCCGCTCATACCTCGGACCGTCATCGGCCAGAGCTTTCGCCGGAATGTCTGCCACGACCTGGCCCTGGTCGAGCACACGCAGGAGGCCGTCCGCCGTCACCTTCCCGACGACGGCCACATCGAGATCCCACTTCCGGCAAATCCGGATGCATTCCTCTTCCTTTCCGGCCTTGGCCACCATCAACATGCGTTCCTGGGATTCGGACAGCATCAGTTCATAGGGTGTCATTCCCGGCTCGCGGCGCGGCACGTGGGTGAGGTCCAGTTCGATGCCGTTTCCGGCTCGCGAGGCCATCTCGCACGAGGAGCTCGTCAGGCCTGCCGCCCCCATGTCCTGGATGCCCACCAGCAGATCGCTCGACATCAATTCCAGACAGGCTTCCAAGAGTAGTTTTTCCTGGAACGGATCGCCCACCTGCACGGTCGGCCGTTTTTGCTCCGACTCGTCATCGAAGGCGTCGGAGGCCATTGTCGCGCCGTGAATCCCGTCGCGGCCTGTTTTCGAACCAAAATAGATGACGGGGTTACCGACGCCGGCGGCAGTGCCACGGAAAATCTTGTCCTTGTGTGCAATTCCGAGGCAGAAGGCGTTTACAAGCGGATTGAGCGAATAGATATCGTCGAACCGTACTTCGCCGCCCACCGTCGGCACGCCCATACAGTTGCCGTATCCGGCAATCCCCGCCACAACACCTCTCATCAGATGGCGGTTCTTGGCACTCTCCAGCCCGCCGAAGCGCAGGGAATCGAGCAAGGCAATCGGCCTCGCGCCCATCGTAAACACGTCGCGCAGAATGCCTCCCACGCCGGTCGCCGCCCCTTGATAGGGCTCGATAAACGACGGATGGTTGTGCGACTCCATCTTGAAGACAACGCACAGACCGTCGCCGATGTCGACGGCGCCGGCGTTCTCACCCGGCCCCTGGACGACCCGCGGGCCAGTGGTGGGAAGCTTTTTCAAGTGCACGCGCGAGCTCTTATAGGAGCAGTGCTCCGACCACATGACCGAGAACATGCCGAGTTCGGTGATATTCGGCTCTCGGCCCAAAATCTCGAGGATCTTCTTGTACTCGTCCTCCGTCAGATTGTGCTGGGTCAGAAGTTCTTTGAGATCTGCAGTATTCGTCTTCATGGATTCCTATACGTCACAACGACAGTGCTTGCTTCTCAGGATCCGGACCTGCGCGTGCTTCGTCGCGAGAAAGACACGTTGAACGGCGCTGCCGCGCGCCAGCCGCTTCGGCAAGGGGCTTCGATGCTGATACCCGCGAATGGACATTTCCTGGACCAGCGCATCATGCCGGCTAAACAGTGCCTTGAGCTTGCCCCGCCAGCGCAAGGTTTCCGGATGACGCGCATAACCTTTCTTCCCGTTCACCAATACCGACCAGATCGCGTGCAGCTCCCGATGCTCGCCGAGCAAATGATTCCGGCAAAGCCTCTTCGGCGAAATATCCCAGATCCGCACACGTATTTCCTCCGCTTGTTCCCTCTCCTTACCGGCCGGGACGAGGCCATGGCCTTATCCCGACCCTACCATTTTTAAGCGATTCTGCTTCAACGACTCCACCAGGGACATGAGGATCAACCGCCCGTCTACATTCCCCAACAACTCCTCCGCGGAGCGCTCGGGATGCGGCATCATGCCCAATACATTCCCTTCGGCGTTCCGGATGCCGGCGATGTTGTCGAGGGATCCGTTGGGATTGGCTTCCACCGTGACCTTCCCCTCCGGAGTGCAGTAGCGAAAGACCACCTGAGCATTCGCCTGTAACCCTGCCAACGTGACGGGATCGGTATAGTAATTCCCGTCGGCGTGGGCGATGGGGATTTTAAGCACCTGCCCCGGCCTACATCCGCCGGTAAAAGGGGTCGCCGCGTTTTCCACGCGCACATGCACATCCTTGCAGACAAAGTGGAGCGAGCGGTTCCGCAGCATCGCGCCGGGAAGCAAGCCGGCTTCGAGCAGGATCTGAAAGCCGTTGCAGATGCCCATGACCAGTCCACCGTTCTGGGCGAACTCTTTCACAGCATGCATCACCGGTGAAAAGCGGGCGATGGCGCCGGTCCGCAGATAATCTCCATAGGAAAAGCCGCCGGGGATAATGATCGCGTCTAGGCCTGACACCGTGGTTTCTTTGTGCCAGATCATTGTCACGGTCTGCGCCAGCACCTGCTCAAAGACATGCTGGCAGTCGTGATCGCAATTGCTACCCGGAAAAACAAGCACTCCGATCTTCACTCTCCCCTCCCTCTCCTACTGCAACTCGTATCTGTATTCTTCTATAATCGTATTCGCCAATAACTTTTCGCACATCGATTTCACCTGCGCTTCAGCCTTCGCTTTATCCGTTTCTTTTACTTCCAGTTCCATATACTTGCCGACGCGAACATTTACCGCGTTTTTAAAACCCAAGGAGTCGAGCGCGTGTTCGATGGCCTTCCCCTGCGGATCAAGAATGCCCTGCTTCAACGTGACATGAATCTTCGCCTTCATTTGCTCCCCTGCTCTCCGGACGCCTTGGTCAATCCATCGACATACCGACGAATTTTAAATATCACTACCACGGTCGCGATTCCTCCCACAGCAAGGGCCGCGAACGCCCACCGCCACGGCGAGTCATCCAATCGATAGGCCATCAGGGCGACGACCCCCGCCCACACAATCACCGCCGCCACCAATCCATAATTCAAAAACGCCTTCAGCATGTCGTTCTCTTTGCCCTTCCTTCCCCAAAAGAAAGGTAATCGCTCGCTCTTTGCAGGTGGCCGCACGTCGTTTTCCCAGTGAAATCGGGGGCGGGTGACGCTGATCTGGGCGCCCGTCCGCCCGCACCAGGGTCCTCACACCGGGCGGGGTGCGAGGACGAGCAATGATCGACGACAGGATCCGCTCTTCATCTTCATCCGCATACCCTCTTCAGCACCTCCTGATACGCCTCCTCTATCTTCCCCAGATCCTTCCTAAACCGATCCTTGTCCATCGACTCCTTTGTCCCCGCGTCCCAGAACCGGCAGGTATCAGGCGAAATCTCATCGGCCAGAATCAGCCGGCCGTTGTGTATGCCGAACTCCAGCTTGAAATCCACCAGGATCATTCGCCGTTCGGCAAAGAACGGCTGCAAGACGCTATTCACTTTCAAGGCGAGCCGCCTGATTTCCACTAGCTGTTCAGGGGTCGCCAGTTTCAGGAGACGCACATGATCGTCCGCAACCAGCGGATCTCCTAACGCGTCGTTCTTGTAGTACCACTCGACGATGGGCGGTTGAATTGCCTCGCCTTCTTTCAGGCCCAACCGCTTGGCCAGACTCCCCGCGATCACATTGCGCACCACGACTTCCACGGGAATGATCGTGACTTTTTTCGTGAGCATTTCCCGATCGCTCTTCCGCTCGACGAAATGCGTGGGGACGCCGCTCTGCTCCAGCAGTCGGAACAATCGCTCGGAGACCTTGTTATTGATGATCCCCTTTTCCACGATGGTGCCCCGCTTCTGCGCGTTGAACGCGGTGGCGTCGTCCTTGAAGTATTGAAGCACCTCATCGGGCTGTCCCGTGGTGAAGATCTTCTTGGCCTTGCCTTCGTAAATGAGCGTGCCTGCCGCCATGGTGTTCTCCGCTGTTCCGAGGCTATTACTGCGCCAGAATTTCGATGAGGTCGTCTAGCCCCTTGGCCGTCCCGAGCCAAGTCGGATGACCGAACCGTCTCGTGTATTGAAACTCTTTCACTTTTTCCAGCGACAAGATCAGGCTATGGAAGTCGTCGAGCTTGGAGGTTTCGAAATACGTGATGAAATCCACATCGTCGAGTCCCGTCGAATGATAGAGTTTGCGCTTGACCGTCTTATGATAGGGCAAGGCTGCCTCAGTATGCTCCTTCATCATCGCCGCTCTGGTTTCCTGATCCAAGGCCCACCAGCCGGCGCTTTTTCGAATGGGAATCACGACCACATAGGGTTTGGCCCCCGGATCGCTCGCGGCCTTTAGCTCAGCCTTCATCTCATCAGGAAAGCCCGGCACGTAATTGGCCTTCTTGGTCAACCCGTGCATCATCCCGGCGACCTTCATCTGCTTTCCGAATGCACTGTTTTGGAGATCGACGAGAAATTTCTGGATGTCGCGCATCTCAGTGGCATGGACTCGAAACAGGATGTCCGCATGATCGGAAAGACCTCTGAGCAGGTAGAGATCGATGACGATATTTTCTCGATGTTGCTCCACCACACCCTTGAGGACGGTCAACAGCGCGATGCGAGTGGCTCCTTCCTTCCTCGCCCAGTCGTCGGTGAAGCTGTAGGCCGCAAAGGTTCCGTAGACTCCGGGGTCGGTGAGGAGTTTGTCGCGGTCGGGGGCCGCAAGACCGCCTCCGGCCCAGAGCAACGCACTCATCGTGACGATGCTGAAAACCGTTGTCCGTGGTCCGGTCATGACCTCCCTTTCCGCGGCCTCGGATGTGAGCCGCCTGCGAAGACTCGCTTAAAAATGTCGTCCACATGCCGCAAATAGTACTTGGGATTGAAACAAGCGGAAATTTCGCTCTTCTTGAGATGCTGTGTGATGAACGGATCCTTGCTGACGAGTTCCTCTAGTCCGCCTGAGCCATTCCAGGAAGCCATGGCATTGCGCTGGACGGCCTCGTACGACTCCTTTCGTTGCGCGCCCTTTTCGATGAGCGCCAGTAGGAGCCGTTGCGAGTAGACCAGGCCGCCCGTGAGCTCGAGATTGCGCTTCATGTTCGCGGGATAGACGACCAGATGATTGATCAGATCGGTGACCTTGGCCAGCATATAGTCGATGAGGATGGTGCTGTCCGGCATGATCACGCGCTCGACCGATGAGTGGCTGATGTCCCGCTCGTGCCACAGCGCCACGTTCTCCATCGCTGCCAGACTGTTGGACCGCACGAGCCGGGCCAGCCCGCACAGATTTTCAGAGACGATAGGATTGCGCTTATGCGGCATCGCCGACGACCCCTTTTGGCCCGCCGAAAAATATTCTTCCGCCTCCAGGACCTCCGTGCGTTGTAGATGACGCACTTCGGTGGCGATTTTCTCGATCGTTGCCCCAAGCAGTGCGAGAGCCGTGGCATACGCGGCGTGGCGATCGCGCTGCACCACCTGGTTGGACACCGGATCGACCGTCAAGCCGAGCTTTTCGCAGACGTAGGCTTCGATGTCCGGCCCCTGATGGGCGAACGTGCCCATGGCCCCGGAGAGTTTTCCGACGGCGATCTCCTTGCGCACCTGCCGGAGACGCGTGAGATGACGGCTGACCTCTTCATGCCAGATCGCCAGCTTGAAGCCGAATGAGATCGGCTCGCCGTGAATACCGTGCGAGCGGCCGACCATCACCTGAGCCTTGTATCGGAATGCCTGCCTTTTGAGTACGGCCAGGAACTCTTCCACGCCCTTCAGGATCAGATCCAACGCTTCGGTCATCTGGATGGCCAGCGAGGTATCGACGATGTCGGACGAGGTCAATCCCATGTGCAAAAAGCGATGCTCCGGTCCGACCGTATCCATCAGCGATTCCAGAAAGGCAATCACATCGTGCTTCGTGATTTTTTCGATTTCGGCAATCCGATCGACGTTGATCTTCGCCTTTTTGCGGATCTTCGCGGCAGTCCCTCGCGGCGCCTGCCCCGCGCGCTCGAAGGCCGCGGTGGCCTGCAGCTCGACCTCCAGCCAGATCTCATATTTGTGTTTGAGGTCCCAAATGGCCTTCATCTGGGGGCGTGTGTAGCGGTCAATCATACCTGTCCTGTGCCTTCATCCCTGACGCCGGCCTGTGGCCTGGCGAACGGCCTCTCGCCGCTTTCCTTCGAGCTTCGCCTCGGTCGCCAACACCTTATCCAGTATCCCGTTGACGAATTTCGCCGCTTCCTCGTCGCCGAAATCTTTCGCGAGTTCGATGGCTTCGTTGACCGTCACCTTGGCAGGTATCTCGTCCAACCAGAGCAACTCGTAGGCGCCGAGGCGGAGAATGTTGCGATCCACGATCTGCATCCTGCTCACTTTCCAATTGGTCGCGTATTTTCCGATCAGCGCATCGAGGTCTTTCTTATGTTCCAGCACCCCCTCGACGAGTTGCTCCGCAAAGGCTTTGGCATCGTCGCTCGCTGTGCACTGCTTCCAGAACTCGTCCAGCCACACGCCGGGCTTGCCGTGGATGTCGTATTGAAACAGGATTTGCAGCGCGCGCTCGCGAGACTGATGGCGAGATCCCATGATTATATGGCGCGCTTTCGTGCAAGCCGTCTCGTGGCGCCGTTTTTTCCGGCGGTCTCTTTCGATGGAGCGGTGCCTTGACTGCCCCGTATCATCCGCATGACGGTCGCCATCTCGATCGCCGACTTGGCGGCCTCGCCGCCCCGATTGAACTTGGTCGGCTCCGCCCGCACGATTGCCTGCGCCACCGTGTCGGTGGTCAGCACGCCGAAGATGACAGGCACATCGGCATCCAGCGCGGCTTGCCCGATGCCCCGGCTCGCCTCTGCGCTGATGTAGTCGAAATGCGGTGTGTCGCCGCGAATGACCGCTCCGAGGCAAATGACGGCATCGAACCGTTTCGTCCCGGCCAGCGTCTTCGCCACGAGCGGAATCTCGAACGCCCCCGGTACGCGCACGACTTCGATATCTTCCGGCATGACACCGTGCTTGGTCAGCCCTTCCACACAGCTGCTCAAGAGCTTGCTCGTGACGAATTTATTGAACTTGGCGACGACGACTCCGAACTTTAATCCCGTCGCGTTATGGGAGCCCTTGCGAAGCTTCATAGCGCCTTTACATTCCCCACGCGTTCCACTCTTCCGCTCTTCCCTACCTTCTAGGAGGGTGGGTGGGGTAGTCCCACCGAGCAGGCGTTGATCGAACCGCCCGACTCACACCTTTTTGAGAATATGCCCCAGTTTCTTCTTCTTGGTTTTGAGATACTTGACGTTCCCCGCATGCGGCTGAATTTCGATCGGCACGCGCTCGACCACTTTCAATCCATACCCTTCGATCCCGACGATCTTGCGCGGGTTGTTGGTGATCAGCTTGATTTGATGCAGGCCAAGATTCGCGAGTATCTGTGCGCCCACGCCATAGTCGCGCAGGTCGGCTTTGAAGCCGAGCTTGAGGTTCGCCTCCACGGTATCGCTGCCCTTGTCCTGCAATCCGTACGCTTTGATCTTGTTGAGCAGACCGATGCCGCGACCCTCCTGGTTGAGATAGAGGAGCACCCCGCGCCCTTCCTTCTGAATGACTTCCATCGCCGCATGCAGTTGATCCCGGCAATCGCACCGTAACGACCCCAGCGCATCCGCCGTGAGACAGCCCGAATGCACGCGCACCAGGGTCGGGCCGCCATTTTCCACCCGCCCCTTCACGAGCGCAATGTGCGTGATATGGTCGATCTCGTTTTCAAACGCAACGGCGTCGAATTCACCGAAAATCGTGGGCAGCCGCGCGCTGGCCATCCGCTTGATGAACGTCTCGCGACGCATGCGGTATTCGATCAAGGCCTTGACCGTCACCATCTTGAGCTTGTGCGTCCGGGCGAATTTTGTCAGTTCGGGCACGCGAGCCATCGTGCCGTCTTCGTTCATGATCTCGCAGATAACACCGGCGGGTTGGAGTCCGGCCAGCCGGGCCAGATCGACCGACCCTTCCGTTTGCCCCGCCCGGCGCAGGACGCCTCCCCGAACCGCCTTCAGCGGAAAGATGTGCCCAGGGCGTGCCAGGTCTGTGGGCCTGGACTTGGGATCGATGGCGACATGGATCGTGGTCGCGCGGTCGGCAGCCGAAATGCCTGTCGTAATGTCTTTCCGAGCGTCGATCGAGACGGTAAAGGCAGTGCCAAAGGCTGCCGTATTCTCGACCGCCTGCTGCGGCAGCTGCAGTTCTTCGACGCGCTCAGGGGTCAATGCCAAACAGATCAATCCGCGTGCGTGCCTGGCCATGAAGTTGATGGCGTGAGGCGTGACCTTCTCCGCGGCAATGACGAGGTCACCTTCGTTCTCCCGGTCTTCATCGTCGACCAGGATGACGAATTTCCCCTTCCTGACGTCGCGGATGGCGGCTTCGATTTCGTCGAAAGGCTTAGACATATCCGAAATCAGGGCTCTGAGGTTTGAAATCTTCCGCCATAGAAGAGGTTCAATTTATCATTGAACATCGATGAATAACATGGGTTTTTTTGGGCTGTACCGGCGCTATGACGGTGTTGAAGGGTGAGGAGTCACGGCTGTCTTGATCGCAACGCAGCAATCACCGTCCCCCAGGCGCACATGACGCCCCCGGCAAAGAGCCACAGGCCGAGATCATAGCTGCCGGTGTTCCCTTTGAGCGTACCGACGGCAATGGGCAGCAAAAATCCGCCGATTCCGCCGGCCGCCCCCACGACGCCTGATGCGAGCCCGATCTCTTTCGGAAACCATTCCGCGACCAGTTGGAACACCACGCCATTACCGAACCCCAACGCACCGGTCGTCACGATCATCATCGTCAGTGCCGTGGGAAGGGACGGGCTGATGATCGCCACCACGCCGGCAGCTGCAACCGGCAAGACATAATGCAGTGTGTTGAGGCCGCCGTGGCGGTCGGCGACGTACCCGCCCACCGGACGAAGTAGGCTGCCCCCCAATCCACACGCCGCGGCAAGAGCGCCGGCACCTATGGCTTCGAAGCGATACACATCGTGGAGCAGAAGCGGGAGCAGGCTACAGAGACCGACGAATCCACCGAAGGTAATGCCGTACAGAAAACATAGCCAATAGGCCACCCGGCGTCGCACCAGCATTGCGGCGCTGTGCCACCAATGCCCGACCGGTGGTCCCTGTGTATCCGGATGTGTCGGAACGAGGATCGTAAAGAGCAGTAGCGAGACTGCGGCAATGCCCGCCATCAACGCACAGACGCCATGCCACCCGAGCGACTGGGCCCATCGTGGCGCGAAAAACAGAATGAATACCGTGCCGACATTACCGGAAGCCGCGAGACCCAAAACGAATCCTTGGGCATCCGGAGGGTAAGCCCTCCCTGCCAGCGGCAAAGACACGGCGAAACTCGCTCCCGCAATGCCAAGGCAGGCGGCAAAACCCAAGGCCTCTCCGTATCCGGTTACCCCCAGCCAGCCCCACACCAGCACCGCACACTCGATGAGCATGATGGCGATTGCCGTACGGCGCGCCCCCATCCAGTCGGCGCTCCAACCTGCCGCGATCCTCAGTAGCGCACCGCCCAATAACGGCAGGGCCACTAGCCAGGCGATCTCCGCATCGCTGAGCCGGAGTGCCTCGGCCAGCGGAATGCTCATCGCGCCAATTAATAGCCACACCATGAAGCTGACCGTGAGATGCAGCCACGCTCCGGCCAACGAAGGCCAATGCCCGCTCCACAGTGTCCGTAATAGGGTCATGTACTCTCTGCTCTCGATCGTGTGTTGTGTCGGTGCGGCATCATAGGGGACGGAGTTTTCTCGCTGCAAGCGAACACCTTAGGGACCTTGGCAGCTTTGTCGGCGCAGGAGGTTCTGCTATAGTTTGCGATTTGTATGGCCAAGCGGCGAGTCAAGAAACAGGAAGCGGAAGTCCTCGAGCCGGAAGTCCTTGGTCCGGCCGACGACATTCCTGAGGGAGACATTCCGGCGACGGAATTGCCTCCGTCGGCAGACAGCAAGCCCAATACCACGGCGGTGGTGCCTGTCACCGCCCTCCAACAGTACCTGGCAGAGATCCGCCGCCATCCCTATTTATCGAAGGAGGAAGAACTCCGCCTGTTCGAAGAGTATCGCACGGACGGCAGCCGGGACGCGGCCGTGAAACTCATCATGGCCAATTTGCGAGTCTCGGTGGCCATTGCGGCGGAATATCTGCATACCGGCGCCGATCACATGGATCTGATCCAGGAAGGAAATGTCGGCCTACTTCAGGCCATCAAGAAATTCGATCCGTCAAAGAACGTCCGCTTCCATGCCTATGCCGCCTGGTGGTCGCGCGCGTACATTCTGCGCTACCTCCTCAATACGTATCGGCTGGTCAAGATCGGGACGACGCAGGACCAGCGCAAACTCTTCTATAACCTCAAGAAGGAAAAATCCAAGCTCGAACGGGAGGGCTTTGCGCCGGATACGAGATTGCTGGCCGACCGGCTCAATGTGCGTGAGCGCGACGTCGTCGAGATGGACCAGCGGCTGGGCAACTGGGAGCTGTCCCTCGATCAACCCCTTGGGGAGGACCAGGACGGCAGCCTCCTCGACATAATTCCCTCCCAGCAGGTCCCGGCCGATGAGCAACTCGCTCATGACCAGCTGCAAACCCTCTTCCGGAAGAAGCTGGCTGAATTCGTGAAGACCCTCGATGAACGCGATGAGGACATTCTGCGGAACCGCCTGCTGTCTGAGACGCCCTTGACCCTTGACGATCTGGGCGCCAAATACGGGATTACTAAGGAACGCACCCGTCAGCTGGAAGCCCGCATCATCAAGCGCCTGCGGGACTACATGAAGAAAGATATAAAGGATTTCGACCGGTTACGCGCCTGAGTCTTTTTCTTCCTCCCTCCCCTCGAATAGTCTGGCATATCCGGATGACCTTCGGGTATTATGCCCACTTCCCGAGCGCTCGGGGGACAGAAAGATTTCTTCGCCGGTCCCCCTTGACTCAATCGAAGACGGGGCTATCTCTCGCTCAGCTTCGCAAGATCAGGGATCCTGCTCGCGTGCGGGTCGTCAAGACCGCGGTCATCGAGTGCGAACCCGTTCTAAATTGTCGACATCTTTCGGGTTAACTTACACCACGAGGAGGTTTGCGTTATGAGCACAGCTGCTAAGGAGAAGAAGAACGTGGCCAAGGGCTTCCAGCCCCTCGGCGACCGCGTGTTCGTCACCTACACTGAAGAGTTGGATCGGACAGCCGGCGGGATTTATGTGCCGGATTCGGCGAAGGAAAAGCCGCAGCGGGGTATCGTCCAAGCCGTCGGCAAGAAGGTCGAAAACGTGAAAGTCGGCGACCAGGTTCTGTTTGATAAGTATTCAGGCAGCAAGCTCCGGATCGAGGACGAAGAGTGCTTGATCCTCAAAGAAGAAGATATCCTCGGGGTTTTTACTAATTAATCTGAATCAACCACCAGACGACTGACTTTAACGGAGGAATCACATGGCTAAGCAACTACTGTACAGCGAGGCAGCTCGGGCCTCCATTCTCAAGGGGGTCAACCAGCTCGCCGACGCCGTCAAAGCGACTCTCGGCCCCAAGGGCCGCAACGCGATTTTGGACAAGAAATTCGGCGCACCGACGATCACCAAGGACGGCGTGACCGTCGCCAAGGAAATCGAACTCAAGAACCCCTACGAAAACATGGGCGCTCAGCTCGTCCGCGAAGTGGCCAGCAAGACCAGCGATACTGCCGGTGACGGCACGACGACTGCGACGGTATTAGCCCAAGCCATCTATCGCGAAGGTGTGAAGAACAT
>Ga0070664_100001952_pt1 | contig 16595 bp, 17 predicted proteins | sample KBSC73metaG_FD_65863 | JGI IMG/M metagenome (GOLD analysis project Ga0070664, IMG submission 65863) | Corn rhizosphere microbial communities from Kellogg Biological Station, Michigan, USA - KBS C7-3 metaG | ecosystem: Host-associated > Plants > Roots > Rhizosphere > Soil ... | reverse complement strand
CCCTTCAAGGAGGTCGAGTTCGACATCATGTACGGCACCGGCATCTCCCGGGAGGGAGACCTCCTGGACATGGCCTCGGCCGAGAACATCGTCGAGAAGAGCGGCGCCTGGTACGCCTACGCCGGCGAGCGCATCGGCCAGGGCCGGGAGAACGCCAAGGATTACCTGCGCGACCACCCGGAGGTCGCCGCCGCGGTGGAGCGGAAGCTTCTGGAGAAGGTGGGTGTCCTGAAGCCCGCGGTCCAGGCGGTCCCGGACGAGGCGGACGAGAAGCGCGCCCGCGTCAAGGCCGTGAAGTGACCGCCGGTCGTGTCTGACCGGGTGCCCGCGCCCCGGTCGACACCGCTGCTCGACGCGTGGTCTGCTTGAACTGTTCGCCCGCCGGAGGTTAGGTCACTCGGTGAAGTCAGGGCCCGGCGCTCGATTGGGTCGGAAGCGCCGGGCCGCAGCGAGGGGCGGGGCGCAGGAGTCATGGGTTTCGGTCAGTCCGGCTGGTTCACGGCACTCCTGGAACAGGAGCTGGCGCAGCACCAACCTCTGATCGACGCGCGCGCTCCCGGACAGAGCCCCCGTGCGCGTGCCCGCGCGCATGTCCGGATGGTGCTTCAGGACAGCGGTCTGCTCTACGGCACTCCGGAGCAGGTCGAGCACCCGATGGGGATGACCCGGGACGAGCAGCTGTCTCTGGCCGTCCTGCGGACCCTGGTGAGGCTGGGGCTGGATCTGGCGGACATCGCCGGGCTCGGGCCCGAGCGCCGCGTGGAGCGGCTGATCATCCTCTTCGCGGTCTGGAGCGGGCACCTCCGGCTCGCGGAGACGCTCCAGCTCTCGCTTCGCGAGACCGGAGCCCTTCCCCGTCGGAGCGTGGCCCGGCTGGAGACGCTGCTCGAGGACCGGGCGATGTCGCTCGGAGCGGACCCGGTCTATGGGCTCATGCTCCACAACGGCGCGGCGTACGTGGACGCGCAGCTCTTCGCTCACCTGGCTCTGGCGGCGTGGCTCCACACCCGCCTCGGCATTCCGCAGGCGCGGCGGCGGCTGGCGGTCGCCTCGCGCCAGAAGGCGATGCTGGTGGAGGTGCTGACCGCGCTGGCCTGTGCGGAGCGGCCGCCCACCCCCGCGGCCCGCAAGGCCATCCTCCGCCAGGTGGACTCGCTGGCTCTCCCCAAGCCGGTCGGGCCCCTGCTCCGCGAACGGGTGAAGGAGGTCTTCCGCGAGCAGCCCGATCTGGACGTCCTGGTCCGCCCGGTGCGGAGCCTTCCCTTGCGGCGGTTCATCCTCCAGCAGACGCTTCTCGCCTCGCTGGTGGAAGGGCGGCGATCACCGGGCGAGCTGGCCTTCCTCCGCGCGCTGGCGCGGGCGCTGCGCATCTCGCCCGAGGCCCTCCTGGAGATCGAGGGCGAGGTGGCCGAGTTCTACGCCCAGAACCGGTCGGTCCTGGACGTCTTCGCGGTGAGCGACAACGCCGCGTCCCTGGGCGACGAGTGGGTGAGCGCCATGCTCCGCTCGCTCGACGAGAACGTGAAGGCGCTGCTTCTCGAGGCCCGGATGATGGGGGAGCTCTCGGTCTTCCTCGGCAAGCTGGCCCTCGGACAGACCCTGACTCCGGACGAGCGGCGGCGGATGCGGCTCGAGCTCATCGACCTCGCCAAGGCCATCCCGGCGCTGGCCATCTTCGCCGCGCCGGGCGGGCTGCTGCTCCTGGCGGCGCTGGCCAAGGTGCTCCCCTTCAGCATCCTTCCCAGCGCGTTCCAGGGGACCCGCCGGCCGGCCCTTCCCGCCGAGGTGCGTGCGGCGGATGCGTCGGTCAGGCTTGCTCGGCCCGGCGACGTACCGCCGTGATGAGGCGCCGCAGCTGCTCGCTGGTGGCCGCGTAGTCCTGCCGTCCCCGGTCGGCCGAGACCTGCTGCTCGAGCTTGGGGAGCACCGGCAGCAGCTGGCGGGCCGCAGCGGTGTCCCCCTGCACCAGCCACATCAACGCCTGGAGCACGGCCGCGCGGGTCTCGGGCTCCTTGTCCGCCAGGTGCTCGCTGAGCGGCTTCACCGCCTCGGACTTGCCCATCCGCCCGAGCTCGAGCGCCGCCCGCTGCCGCACCGGGCCCTCGGCGTCGCCGAGCTTGGTCGACCAGCAGTCCAGCGCCGCCTTGCACTGCGCGGCGGCCTTCAGCGGAGCCTGGAAGACCTTCACCGTCTTCAGCCGGTTGGCGGCCACCTCGTCCACCGGGAGGTTGCAGCCGTACTTCTTGCAGTCGGCCGCGGTGGCCTTCGGCTCGTCGGCGGCGATCCGATCCATCGCCGGCTGGTCGCGCTCGTCGCCGACCATCCCCAGGGCGCCGATGGCGTACTGCCGCGCCTCCCATGGCCCGTGCGCAGCCGAGCGCTGCAGGGCGGGGACCGATTCACGGCCACCGATGAGCACCAGCGCCCGGGCGTACTCGGCGCGCGCCAGTGGCTCGGGCTCGTCGAGCATCGCCTCCAGCGCGCGGCGCCCCTCGGCGGAGCGCATCTTCCCCAGGGTGCTCGCCGCGGCCATGCGCGCGTAGAGCGTCTGCTCCGGGGCGCTGGTCTTGTACGAGAGCTGCTTCACCAGCGCAGGCTCTGCCGAGGGCGCCCGGAAGTCCCCCAGCGACTCGGCGGAGCGCACCAGCACCACCGCCTCCGCCACGTCGTTGGACCGGGCCCAGGAGGTGAGGTCGCGGTCCTTCCCCTCCAGCACCGCGGTCAGTGCCGCGGCGGCGGGCTTGCCGATCTGGAACAGGGAGTAGCTGGCCTCCTGGGCGAAGACGGTGTTTCCGCGCTGCTTGAACATCGCCTTGAGCAGGCTGGGCACGGCGCGCGGGTCGCCGATCTCGCCCAGCGCGACGATGGCCCGGCGATTCACCGCCGGCGGGCTCTTGTCGTCGAGCGCGAGCTCTACCACCGTGGGCACCGCGGCCTGGGCGCGCAGCTCTCCCAGCGAGGCGATGGCGTCCTGGCGGACGTAGTCGTCCCGGCTGCGGAGCAGCGCGATGAGGGCGGTGGCGCCCCGTGGATCCTTGATGTCGCCGAGGGCCTGGGCGATCGCGGCGTTCATGCGCGAGGTCGCGCCGTCCGCGGTGTTGACGTCGAGGGCGGCGGCCAGCGGCTCGACGCTCGAGGGGTCCTTCAGCTCACCGAGGGCGCGGGCGATGACCGCGCGGGTCTCGGGGCTCTTCTCCGAGGCCAGGCGGGCGTTCAGCATCGGCGCGAACCGCTTGTCCAGGCGTTTGCTGGAGCGGAGGGTTTCCAGGACCCGCACCTTCTCGCTCGGTCGCTGGGCAGCGTCGAGCTGGGCCTCCCAGTACTCGGGGGTGCTCGGGTCCTTGCTGCAACCGCCGGCGAGGAGGCTCAAAGAGAGCGCCAGTGCGACCGCAGCTGCGGTGCGTCTCATCCGTCCCCTCCGGGGGTGGCTGTGCCGACGAAAACCGGTGAGTTTTACGCCAATCGCCTGACTGCTTCCAATTCAGCGTGGCGGGCGCGAGGCGGGAGCCTGGCCTGGTGCGACCCCGGGTAGAGTGGCCCCCTCACTCGTGAGCCCCGAGGCCTACACCCGACGCCAGGTCCTGGTCGACCGCCGCTTCCAGCTGAAGTACGCGGTGGGTCTCGCGATCGGAGGCGCGTCCCTCTGCGCGGCCTTCGGGGGCGCGGTCTGGCTTGCCCTCCACCAGGCCCGGGAGACGCTCGGGCCCGAGGCGCAGGCCACCCTCCAGGGCACGGAGACGACGGTGGTGGTGCTCAGCGCCTTCATGGCGCTGGTGATGGCGCTGGTGCTCTCGCTGGTCGGCCTGCTGGTGTCCCATCGAGTCGCCGGGCCGATGCGGGTCCTGCGCGGCCAGCTCCGGCAGCTCGCCGAGGGCCGGTACCCGCGCTGGCGGCCGCTGCGCAGCCACGACGAGCTGCGGGACGTGTTCGCCGAGTTCCACGCCACAGTGGACGAGCTCCGGCGGCGGGAGCTCGAGGAGCTCGCCGCGGTGGAGTCGGTCCTGGCCACCGGGAGTGGCGGCGACACCCGGGAGACGCTCGCCTCGCTGGCAGCCGCGAAACGAGCGCGCCTGGGCGGGCTCGACGATGGCTGAGCCGGCGCGCATCGCCTTCTTCGGAACGCCACCATTCGCCGTCCCGGCGCTCCGGGCCTGCCAGGCGGTGGGGACGGTGGTCGCGGTGGTGACCCAGCCGGACCGGCCCCGAGGGCGCGGGCAGCACGTCACCCCCTCCGCGGTGAAGGCCGAGGCCGAGCGGGCGGGGCTCGCGGTCCTCCAGCCCCCGAAGCTGAAGGGCACCGACTTCGGCGAGCGCCTCCGGGCGCTGCGGCTGGACGTGGCGGTGGTGGCGGCCTACGGGCGCATCCTTCCCCCGGACGTGCTCTCCGCGCCGCGGCTCGGATGCGTCAACGTCCACGCCTCGCTGCTCCCGCGATGGCGCGGGGCCGCTCCCATCCAGTGGGCTCTCGCCTCGGGCGACGCGGAGACCGGCGTGGGCCTGATGCAGATGGAGGCGGGCCTGGACACCGGGCCGGTGCTCGCGTTTCGCCGGACACCCATCCTGCCCGACGACACCGCGGAGACACTGCAGCAGCGGCTGGCCGAGCTGGGCGGCGTGCTGGTCCGCGAGGAGCTGCCGCGGTTCCTCGCCGGCGCGCTGACGCCGCGTCCCCAGCCGGAGGAGGGGGTCACCCTCGCCCGGCTGATGGAGAAGGAGGACGGCCGGCTCGACTGGACCCGGTCGGCGGTCGAGCTCGAGCGGCGCGTGCGGGCCTTCATCCCCTGGCCCGGGGCCTGGACGCAGCTCGGGCCCCACCTCCTCAAGGTCTGGCGGGCGGAGGTGGTGCCAGGCTCCGGCCCGCCGGGCACGGTGCTCGCGGCGCACGGCACCCTGGACGTGGCCAGCGGCGAGGGGGCGCTGCGCCTGCTCGAGGTGCAGCCGGAAGGGAAGCGACGGATGACCGCCGCCGAGTTCCTGAGCGGACATCGCCTGAAGGAGGGGGAACGTCCCTTCGGAGGAGGCGTGCCATGAACGTGCTCGTGCTCCACGGACCGACGCTCCAGTTCCTGGGACAGCGCGCGGGAGATCCACCGGGGCTCACCCTGGCCGAGGTGGACCGGCGCCTGGCGGAGAGGGCGCGGGCCCTGGGACACGTGCTGCGCACGGTCCAGAGCAACCACGAGGGCGCCCTGGTGGATGCGCTGTGGGAGCAGCGCACCTGGGCGGAGGGCGTGGTGCTCAATCCGGGTCCTCTGGCGCCGGGCTCGCACGTGCTGCGGGCCGCGGTGTCCGCCTCGAGGATGCCGGTGGTGGAGGTGCTGCTGGCGCCGGCCAAGGGGAGGGCAGCGGCGAAGCGCCGTTCGCTGCTGCGAGAGGTGTGCGCGGCCCACGTCGCGGGCACCGGCGCCGAGGCGTACCTCGAGGCGCTGGAGCGCCTGTCCCGTGCCGCGGGCCGGGCTGTCGCGGCGAGGATGACCAAGACGCTCGGGCGTGCGTCCGAGGCGGCGCGTGCGCGCGCAGAAAGGGACCCGGAGAGCAGCGGCGAGGTCCCGGCTCGTGCGGCGGCCCGGTCTGCTCCACCCGCTGCCCCCCCACCGGCACGCGCCTCCGGCCGGTCCGCGCCCGCGGCGCCGGCGGCCCGGGCGAAGACGCTCGGCCCGGCGCAGCCCGCGCCGGCACGGGGCGCGCCGAGAGCGGCCCAGGACATCGTGCCGTCGGCCGGCGCCAAGACGCTGGGTCGTGCCGGGCCCCAGCCGGCGCCCGGAACACGTCGTCCGGGCGCAGGGCTCACCCGGGCCGAGGTGCGCTCGCGCATCGCCGACCGGCTGGCCGGGCGCCTGACCCCGGCCGGGCTCGCCACCTGGGCGAGGGGAGAGTGGGTGGCGCTGCAGCGCGGGGCGCCCGTCGAGACCGGTCGCCGTGACCAGCTGGAGGAGGTGCTGCAGGCGCTCTTCCTGGCCGTGCAGCCGAGGGGAGCGCTCAGCGACCATCAGCTGGTGGAGTGGATGGCGGCGCTGGAATGAACGCGCGGGCCGTGGCCATCGACGTGCTGGCCCGCGTCGAGGCCACCGATGCCTACCTGAACGTGGTGCTCGATCAGCGGCTCGCCGAGGCGCCTCTGCGCGACCCGCGCGATGCGGGTCTGGTGACCGAGCTCTCCTACGGCGCGACCCGGCGGCGCCTCTCCCTCGACCGGGTCATCGCCTCCTTCTCCGACCGGCGGCTCGCGGCGCTCGAGGAGCGGGTGCTGGCCGCGCTCCGCGTCGGCAGCTACCAGATCTTCTTCTCCCGGGTTCCTCGGCGCGCCGCGGTGTCGGAGACCGTGGAAGGGCTGAAGCAGATCGGGCTGTCGCGGGCCTCCGGCTTCGTCAACGCCGTGCTCCGGAAGGTGGCGGGGGTGGAGTCCATCCCGCTTCCCCCGGAGTCCGATCTGGCCGAGCACCTCTCGGTGCGCGAGAGCCATCCCCGCTGGCTGGTGGAGCGCTGGCTCCGGAGGTACGGCCGCGCCACCGTGGAGACGATGCTCGCGGCCAGCAACGACTCGCCCGGGGTGACCGTCCGGACCAACGCTCGCGCAGGGACGCGCGAGGCGCTCGCGGGGCTGTTTGCCGAGGCGGGCCTCGCCGCCTTTCCCACCGAGCGCTCCCCGGTGGGGCTCCGTCTGCCCTCCCCGGGGCCGGTGGAGGAGCTGGTGGGGTTCGCCGAGGGGCTCTTCCAGGTGCAGGACGAGGCCGCGCAGCTGGTGGGCCTCTATGCCGCCATTCCCGAGGGAGCGCGGTTGCTGGACGCCTGCGCGGCACCGGGAGGCAAGGCGTGTCACCAGGCCGAGACGCACCCGGTGCTCGCCGTCGACCTCTATCCGGCGAAGCTGGAGAAGATCCGTTCCGAGGCGCGCCGGCTCCGGCTCGAAGACCGCATCGAGGTGCTCGCGCACGATGCGACCGAGCCCTTCCCCGAATCGGTCGGCCCGGTGGACGCGGTGCTGCTCGACGCGCCGTGCACCGGCCTCGGCACGCTCCGGCGCCATCCGGAGCTTCGCTGGCGCCGCGAGGAGCCGGACCTGGCACGCCTGGCCACGCTGCAGCGGCGCATCCTCGAGCGATGCCAGGCCGTGGTGCCGCCGGGGGGACTGCTGGTCTACGCCGTGTGCAGCACCGAGCCCGAGGAGGGGCAGGACCAGGTGGAGCTCTTTCTCCGGAGCCATCCGGATTTCACGCTCGAGCCGCCGTCGATCGCCGACCGACTCGGCTGGCCCCTCGTGCAGGGGGCCTTGCGCACGCTGCCCGGGGCCGAGGGAATGGACGGCTTCTACGCGGCCCGGCTCCGTCGTCTGGCCTGATCGGTGATTTTTCGTGCCCCGGCCACGTCTGGAGTCGGCACAATGCCCCGCCCCTACCCGGAGACGTCCATGACTCGAGCGCTCATCGCCGCGCTGTGCCTCGCCACCCTTCCCGCGCTCGCCTTCGAGGGCGTCATCGACACGAAGATGAACGCGACCGGACCGGCGAGCGCGCAGGGAATGTCGATCGCCGGCAACGGGAAGATCTACCTGAAGGGCCTGGACTCCCGGATGGAGCAGGAGATGAAGCTGCCCGGCAGCAGCGGTCCGATGAAGCAGGTCGTCATTCACCGCAGCGACGAGGGAGTCACCTACATCGTCAACGACGCCAACCAGACGTACCAGAAGATTGGCGCGGACAAGGACGAGCAGCCGCCCAGCGACACCAAGTGGACGGTGAAGAAGCTCGGAAAGGAGACCATCGCCGGGCGGAGCACGGAACACGTGCAGGTCTCGCAGCAGGGAAAGAACCCGATGGAGCTGTGGGTGGACACCAAGCTCGTCTCGTCGGGAGATCTGGAGAAGGCGTTCGCCGCCGGGGATCGGCGCGCCGGCGGCTGGTGGAAGGCGCTGAAGGAAGCCGGGGTAGCCGGTGTTCCCCTGAAGGTCGTCTCCAAGCACGAGGGGGACACCGGGATGACCTGGGAAGCCACCTCGGTGAAGGCGCAGTCCGTCCCCGACTCGATGTTCAAGGTGCCCGCCGGCTACACCGAGGGGAGAGGCTCCGGCATGGGCCCGGGGATGAGCTCTCCCCACCAGCCGCAGCAGCAGCAGATGCGCGATCAGATGATGGAGCGGCTGTCGCCCGAGCAGCGCAAGCAGGTCGAGGAGATGATGAAGCAGCGGGGAGCCGGCAACTAACGCCGAAACCACCTGGATCGATCCGTCCCTCGCTTGCCCTCGCGGCCGATCCCCGCGTCGCTCCTCCGTCACGTGACGACGGCCACGCTCCGTCGTCGCTCCTAGGCCTCGGCCGCGGTCGCCGCGCGATCATCCGGTCCATCCAGGTGGTCTCGGCGTTGTAGCGCCCGGACCGGCGGGTCAGTCCTCGGCGCCCGCCGCGTCCTTGAACGCGTCCAGCACCGCCTGCGAGGCGCGGTCGAGGTACTTCCCCTTCCGCACCAGCAGACCGATGGGGCGGGTGAAGGTGCCCTCGGCGAAGGGCCGCGCCACCAGCGTTCCCTGGGCCAGCTCGTGGGCCACGGTGGCGGCGGGGAGGATGGAGATCCCCACGCCCATCTCCACGGCGCGCTTGATGGTCTCCACGTTGTCCATCTCCATCACCGGCTCGAGCTCCACGCCCTTCTCGCGGAAGATGCGATCCAGCGCCTTCCGGGTGGGCGCCTCACGGTCGAAGGCGATGAAGGGAGTGTCGGCCAGCGCGGTGAGCGACACCTTGGACTTGGCCGCCAGCGGATGGCTGGGCGAGCACACCAGGGCCAGCTTGTCGTCGCGGAAGGGGACGATGTCCACGCCCGCGCGCGGCTGCGGGTAGGCGACGACGCCGATCTCCGCGGCGCCGAGGATGACGTCGTCGTAGACCTGATCGCTGCGGCGATAGATCAGCCGCATGTTCACCTTGGGGTGAGTCTTCAGCAGGCGCTTCTGGATGGTCTGCAGCTCGTGGAGGCCCACCGAGTAGATGGTGGAGACCGTGCAGGTGCCCACCACCTCCGCCGCCTGCTCGCGGATCTCCTGCTCCACCTCGCCGAACCGGGCGAGGATCTCCTTGCAGCCCCGGAAGAGACGCTCACCGGCGGGCGTCGGCGTGACCTGGCGCGCGCTCCGGCTGAGGAGCTTCTGCTCGTAGCGGTTCTCCAGCGCGCGGATCTGCTGGCTCACCGCGGACTGGGTGACGTGATTGAGCTGGGCGGCGCGCGAGAAGGAGCCGGTCTCGACCACGTCGCAGAACATCTTCAGCGACTCGAGTTGCATGAGGCACCCTCATTCGGAGGACGGCCGGTATTAGCGTCCGTGGGTTGCTCGTGCAAACCGTTCTGAAGAGTCGCTCATGCAGACTCACCGGAATCAACGGGGAGTGCGGCTCCGGTGAGCGCGGCTGCTGCCGTCGATGAGAGGTAGAGCACGAGCTCCGCGACCTCCTCCGGGCGCACCGGCCGGCCCATGGGGTTGCTGGCGAGGATCGCCTCCCGCGCCTGCTCCGGGCTCCGGCCGGTCTTGTGGACCACCGACTCGACGGCGCGGGTGAACATGTCGGTCTGGGTCCACCCCGGGCAGACCGCGTTCACGGTCACGTTCCTCTTTCCCCACTCCACCGCCAGCGCGCGGGTGAGGCCGAGCAGCGCGTGCTTGCTGGCGCAGTACGCCGACGTGTAGCGGATGCCCTTCAGCGAGGCGATGGAGCCGATGTTGATCACCCGGCCCCCGCCGGCCTCCGCCATGCGCGGGATGAGCGCCCGGCAGAGCACGTACGGGGCCACGACGTTGACCTGCATCACCGCCGTGAGATCTTCGGTGCCGGTCCCCTGCAGCGGCGCGGAGAGGGAGATGCCAGCGTTGTTCACCAGCACCGCCGGGACGGGCTCGGCGGCGGCCAGCGCGTCCGCCGCCGCCTCCAGGTCGGCGGGATGGGAGAGGTCACAGGCCATCGGCCGGATGCGAGCGGCCAGGTCTCCGGCCTCCTGACGCAGGCCGTCCAGACTTTCCGCGGTCCGGGCCACCGCGGTGACGGGCCACCCCGCGCGAAGGAAGGCGAGGACGATCGATCGACCGATTCCCCGGTTTGCTCCGGTCACCACCGCGCCCCGCTCCTGAAGCTTGCTCATCGTGCGCGGCACCCTACCCGGAGCGGCACCCGGCCCGGGAGCGTGGCAGAGTCCGCCCGGCCATGCAGAGCCAGGCACGGAAGCGGGTCCGGCGATTCCAGGCGGTGAGCCACGCGCTCGCGGGCTTGAACCTCGCGTACCTCGCGCTGAGCGGGGACCAGGGCGGCAGCTCGCTCCCCTGGGTGGCGGGGATTGCAGCGGTGCTGCTCCTGGGCCTGGTGGGCTGGGAGCAGTTTGCGCCCGGATCCCAGCCCCCGATGGCGGAGATCGCCGCCGAGCTGCTGGGCATGGTGGTGCTGGTGACGGAGGGGCTGGAAAAGCTGCACCTCGGGAAGCGCTATCTTCCCTTCGCCTACTTCTTCTCCGCGGCGGTGCTCGGGGCCGCGATTCTTCTGCACCGACGCAGGCACCGGTACGAGGCGGCGGCGGAGAAGGGAGTGGCCGGATGAGGACGCTGGCCCTCCTGACCTCCGGCGGCGACAGCCCGGGGATGAACGCCGCGATCCGCGCGGCGGCGAAGACCTGCGCGGCCCGCGGTGTCCGGCTGCTCGGGGTCCGCGAGGGCTACGAGGGGCTCATCGACGGTCGGATGGTGGAGGTGGTCCCTGGCCCCTGCGCACTCCTCGGAGAGACCGGGCTCGACATGCTCGGAGGTCAGGGCGGCACGGTGCTCGGCTCGGCGAGGAGCGCGCGGTTCCGGGAGCCCGCTGGACGTGCCCGCGCTGCCGAGGTGCTCCGCTCCGCGGGAGTGGAGGGGCTGGTCGTCATCGGCGGCAACGGCTCGCTCACCGGGGCGCATCTGGTCGCCCGCGAGCACGGTGTCCGGGTGCTGGGCATGCCGGCATCGATCGACAACGACATCGGGTGTACCGCCCTGGCCATCGGGACCGACACCGCGCTCAACACGATCGTGCAGGCCTGTGACCACATCGACGACACGGCGCGGGCTCACCACCGGGCATTCGTGGTCGAGGTGATGGGGCGAGCCTGCGGCTACCTGGCGATGGCGTCGGCGGTGGCCGCGGGAGCGGACGCGGTGCTCTTCCGCGAGCAGAAGCGCGACGAGGAGACCATCGTCCAGGCAATCGCCGGGATCATCCAGCAGGGATTCGCCCGCGGAAAGCGGCGGGTCCTGGTGATCAAGGCCGAGGGCGTGGAGATCCCCTGCACCCGGCTGGTGCGCCAGGTGGAGGAGCGGCTCGGAGGGATGGAGGTCCGGGCGGTCGTGCTGGGCCATCTCGTCCGGGGCGGCCACCCGAGCTTCCTCGACCGGCACCTCTCCGCGCGCCTCGCCTTCGGTGCGGTGGTGGCGCTGCTCGAGGGCGCGACCGACGAGATGGTGGCCTGGAACTCGCCGCTGCCGGGTGGGATCGCCACCTCGGACGGCTCGGTGAAGCGATTCCCCCTGGAGCGCGTGCTGCAGGAAACGGCGGCCCTCGAGGACGGAAGCAGCCCGGTCATGACCCGGCGGCTGCAGCTGCTGCAGCAGGTGGAGGGTGTGCTGCCGCTGTAGCCGGAGGAGCAGAGGAGGCGGACGTGGAGCGGAGCGGGGTGGAAGCGCTGTACCGGCTGGACGATGCGCTCTCGGCGGAGGAGCGCGCGGTGCGCGACGCCGTGGCCCGGGTCGTCGACGGCGAGGTGCTGCCGGTCATCGCCCGGCACTTCCGGGAGGGCACGTTCCCGGCGCAGCTGATTCCCCGTCTCGGGGAGCTCGGTGTGCTCGGGGCGAACCTCACCGGGTACGGCTGTGCCGGGGTGAGCAACGTGGCCTACGGGCTCGGGCTCCAGGAATTGGAGCGCGGCGACTCGGGGATGCGGAGCTTCGCCTCGGTCCAGGGCTCGCTGGTGATGTACCCCATTCACGCCTGGGGCTCGGAGGAGCAGAAGCAGCGCTTCCTCCCAGCGATGGCCCGCGGCACGTCCATCGGCTGCTTCGGGCTCACCGAGCCGGAGGCAGGGTCGGACCCGGGGGGCATGAGGACCCGCGCGGTGCGCGACGGCGACGGTTGGGTCCTCGACGGGAGCAAGGCCTGGATCACCAACGGCACGGTCGCCGACTTGGCCGTGGTGTGGGCCAAGACCGACGACGGCGGGCCGGATTCCATCCGTGGCTTCCTGGTGGAGAAGGGGATGACCGGCTTCGCCGCGCGGGAGATTCCGGGAAAGCTGTCGCTCCGGGCGTCCTGGACCGCCGAGCTGTCCTTCACCGAGGTGCGTGTCCCCGCCCGCAACGTGCTCCCCGGCGTCCAGGGTCTGCGGGGTCCCCTGAGCTGCCTCAACAATGCCCGTGCGGGGATCGCCTTCGCGGTGACCGGCGCGGCCATCGCCTGCTTCGAGGCGGCCCAGGCCTACGCCGCCCAGCGGCGGCAGTTCGATCGGCCCATCGGCTCGTTCCAGCTGACGCAGGAGAAGCTGGCGGACATGCTGGAGCGCATCGTCCAGTCGCAGCTGCTGGGATTGCGCCTCCTCCGGCTCAAGGACGAGGGGAAGGCGAGCCCGGTGATGGTTTCCCTCGCCAAGCGCGCCAACGTGCGGGCGGCGCTGGAGGTGGCCCGCTCGGCGCGGACCATCCTCGGGGCGAACGGCATCACCGACGACCTTCCGCCGCTGCGGCATGCGCTCAACCTCGAGTCGGTCCTGACCTACGAGGGCACCCACGAGGTGCACACGCTCGTGCTCGGCAAGGCGATCACCGGCATCGACGCGTTCGGATAGGGGGCGCGTGCACGCAGGCCTGCGAGTGTTCCTTCTCGCGCTGCTCGTCGATTCGTGTCCTGGACTGTACTGACGGTGCGCCCGCCTCTGCGCCAGTCTCTCTGCCGTGCGCTCTACCATCCTCGCTGCTCTCGTTCCCGTCGTGCTCGGCTGCGCCCATCCAGGAGGAGCCCCCATGCCCACCCCGACCTTCGACAATCCGGCCGGTCTCTCCACGCCCCGCGGCTACACCCACGTGGTCGACGTCCCCGCGGGACGGACGCTGTACATCTCCGGCCAGGTGGCCTTCGACGCCGAGGGCAACGTGGTCGGCAAGGGCGACGTGCGCGCCCAGACCGAGCAGGTGTTCCGAAATCTCGAGATCGCCCTGAAGAGCGCCGGCGCCTCGATGGCCGACGTGGTGAAGACGAACTGGTACGTCCGGGACGCCTCCCAGCTGGCCATCTATCGGGAGGTTCGCGAGAAGTACTTCGGCACCGGGCCGCGCCCCGCCAGCACCCTGGTCGAGGTGAAGGGGCTCGTGCGCGACGATCTGCTGCTCGAGATCGAGGCCATCGCCGCGCCAGGGCACTGACGGCCCGGCTCACCCCTGCGGGTCGGCTCGCCGGCCGGCGCGGCGGCTTCATTCCGCATCGTGAAAGATGATTCCCAGGGTGTGCCGCTGACCGGAGCGCACCTCGCTCACCCCGTGGCGCATCCGGACCCGGTACACGCCCCGGGTCCCCTGCGCCGGTCGCTCGTTGACCGCGAAGGCCACGGCATCACCCTGCTGCAGCGGGACCACGTCCACGCGTGATTGCATCCGGGGCCGCTGCTGGGTGAGCACGAACTCGCCACCGGTGAAATCGTCCTCGGGCTTGCTCAGGAGCACTGCCACCTGGAACGGAAACGACAGCGAGCCGTACAGGTCCTGGTGGAGGCAGTTGAAGTCACCGGGCCCGTACCGGAGGAGCAGCGGCGTCGGCCGGGTCTGCCCACCGGCGTGGCACCGCTGGAGATAGGCCTCCAGCCGCTCCGGGAACCGGTCCGCCTTGCCGAGCGCCTCCGCCCACCTGTTCGCCACCGGGACCAGCTGCGGGTACAGCGACCGTCGTAGCTCGAGCACACGATCCGGCAACGGATTCCCGAAGTACTGGTACTCGCCGCGCCCGTAGCCGTGCCTGGCCATCACCACCTTCGAGCGGAAGCGCTCGGGCTGGTCGTAGAGCGCCGAGATCGCCGCACATTCGCGCGCCGAGAGAAGCCTGGGGATGACCCCGTGGCCGGTGGCCTCCAGTGCCGCTGTCCAGTCGTGCTCCACCATGCGTACCGACCTGTCACCGCCGTCTTTGGGGGGCACGTCGGATCCTGCGCTCGATGTTGGAAGCCGTGAAGCGGCGCCGGGGGCGAGCCGGCCACTCCAGCCGGCTCACGAAGGAGCGCTGCCCGACTCACCGACCGCGTCGGGGTGCGCCTCGCCCGTGCTCGGCCCGCCGGCCTCCGCATCGGCCGCGTCGGCTGCCTCGTCGGCACGCTGCTCTGCGCTCTCCGGCGCCTCGGCCGCGGCGCGCTCCTCGGGAGTCTCCGCCGCCTCGGCTGCCGCGCGCGCCTTGACCTCCTCGTCGGTGAGGAAGCCCACCGGCGAGCCCGGCGCGTTGAGGAACCGGACCGCCTTCGGAAACCCGGCGACCAGCGCGAGCGCGAGCTCCGCCGGGACCAGCGCATGCTCGATCTGCGCCGGGTCCGGTCGCTCCACCACCGCGAGCCGTCCCTGCTCCAGCGCCTCGGCCTGTGCGTCCGATAGCTCGAGCCGCCGGAGCCGGTTCTTCCGGGTCACGAAGTAGAAGGTCCGCTCGCCCGGCTCGACCGCCACCTGGGCGGTCAGCACCCGCTCCCGAAGCTGCCGGTCGCGCTCCTGCTGGCGCCTGGCCTCCAGCCGCTGCGAGGCCTTGCTTCCCGCCAGCGGCGGGAGCTTGGGGATTGCCCCGAGCGGCTGGAGCCGCGCCACCAGCATGGGTCCGCTCGTCTTCGGAGCCGGCGGGGACCGCTCGGGGCGGTCGTGCCTGCGCTCCGGTCCCGGCGTCGCGTCGGCCGTCTTTTCGGCCTCCTCTGCCTGCTCGGTCGTGACCAGACCGGCCTTGAGGAGCTTGTCGCGGAGGTTCTGCACGGCGGGGTGGCTTCTCAGCACACCCCGGGTCCCGGACGAAAGTCCCGTGCTAGGGTCCGTCCGGTTCCGTGCCGCACACTCCTCGTCTCCTCGTCGCCGGGCTGGCGCTGCTGGCCGCCTGCTCCGATCCCGTCAATCGCGCAGCCAAGGAGCGCATCTTCTCGCCCGAGGATCCACCGCAAGTGGTCAGCTCGGCGAAGGAGAGCCTCGACGCCCAGAAGCTCGCCTCGGATCCGAAGCTCGCCCACCGGGTGGTGGACATGGGGGCGGCCGAGGTGACGGAGCGGCTCGGCCCGCACCGCTTCAGCGCCGAGGTCTCGTTCACCTGGACCGCGGGGAAGGACACGGTGAAGCTCACCGAGACCCGACTCCTCGAGTCGTCGGCGGGCGGCGTCGCGGGTGACTTCCACGCCCGCCTCGACAACAGCCGCGACCAGGGCCTGGAGGTCGTCCGCTCGCGCGGCCAGGTATTCGCCCGGAGCAAGTACGGCAAGTACCGTCTCCGGCTCCGTGACCGCGGCATGGCCGAGCGCACCCGCAGCGAGACCGCCGGCGCGCTCCGGGAGCTCGACGCGCTCTTTCAGGGCCGGCTGGAGCTCGCCCTCGAGGGGCCGACCTCGGTCGAGGGTCGCCCGGCCGTCCGCTACACGGTTCGACTCGCGGACGCGGCCGCCGCCGCCGCGGTCAAGCCCTCCAGAGGGGACACGCCGCCCGCCGTCGCCTACGCCCGCGGCGGGCTCGACGAGGACAGCGCGCGCCGGCAGCGCTTCATGGATCAGCGGCAGCCCAAGAAGCTGAGCGGCGAGGTGGTGGTGGACGCGGCGACGGCGGTCGTGCTTCGAGCGCATCTCGACGGAACGCTCGCGGTGCCAGGCGACAAGAACGCCGCGCCCGCGCAGCTCCAGATCTCGCTGGACCAGCGAATCAAGGACGTCGGCAAGCCCATCGCCATCCAGGCTCCGGAGGGGCACCTGCCCGATGCGGACAAGCCGGAGGGCATCGCCGATGCCCTGGACCGGTTCGGCATCCAGCGCAAGGCGGGCGCGGACGCCGGGGTGGATACCGAGGCCGACGAGGACAGCTCCGGATAGGCCCGGTCCCGCTGGGCTTTTTGGCCTCCCGGATCGCCCCTGCTTCGAAAAATTGATCTCCGGCGACCGGCCCGTAAGGTGTCGGAAGGCCGCGGTTCTGAAGCGGCTCCTCTGGACGCCCGTTCAGAGGTAGGAGCCGACGAGGAGCACATGGAGCGCACGCCCAAGAAGAAGGCCGGAGCCGTCCTCGAGGCGCTGCGTGCTCGCGAGCAGGTGCTGACTCCGCAGGAGGACCGCGCGGTCCGGATGGTCCACGGTCTCGGAGTCCGCTCCGATGCCCCGCTCGCCCGTCTGGCGCCGGAGGGAACCGAGCTGGCCGACGAGCTTCTCCTTCTGGAGGTGCAGCTGGCGAGACAGGCCCGCGCGCGCGTGCCGCGGACGCCTTCCCCGGCGAAGTCGAAGATCGTCCGCACCCTCCGCCGTCGCTGAGCAAGGACGCTGGCGCGCTCCTGCGCGCTTCCTCAGGCGTCCCCCTGGTGCGGGGGGCTGAGCAAGGACGCTGGCGCGCTCCTGCGCGC
>Ga0070664_100001950_pt1 | contig 16597 bp, 16 predicted proteins | sample KBSC73metaG_FD_65863 | JGI IMG/M metagenome (GOLD analysis project Ga0070664, IMG submission 65863) | Corn rhizosphere microbial communities from Kellogg Biological Station, Michigan, USA - KBS C7-3 metaG | ecosystem: Host-associated > Plants > Roots > Rhizosphere > Soil ... | reverse complement strand
GTGGCCATGAAGGCGGTTGGCACGATTACCGTGTGCCAACGAATGGTAGATGCGGATTGGGTGCGTCCCGACATGGTTTCCGCTACCCGTGGCGTGCTAGCCGACGGCATCACCACTATGCTCGCTGGTATCGCGGGCGCGGTCGGCACCAATACTTCCACGCCTTCGGTCGGACTGGCTTCAGCGACCGGAGTAGCTAGCCGTTACGTGGCATACGCAATTGGCGCACTCTTCATAGTGCTTGGCCTGACGCCAAAGCTCGCAACACTGCTCGCCGTGATGCCGCGCGCGGTGATGGTCGCTGCGCTGCTGTTCACAATTTGCTTTATCCTCATAAACGGGCTGCAGATAATAGGTTCACGGCTTCTCGATGCACGACGTACCCTCGTCATTGGGGCCGCCATCATTGCCGGCGTCGCAGTTGAAGCATTTCCCGGCATGACTATAGGAGCGCCCGCGAGCTTGTTGCCAATGATCGGCTCCTCGTTCGTATTTTCGACGCTGATTGCGCTAGCACTGAATCTACTTTTTCGCCTTGGGGTCAAGAAAACCGCGACCATGAAAGTGGAGACAATCAACATCGAGCCCAAGAAAATAGAAGAGTTTATGGAGACTCAGGGCGCGGCATGGGGCGCGCGCCGCGACATCATAGACCGGGCAAGTTTCAACCTTACCCAATCGATCGAGACGATCGTGGACGGTTGCGAACCACAGGGGCCGCTCCAGATCACGGCAAGTTTTGACGAGTTCAATCTTGACCTGCGGGTTTCATACTCAGGTCCGCCACTCGAACTGCCGGCGAAGCGTCCCACCAATCAGGAGATCATGGAGTCTGAGGAGGGGCAGCGTAAACTAGCGGGATTCATGCTGCGCCGCCACGCCGACCGTGTAGCGGCGGTGCACAAGGGTGGGCGCTCAACGATCACTTTTCACTTCGATCATTGAGAAGCTCATGTGCGCATGGACCTCTCTTAAAGTTGCGTCAAAATTTTCATTCGACGAAAACATCCTCGGGGGCGCATGCCGTCCTCGAGTGTAAAGCGCATATGATCTTCACCTGCGTTCGATCGGACCTGTGCTCACCGCAGTTATGTGTACGGCGAACCATCCTTGTGGGTGAACTTCCACTTACCATCGCTCAACATCGCTTTTAGATCATCGTCGGGATAAGTGCCTTCGTCTCCCGGTGTCCGGTCACCCACTTCCAAGTACACAACTTCGTCGGCTGTTTCATTGATCAGACAGTGGCCGTTGCCGGATCCGGCTTTGAATCCGGCACACATTCCCGGTGAGAGCCGCGTGCGGCCTTCGTCGGTGTGCAGAGTCGGATGACCTTGCAGCACGTAGATGAATTCATCCTGCTTGCTGTGAGCATGCCGCAGTGCTGACACGCCTTTTGGCGCCAGGCGCGTAAGGTTCACGCCGAAGTTCGTCAGGCCAAACAAGTCACCCAGCGGTCGCTTTTCGCGACCTGCCATGCGCGAGGCGAACGGCTCCGGATAGTTCGTCTGCTTTGCTTTCGGCGGCGCCTCTGACGCCACAACGGCAATTCGTTTTTGACTGTCTGACATCAAATCCCCACACAATAATATCTATGACTAAATTGTGCTTCTCTGTCGCGCAGCTCGTGCGCGCGCTATAGGAACCACATGTTATGCATGCATCGACGGTGCGTTATGCGCCCGGCGGCGCAGTCGCCGTAAACGATTGCCGCGCGGCGATCCGGCCGAACCATTCAGACAGCTTCGGGTTTGCAGAACGCCAACGAAAATCAGGATTGCGCGCTTCCATACCCAGGCCACATGCGAGCGTGATCTGTGCCATGTTCAGTGGACCATGCATCAGCCGATGTTCGATCTCGCGTTCCCATAGGCGCGTCATGCGCTCAGCGCGCTTCGTCTCGTGCCGAATTATTCCCGGCGAACGCTCATTCTCAGGTCGCGACATTTCCCGGCCCCATACTGACAGACCGTCCACCAGGCTTCGCGCCAGCGCTTCCAGCCGCTGGCCGTCCCACGATTGAACATCGCGCGCCAGCTGAAAGACCGGCTTGCCATCGAGTTGATCGAGGTACGCGCAGATCAGATGCGATTCTTCGAAGCGGATGCCGTCGTCACAGATGAGATAAGGCACGCGACCCGATGGATTGATCTCGTAGTAAGGACTGTCAGCAACCCGAGTCTTCGCGGAGATTATCTCCACTCGATTCTGCAATCCCTTTTCGATAACTACGATTCGCGCCATGCGCGCGTAGGGAGAACCGGGTGTAATGTAAAGCTGCATCACGGCAAGGTTCCTGTTGCCCGCATATCAAGGCTCCTGCGAATCCATGAGGATGAACGCAACGCGGCACACTTCTTTGCCGCGGTTTACCCACGCGTGGTTGGTTGCCTGCTGGACAATGACGTCGCCCGCTTTGAGGTGAACCTCGGTGTCGTCGAGCAGCATGTCAATTTCGCCGGACATGATAATCGCGTAGTCGAGACTGCGGGTCCGGTGCATCATCGGATGCCGCGGCGGCAAACCTTTTGATGGGGCGTCGGCGCCCGCGACCTTCATCATGGTATTGATATCCATCGCCTCGATCTTCGGCGTGATCGGCACGAAGTCAACGATGCGAAAAACGGTGCCGCCTCTGGGCGGCGTCAGATGGACGGGCGTTTTGCCGCGGTCTGCGGTCCATGAAAAATCGGATGGACTTTTATCGGTTACCCACATTTCAGTCGCCGGATTAGGCGAACGCAGACTCGTCAGGGCGACTGCGCTGTCAAACATGACGACCGCTTTGCCGTTCGCGTCGAGCGCGGTTACGACCCGCCGCACTTCAGGCGCCTTCTGCTGTTGCGCGTAGAGGCTACCGTGGAATAAGAACATGAGTGCTACTGCCGACCGCCATAGCTTCGACTTCATATCATCCTCCAATACCATCGAATCGCGGATTTTCGGATCACCTATCTGCCGCCGGGTGTTTTCCGTCGCGCCGTTTAACCCAGGCAACATTACCGTCCTTGAAACACCGCTTTGCGTTTCTCGACGAACGCATCGCGTCCTTCAATGTAATCGGCGCTCGCGAAACAATCATCGACCATCTTGTTGCAAAGCGCGATGTCACGTTCTTCCGCGTCCTTTGACATTTCGATCACGCTGCGTTTCACCGCGGCAATCGTGAGCGGTGCGTTGCCGGCGATCGTGTTCGCATAATCCAGAACGTATTTCTCAAGCTCGGCAGCCGGCAGCATGCGATTGATAAGCCCCATCTGCAGGGCTTCCTGCGCAGTAAATTGGCGCCCCGTATAGAAAATCTCGGCGGTAAATGAAGGACCGACCAATTCCTCGAGCTGCTTCAAGCGCTCGTAGCGGTAGCCCACGCCAAGCTTTGCTGCGGGGACGCCGAAGCGGGAATCATCGGAGGCGATGCGCAGATCACACGCCACTGCGGTACCCATGCCGCCGCCCATACAATAGCCGCGAATCATCGCAATCGTCGGTTTGGGGCATTCCTTGAGCAGCTTGCCGGTGCGGTTGGAAGCCGCGTTGTACAGTTCAGTCGCTTCGGCCGTCGAACGTTTGTCTTTGAATTCGGAAATGTCCGCGCCCGACACAAACGCCTTGTCACCGGCGCCGTGCAGGATCACCACGCGTATCGCCGGATCGCGAATAAACTCTTCAAGGACCATGCCGAACGCTTGCGTCATCTCCATCGACATGGCGTTGCGTTTTTGCGGATTATTGAAAGTGACCCAGCCGATTGCGCCGTCCTTGCGGCCGATGAGTTTGTCGGTAATGGTTTGCATGACGGGTTCCTTTTTCAGTGAAAGGTACGAGTGTAACCAATATAATCGCGCAAAAGAGAGAACGGCGGCCGCGGCAACTTACGAGCCGACAACCGCCGCGCTGGCTTCAATCAATGGAGGTCGATTATGCGATTCTGTATGTCGTTGGTGATGTTGCTCGGTATGACGCTTGCGCACGCGGTTGATATGGCAATGCCCAATCGCCACTGGGTCGCCAGTTGGACAGGCTCGGTGCACGGCCCGTATCCGATCGGCAATCCGTCCGCGCAGCCGAATTTGAGTCTCGCGTTTCCGTCCCCTGAATCGGGTGCGCGCGATCAAACGCTGCGCATGATCGTGCGGCCGGACATCTTCGGGCCGCGAGCGCGCATACGCTTGTCCAATGCGCTCGGCACAAAACCGGTGACATTCGACGGCGTATTCGTCGGCTTGCAACTGTCGGGTGCAGAGGTCATGCGCGGCACTAACCGGCCGGTAAGCTTCGCGGGCAAGAACGCCGTGACGATTGCGCCTGGTGATTCCGCATGGAGCGATCCGATTGCGCTGCCGTTCGTAGCGGAGAGTTCGAATCTCGCGCTCGCCGGCCGCAAACTGGCGGTCAGTTTTCATGTCGCGGGCGAAAGCGGGCCGATGACGTGGCACGCGAAAGCGCTGCAGAGTTCTTACCTCACGGCCCCTGGCGCCGGCGCGCAAGGACATGTCGAGAGTGAGGCCGCATTCCCGTTCAGCACGACATCGTGGTATTTCCTCGACGCGATCGAGATGGAAGCCGGCGCGGATACCCATGCAATCGTGGCTTTCGGCGATTCGATTACCGACGGCACCGCCTCGACGCTGAATGGCGATGACCGCTGGCCCGACGTCCTGTCGCGCCGGCTGCACGCGGCGTATGGCAATCGCGTTTCTGTCGTGAATGCAGGCATCGGCGGCAATCAGGTCGTCGGTCCTGCGGAATATACGGCGCAGAAGCCGTTTCCGGGCGGTCCGGCAGCCGGACTGCGTCTCGAGCGCGACGTACTGAGTTTGTCAGGCGTATCCACGGTGATCTGGCTGGAAGGCATCAATGATTTCAGCAAGAACGGGAATGCAAGTTTCGAGGCAGTTGAAAACGGTATGCGCGACATCGTGGGCCGGATACGAGCGCGCATTCCCGGCGTGCGGGTCATCGGCGCGACGGTGACGTCCGCATTCGGCAGTTCAAGTGCTGCGCATGGTTTTCCAGAGCAGGACGAAAAGCGCAAGCGTCTCAACGAATTCATTCGAACTTCGGGCCTGTTCGACGGCGTCGCGGATTTCGATCGCGTTACGCTGGATCCGCAAACCGGCAGCATGCGCGCGGAGTTCGTTCCGGAGAGCACCACAGGCGGGGCAGGCGACAAGCTGCATCCGAATCGCCTTGGGTACGCGGCGATGGGCGCGGCGATTGATCTTGGTTTGCTGGTACCACGTGCAGGCATGGCATCGCGGCCTTAGCGCACTCGAAAGATACAACAGCGGATCTTGTGATTGCGCTGACTATCGCTAACGAAAGGACACTTATGCAATTGCGAGCTCTTAAGCCCTACTGCGTCGCACAGGCGCTATTCGTCGCGATCTTAGCTTTTAGTTCTACGCCGGGCGCTCAATCGCCGCCGGCGGTGCCGCTGGTTCGCGAAAACGTCACCGAAAAGATATCCGATCACGTCTATGTGATTCCCGACGCGAGCGTGCCCTTAGTGCCTAACATCGGTTTTGTAGTCGGCAGCAAAGCAACGCTTGTCATCGATACCGGAATGGGGCGCCGCAATGGCGATGCGGTAATGCGCGAGCTCGCTAAAGTCAGCAAGAATTCGCAATGGTACGTGGCAACGACGCACTTCCATCCCGAGCACTCGATGGGAACGTCGTTTCCCGCAGGGACCACGTTTCTCTATCCCAAAGCGCAGCAGCAGGACTTCGACGAGTTCGGCGCCGGAATGGTCGACACGTTTTCAAAGCGTTCGCCCGCCATCGCCGACCTCTTGCAGGACGCGAAATATCCGCGCGCAGCCCAGCCCTTTGATCGCGACCAAAAGCTCGATCTTGGCGGCGTTCACGTAACGCTGACGTGGCTGGGGCCCACCCATACACGGGGCGACACGGCGATCTTCGTTGAAGAGGACAGGATATTATTCGCCGGCGACCTTGCGATGAAAAGCGCGTTCCCCGCGTTTGCAAGCCCCTACTCGAGCGGCAAGACATGGCTTGCGAGCCTGGATAAGCTGGACGCGATGCGGCCGGTGAAAGTGGTAGGCAGTCACGGCGAAATGGGCGACGCCTCGCTGATCAGTGAATATCGCAACTACCTGCGTGCCGTCCAGTCGCGCGTCGCGCAGCTTAAAAGCAGCGGAGTGTCGGTGACAGACGCATCAAAAACGCTGACCGCGGAGTTCGAAGCGAAGTATCCAAACTGGTCTGCACCCGCACGCATCGCCGGCGCGGTGCAGGCTTTCTACAACGAATAGTCAGCGAAGGACGAGTACGCATGGAGCAAGCGACGTTACGGTTGGGCATTCTCGGATTCGGCGAGGCGGGTTTTCGCTTTGCGAAGGATTTCGCGCAGGCGGGCGTTGCCGATATCGTTGTCTATAGCCGCACGGCCGCGAAAGCGGCAGCCGGCGACGCCGTTTATGAGCGTGCAAAAGAAATCGGTGTGCAGCTCGCGAAGAGTCCGCGCGAAGTGGCGAAGCGAGCGGATCTGATCATAGCGCTTACGCCCGGCCGTTCAGTGATTCCGGTCCTCCGCTCGATCCGCAAGCATCTGCGTCCGGAGCAGATTTATGTAGATGCCAGTTCGGCTGCAGTCACGACAATGGAGCGCGCCGCCGAGATGATGAACGGCAGCGCGAGGTTCGTCGACGCTGCCATCATGAGTCCGGTCCCGCTCAACGGCATCAAGGCGGCGACGGTTGCGAGTGGCGAGTACGCCGAACAGTTCCGGACGCTCATGACGCCGTATGGGATGAACATAAAAGTCGTCGGCGACAAGCCCGGCATGGCGAGCGCTATGAAACTCATCCGCAGCGTGTGCATCAAGGGACTCTCCGCGGTGTTGCTTGAATCGCTCGAAGCGGCGCAACGCTACGGTGTACTCGAGGCGGCGGCCGCTGACATTGCGCAATCGATCGACGAGCGCCCGTTTACACAGAACATGAACCGCTACGTGTGCGGGACGGCCATGCACGCTGCGCGTCGCGTGCACGAGATGGCTGATGCGCTGGCGCTGCTGCGCTCGCTCGGGTCGTCGACACGCATGACGCAGGCTACGCGCAGCAAGCTCGACGATGTCGCGCAAATGGGATTGCGCGAGAAGTTCAGCGCGCGCGAACCGGACAGTATTGCAGCCGTCATGGAAGCGATCGTCGCTGTCACGGGCTCCTCGGACCCGGGTAAGGGCGCAGGAGCACCGGGATGATCAAATGAGCAGACGAGCGCTTTGTATACTCGCCTTCCTGGCATCACAGGCACTCACGACGCAGCACTCGCATGCCGCAGACGCCGTCAAGCCGCCATTCGATGATGACGAGCTTTCGAAGCAGGACAGGATATATCGGAGCCGCGGCGAGCAAAGGCCCGACGGTTATGTCATCGACCGCTCTCTTCTGTCGTATGCATACACGTTGTCCGCTGAGTTCGATCGCTCGCTGGCTGCGCTGGGACCGAACGATCGCTGGCTCGATATCGGCGCAGGACGCGGCCAGGCCGTTCTTGATTATGTGGCCGGAAGATATGACGCCATGAATGCGGATAAGGGCACCGGACAGGAAGCGAAGGCCCAAGCGGTTGCGATGTCGATCGAAGATCGCAGGACGCCCGTATGGGAGGAAGCTGCGGCAAGGCTGGGCCCGGAACGTATTCGCTATTTGTCCGGCAGGCGTCTGAGCGAGTATCCCTTGAAAGAGCTCGGACAGTTTCAGCTCATCAGCGATGTAATCGGCGGCTTTTCTTACACGACGACGCTCTCTATGTTTATCGAGAGGGTGCTGAGTCTCCTGGAAGTGAACGGCAATTTCTATACTGTCCTGCAGGATGTCCATGCGGAGGACGGCAGCAACAAGCCGTATTACGAGGGCAGTGGATTTCTGACGGAGATTGCGAGAGCTGACGGTTCGGAGCTCAAGGTATGCCCGTGGCTGAAAAGTATCACCTGCGTGGAGGTCACGTGCGAATTAAAATCGAAATGGCAGCCGCCGATCGAGGTCTACCGGATCCACAAAACTTGCAGCGATGTTAAGGTGCCCGCGCTCAGCACGATTTTTTACCAGGCCGGCACGCCTCCCGAGCGCCGCTTTCGATTGGTCGATTGAGCGAGGGACCGGAGTGCCGACTAAGGTGGTCGCGCGGCCTGAAGCCGCAAGCACCCGCTACGCCAAACTGTCGCTTGCTTCGTCTTTAGCAGTTGTCGCTGCAATCACCCATGGTATTGCGCACGCGCAAAACTATCCTGCGAAGCCCATTCGGCTGGTCGTTCCGCTGGCGCCGGGTGGCGGCAATGACACACTCGCCCGCTACGTCGGTAAATATCTAACCGAAAGCCTCGGTCAATCGGTAGTGGTCGAAAACCGCGCTGGCGGCGGCGGATTGGCGGGCGCCGAGTTTTTAGCGCGCGCCGCGCCCGATGGCTATACGCTGGTCGTCGCAGGTTCAGGTTTGATCGTCGTCTCGCTCACGCACAAGCAATTCAACTTCCAGCGCGACCTCACTCCGATTGCAATGCTCGGCGAATACGCGACCCTGCTGGTTTGCCATCCATCGCTGCCGGTAACCAATGTACGCGAATTGATCAAGCTCGCGAAGACGCGTCCCGGCCAGCTCAATTTCGCTTCAGCAGGCACGGGCTCGGCCGGACACCTGGTGCTTGAAATGTTCCGGTCGGCCGCGAATATCGAAGTCGTCCACATTCCCTATAAAGGCGCGGGACCCGCAGCGACCGATGTCATAGCGGGCCAGGTGAGCCTGCTCTTCAACAATCCGCTGGGCTCGACGGCGCACGTCAAGGCGGGCCGCTTGCGCGCGCTCGGGATCAGCGGTGCGCAGCGCATTTCGGCAATGCCTGATGTGCCGACGATAGCTGAGTCGGGCCTACCGGGATTTGACGCGACGTTCTTTCTTGGCCTACTCGGCCCGCCCGGACTGCCGGGCGACGTGGTTGCGCGGCTCAATGCCGAGACGGTAAAAATCGTGCAACGTCGGGAGTTTCAGGAAGCGCTTGCAATGCAGGGCATGGACGCGATGAGCGGAACGCCTGAAGACTTCACGGCGAGAATCAGAATCGAAATGGAAAAAACCGCGAGAGTGGTACGCGAATCCCGAATGACGCTGGATTAGGCTTTCGCACCGCGTCGTGCGATGAAGTCGAGCGTCGCGCGCGCGCACTCATCCGGGGCGACAGCGCCGGTATGGTAGCCGTCGACGTTGACCGCGACCAATTCGGAGTCAGGGATCTTTTTCTGGTAATCCTTGAATTCGGCAATACTGCGACGTGGCGTATCGTTCGCGATGACGAGCGTCGGGCAACGCACATTCTTGAGCTCCGGATTGAGATCGACGCCGCCCACCCAGCGCACATAAGCGTGCCCGGTTGAAACAGCGGTCTTTCCCATGAGATCGACCCACCAGTCGACGCCGCGCGGCGGCATCTTCGAACCGAGGCGGCCGCCCATCGTCCACCGGGACCAGCTTCGCATGCCGTGTGTATCCATATGATCGAGCCAGCCTGGAACCGTGGGACCTTTAACCGGCGAGCACACGAGCGTTGCCGTTTTGATCAGATGCGGAAACATCGTCGCGAATTTCAGGACCGGCATGCCGCCGCTCTTGCCGCCGACCACGTGCACGGGCTCGTGCGGTGACAAAGCGCCGACGACGCGCGCAAGATCATCCGCGAAGAGCTCCGTCGTGAAATTGAATTCCTTGCTTACCGGTCCGGTGTCGCCGAAGCCGCGCTGGTCGTACCGGATGACGCGGTACTTGCGTGAAAAATGCGGTACCCACGCGCGCCACGCTTCGGTGTTCTCCGTGAAGCCATGGACAAAGACGACAGTTTCCGGCGTCGTCCAGGCATCGGTGTGATCGTCGATTTTATAAAAGACTTTGAGATCGGGCGCGAGATCGAGATACGGCATTTGCTTTTCCCCTGCTGTGCGGATCGGTCCGGGCGATTCTACATTGAGTCGCGCCCTCAACTGCCGTTCGCTCCATTTGATGGTGCTACACTTCGGCAACCAACAGACACGCCGCACGCGCACATCATCGCGCGATCAACATGTCGTAGTACAGAGACTTACCAGTGCTGCATCGATACGGAGCAGCGATATCAAAGCGATGACAACCATTAAGCGCTGTGCATTTGCGCTGGGACTCGCGGCACTTTGCGTGCATGCGGCCGCCGTTGCTCAGTGGCAGCCCACAAAAAACGTCGAAATCATCGCGCCGGCTGCCGCGGGCAGCGCACTCGACGCGGTTGCGCGTCTACTCCAGCGCGTGATACAGGAAAAGCGCTTCATAACTTCGAGCGTTACCGTCGTCGACAAGGCGGGCGGCGGCAATGCGGTTGGCTTCAACTATCTGCACGGCCGTCCCGCCGACGGACATACCGTGCTGGTTACGCCGTTTACGATCATTACCAACCGGATTACCGGCGCGAATGCCCTCGACTTCCAGGATTTCACGCCGCTTGCGATGCTCGCTGATGAGCACATCGCCTTCGTCGTCACCGCTAATTCGCCGATGAAAACCGGACGCGATCTTCTCGAGCGCCTGAAGACCGATCCTGCTTCAATAACCATGGCGATTGCCGCAGCGCTCGGCAACGCAAATCATGTTGCAGTGAGCCTCGTCGGTAAATCGGTCGGCGCCGATCCCAAACGATTCAAGATCGCGGTATTCAATTCGAGCGGCGAGTCTCTCACAGCGGTGCTCGGCGGCCATATCGAGCTTGCGATAACAACGACAGGGCTCGTCGGCCCGCACGTTCAATCGGGACGGCTGAGAGCGCTCGGGATTGCGGCTCCCGCGCGGCTGACGGGAGCGCTCGCTCAATCGCCCACGTGGCGCGAGCAAGGCGTAGACGTTGTCTTCAGCAGCTGGCGTGCACTCATCGGGCCGCGCGCGATGAGCGCCGATCAGATCGCGTACTGGAGCGCGCTTATGGCGAAGGTGTGCGCGCAGGAGGAATGGCTCAAGGAACTCGAGCAAAACGGGCTCACGCCGGCGTACTTGAGCGCTGATGCGACGAAGAAGATGCTGACACAGCAGGCCGTACAATTGCGCACCATACTTACCGATCTGGGTCTCGCGCGCTGATCTTCAGTTAGTTCTCGGCGCTCAACCGAACTCGTTTACATCCCTGGAGAAAAGAAATGGCAGATGCACCATTGATGAAGAACGCAGTGAAAGAACTTTTTAAAGCCGACAAGGTTGCGCTCGGGATGATCGCGCGCGTCGCGCGCTCGGGCGACATCGCCCGCATCGCCAAAACGACGGGGCACGACTTTGTTTTCGTCGATGGACAGCATGCGCTGTACTCGGTGGAGACGTCGGGCCACATTGCGCAGGCGGCGCTCGGCTGCGGTGTGGTGCCGATGGCGCGCGTGCGCAGTTGCGATGATCCGGACACTCAGGTGCTGCTCGACAACGGCATCATGGGCATCGTATTCCCGGACATTAATACCGCTGACGAAGCCCGGCGGGCCGTCAATCGCGCGAAATTTCCGCCGATCGGCAGACGCTCCGTTTCAGGCAGTTACACGATGTTTGATTTCCGCGCGGTATCCACCGGCGACGCAGTGAAAGCGATCAACGAGAACACGCTGGTGGTGTGCATGATCGAGACGCAGGAAGGTCTCGACAATGTGAATGAGATCGCCGCCGTCGAGGGCGTTGACGTCATACACGTGGGCTCGAATGATTTGATGACTGCGCTCGGCAAGCCGGGCGCGTATGGCACGCCCGAACATATTGCGGCGCTCGATCGCGTCTTTGCGGCGGCCAAGGCGCACGGCAAGATTCCGGGGGTCGGCGGCGACCGCAACGTACCGCGACAGATGGAGTTCATTCGCAAGGGCGCGCGCTTTCTCACCACGAACAGTGACATCGCTTTCATGATGGCTGAAGCCTCACGCGTAACCGGCGAATTGCGCAAAGCGCTCGCTAGCGCCTGACTGCCGTTCGAGCCCGCGCATGAAATCGACGGGCTGGCTACTCGCTGCGTGCGCAGTCTTCAGCGGCGAACTGTTTGCGGCAGATGGTTATCCGGCGCGCCCTATCCGCATGATCGTTCCAACCGGCGCGGGCGGTGTGACCGACACGCTGGGACGCATCATCGCAAACCGGCTCGGCGCTGATCTCGGACAGCAGGTGGTCATCGACAATCGGCCGGGCGCCAGCGGCATCATCGGTTCGAACATCGTCGCGCAGGCGGTGCCTGACGGTTACACGCTGCTCATGGCGTTTCCGACCCATGTCGTCAATCCAACGCTATTTCCATCGATTCCGTACGACACCGTGCGAGCATTTGCGCCGATCACGATCGTGAGCACCGTCGCCATGGCGCTCATCGTCAGTGCCGACTTCCCGGCGCGCTCGGTCCAGGAACTAATTGCATATGCGAAAGCGAATCCGGGCCGGCTCAATTACGGATCCGTGGGCAGCGGCAGTCTTGGTCATCTCGGCGCCGAATTGTTCCGTTCCATGGCCGGCATACGGATGACGCACGTTCCATACAAGGGCGCGCCGCAGGTGCTCAGCGCGTTGATCGCCGGCGAAATCAACATGTACATGGTGGCTTCGATCAGCGGCGTCGTGCCCCAGGTCAAGGCGGGGCGCGTGCGTGCACTCGGCGTCAGCACGAAGCAGCCGCTCGCGGTGCTGCCGCAGGTGCCGCCGGTAGCAGACGCTTTGCCGGGCTATGAAGCGCGCGGCTGGAATGGCATTCTCGCGCCAGCGGGCACGCCAAAGGGGATCATCGAGCGATTGCACAACGGAATCGTGAAGGTCGTACGCTCGCCGGAATTCGCACAGCAGCTCACGAGCGAAGGCGCGACTGCCGTCGGCAATACGCCGTTGGCATTCGACGCGGTGATTCGCGCCGACATCGCAAAATGGGCGGCCGTGATTCGTGAGGCCGGCATAAAAAGCGATTGAAGGAACGCGGAATGACATGCTTGACGCGCGTAGCTGGTTTACTGCGAGTAAGATTGCTTACAACAAATTGAAATTGGAGGAGGCGTCCATGCTAACCCGTCGTACTTTTGTATCGATGATGGCCGGCGCGGCTGCGGCGCCTGGCGTGTCGTGGGGGCAGTCGGGCGCCGGGCAACTCGCGCTATATGCAGCGGTCGGACCGGAACTCACGCAATACGATGTCAATGTCGACGGCGCGTCCTTGACGAAACGAGGCACCGTCACGCTGCCCGCGAACGTCCAGTATGTGTGGCCGCATCAATCGCGCCGTTATCTATACGTTGCAACGAGCAGCAGCGCATCCGGTACCGGACCCAAAGGAACTGTCCATCACGTGTCCGCTTTTCGCATTGCGCCCGATGGCACGCTGACACCGCACGGCAATCCGATTCCGCTGCCCACACGGCCCATTCACATGACAACGGACATTCCGTCCGAGCATGTGCTCGTCGCTTTCAACAATCCCAGCGCACTGCGTGTGTACCGCATCAACCGCGATGCGACACTCGGTGAAGAAGTGAAACAGCCCAACGCGATAGACGCCGGAATCTATGGGCACCAGGTGCGCGTATCGCCTGACAACAGGATGGTGGTATTGGTTGCCCGGGGCAACGATCCGGCCGGCGGCAAACCCGAGGATCCGGGCGCACTCAAAGTTTTCAATTACAAAGACGGCGTTCTCAGCAACGAAACGTCGATCGCGCCGAATGGCGGTTACGGTTTCGGTCCGCGGCATCTGGATTTTCATCCGACACGCCCGCTGATTTACGTTTCGCTCGAGCGCGAGAACAAGTTATACGTCTACCGTATGAAGGGCGATACGATCGAGCCGGAAGCGGCTTTCAAAAAAGAAACTCTGGCCGAACCGGGCAACATCAAATCAAGGCAGGCCGCCGGCACCGTGCACGTGCATCCGAACGGACGATTTGTGTATGGCGTTAATCGTGCGGATACCACCACCGAGGTGGAAGGCAAGCGCGTCTTCGTCGGCGGCGAGAACACGCTTGCCGTTTATGCAATAGATCAGGCGACCGGAGAACCGACGCCGATCCAGCACATCGAGACGCGCGGCGTGCATTGCCGTACTTTCCACATCGATCCCAGCGGACGCATGCTGGTTGCCCAGCATAACTTCCATATGCTCGTGAAAGATGGCGGAGCCGTGCGCAACGTCCCCGCGTGTTTATCGGTGTTCAAGATCGGCGGCGACGGCAAGCTCGAATATGTGCGCAAGTACGATGTCGATGTCGGCAGCAACCTAATGTTCTGGATGGGAATGGTTCAGGCTGCTGCCTAAGGCCGCTGGCAGACGCGTGACCAGCGGTCACACACAAAAGGGGAGGCGTAGCGCCTTCCCGTATTGTCACGCGTGATCCGGAGCAGCCGGGCTCTCCCACGCCGATGCGCGCTTAGATGGCGACCGCGTTCGTAGTAACGCTCGAACGCCGGTGGTTCACACCGGTTCGAACTTGAGCCGCTTCACCTTCTCCATGTTCGTGCCTTCGATGCGAATCAGGCGCGTCGGGCCGGCTCTGCTCGGCGAGTGCAGATCGCCTTCGTTGTAGACGTGCGCCACCCCCGGCGTCAATTTATATTTTGTTTTATGTTTTACCTTGCCGGGCTTTTCGGCACTCGCCGGTGACACCAGCTCCCAGTCGGACATTGCGGTCTCGCCGGCGACTTGCCCGTATATGGCCCATGAATGTCCATGATCATGCGGCGCGCTGTCTTTGGGGCCGTGGTATTGATGTGCAAGTATGCAGAAGCCGAGTTCCGGATCCTCGTGCAGGATCTGGCGTTCGGGTGTCGTGTCGCTGAAGTTAGTCTTGATGAACTCATCATCCTTCAGCACTTCCTGAAGAATCGCGCATACTTTCTTGCGTCCCGCCGGTCCCGGCTCCGACTTCAGGGCGCTGCGGCATGATTTGGCGAATTGCTCGAGCGTGTGAGCCATGTATTCCTCCGTTCAGTTAACTGTGCAGCCTGGGAAATGCGCGGCCGCAAATGAACTATAGCTCAATTTAGGCGCAGGATAAAAACGCGCACCGCCGGTCCTGTCAACCATCACGCTTGATGACAGCTTCGATGTCGGCCGCGGGAACCTTGATGTCGACACCCGCACGCTCTTCCTGCAGCAGCATCGGTATACGCGAGTCGCGAGCGGCCCAACCGCGGTTGAGTCCTTCTGTCATTTCTGCATGGGTAAGCGCAGCGATCCGCATCGGCACGCCGATCTCGCGCCCGAGCTCGGTCGCGAGCGTCATGTCCTTGTGCGCGAGCTTCAGCGCAAAATCGGGCGGGTCGAATACGCCCTGCAGGAATTGTTTGCCGAGGCGATCGAACGTGCGCTGACGGCCAAGCGAACCCTGGCGTACCGCGGACCACAGCGCGAGCGGCTCGACGCCCGCTTTCACGCCCATCGTGAAGACTTCTGCCAGCGCAGTCTGAATCGCATAGCCGCCCGCGTTATGCACCAGCTTGGCAATGGAGCCGGCGCCGATCGGTCCGATATATAACGCCTGATCGCCAATGGCATCGAGCACCGCCCGATATTTATCGAATACGGCGCGTTCACCGCCGACCCATATCGCCAGCTTGCCCGACTTCGCTCCGCGCGGGCCGCCGCTCACGGGCGCATCGAGGAGAGAGATATTTTTCGCCGTAAATTGCGCGTGCAGTTTGCGTATGACAGTAGGTGAGTTCGTTGACAGGTCAAACCACGCGGCGCCCGACGGCATGCTCTTGATAAGCTCATCGGCAACCGCTTCGACTTCGCGCGGACCGGGCAGCGACGTAAAAACGACCTCGCAGACAGCACCTATGTCACCGGCTGAATCGGCCCACTTTGCGCCGGCCTTTATATGCGGCGCGCTCGCATCACGGAGTATGTCGTTAACCAACAACTCGTGCCCGGCTTTCTGAAGATTGAGCGCCATTGAAGCGCCCATCGTTCCAAGTCCGATGAATCCAACATGCATAGTCGTGTTCCTTTCGAAAAACAGTTGAGCGCGTCACGCCAAGAGATGAGGTGCGCGACAAGGCGGGAAACGATTGCTGTGCGGCGATTCATTATATGATGCCGCCAGGAGGAGATAACAATGCGCATACTGAACGCTGCCTTATGCGGTCTTGTGGTTGCAGCGCATGGCTTTGCTGCAGCAGAAATACAGGAACTGAAAATACCGAAAGGCGCCGGCGGCATCGGATTTCTTCCGCTGCTCGTCATGGAGCAGCAAAAGACGATCGAGAAATATGCCGGGCAGCTCGGTAACAAAGGGCTCAAGGTAACTTACGCGAATCTCGGCGGCCCTGCGGTTGTGAACGATGCGCTGCTCTCGGGCGCTGCGCATATGGCGCCCGCCGGCCCGCCCGCGTTTCTGTTTTTATGGGACCGCTCACGCGACAGTGTGCAAATCACCGGCATTGCCGCCATGAGCTCGCTGCCGATGTATCTCAACACGACCAATCCAAATATCAAGGCGCTGCGTGACATTACCGAGAAGGACAAGATGGCGATCACGGCAGTGAAAGTCTCGATACCGGCAATCATCATGCAGATGGCAGCGCGCAAGGAATTCGGCGAAAAAGAAACCTTTCGCTAC
>Ga0070664_100001945_pt1 | contig 16603 bp, 13 predicted proteins | sample KBSC73metaG_FD_65863 | JGI IMG/M metagenome (GOLD analysis project Ga0070664, IMG submission 65863) | Corn rhizosphere microbial communities from Kellogg Biological Station, Michigan, USA - KBS C7-3 metaG | ecosystem: Host-associated > Plants > Roots > Rhizosphere > Soil ... | reverse complement strand
TCGGCCCAATAGGCGATCCCCAGGTGGCGTTCTGCCTCGGCATCCCCAGGCGCGCCGGTCACGATCGCCGTCAGCAGCTCGATCGCCGGGCGCAGCGATCCGCTCCGCAGCATCGCGCTGGCTTCGCGCTTGCGCGCGTCGTCGCGGCCGCCCGCGCCTGCGAGGAGCGGGTCGCTGTTCATCGCGCCCCGAAACGCCTGGATCGCGTCGGCGTACGCGCCCCGTCGCAGGAACGCGCCCGCTTCCTGATAGCGCGCGAGAAAGAACATCGGGCGCGCCGTCGCCACTTGAAGCGTCAGTCTGGTGAACGGCTCCGCGGCACTCTGCCGTGACAATCGCTCACGAGCGGCCACCCGGAAACGGCGTTCCACCGCCGCCGCGTCCGAATCGCGCCCGAGGATCCGCAGGTGGCGGGACAGTTCGTAGAGCGGGACCGGTGCGCCGGCGTCGAGATCCGCGGCCCGGCCGAACGATTCGACCGCTTCCGGGGCCCTGCCCAGTTCGCCGGCTGCGATGCCTCGAAAGAACTGGAGTTCGGGCCGCATCGGCTCGAGCGCAATCGCCGCCGCCAACTCGGGCAGGGCATCCGCCGTTCGGCCTCTGTCGAGGTATACCCCCGCCAAGGCCGAGTGACCGCCGGCCGGCGCAACCGGGCCGGACAACTGGCGCTGATACCGTTCGATCGCGGCGTCCCACCGCGCGAGCGCCGACTGCATCGCATCGATGCTCGCCCGCAGCCGTTCGCCCTCGTCGCCGTAGGTCCCGGCGCTCGCCGCCATGAACTGCACGAGCGCCTGCTGGAAGCGATCCTTCTCGCTCTGGTACGCGGGCGGCGTTTCGCGGCCGGCCTGCGGCGCCGCGGCACCGTCGGCGAGCCCCACGCCGATCGCGAGCGTGATGGCCGCCACCACGAGCCGACTCATCACAGGCATGTGTCTCCGTCAAGGCTCGCGGATCGTGGTCGCCGTTCCGGATCGGATCGGACCGGGCACGGTCTGCTGGCGTCCGCTGGGCCATTTCACGGTAATGGCGTCCGCCTGGGCCGCACTGCCCAAGCCGACGTAGAGGGGCACGACGCCCTGCGCCAGGTACCCGGTCTTGCCATCGTTCACGACTGTCTGGCTGCGTCCGTTGGCGCGTACAACCAGCACGGCGCCGATACCGTCGCGATTCGAACGGCGGCCAACCAGCTTGATCTTGAGGAAGTGCACCTGGCCGCGCTGGCCGAGGTCGCTGATGAACACCTGCGGCCGATCGCCGTAGTTGTTCGTCACGATGTCGAGATCGCCGTCGTCATCGAGATCGAACACGACGGCCGATCGGCTCGCCCTCGCGGCCCAGACCGTGATGCGGCCGTGGCGCGCGTCGGTCTTGCCGCGCTGCTCGGCCGTGCGCGCGTCTGCCGATGGGAGCGGCGCCGGCTCGCCCTGGCAGATGTCCTGCTTGACGTCGGCGTCGCAGTCGAGGTCCATCCACGGCACCACCAGCCGGCGGCGCGGCTCGATGCCGAGGATGTATTCGGCCGGCACGAACCGGTGCCCCCCGTCGTTCAGCAGGACGTCGTTGCCGCGATAGCGAAACGGATAGTTCATGCCCGCTGCGACGAAGATGTCAGGCCAGCCATCGGCGTTGAGGTCACCGACGCTCGGTCCCCACGGCCAGCCGGTTTCGACGCCGGCCTTGTCCGATTCCTCGACGAAGGTGAGGGGGCCGGTATTGGTGAAGAGTGCATTGCCCAGGACGTGACGCCCATCGGTGCCGAGAAAGGCGAAGGGGAAGAAGGTTTTCGGATCGTGCTTGCGCGTTTCCTCTTCCGGCTTCAGGTCCGACGACATGTCGGTGTGCATGTCGGTCACATACAAATCGGGGCGCCCGTCGCCGTTCCAGTCGAGCACCTCAACGCCCATCGCGCCCCACGGTGTGGCTGGAAAGACTTCGCGGCTGCGCTTTTCGAATCGTCCGCCGCCGGCGTTGCGCCAGAACTCGTCGTGTCCCTGCATCGACAGCACGTAGAGGTCCGGACGACCGTCCCCGTCCGCGTCGAGCGCCGTGGCGTCGCCCGACCAGGCGGTATGCACCAGGCCCGACTTCTGCGTGACGTCCTCGAACCGGTCGTGACCGAGGTTGTGGAAGAGGAGCGACGTCTCGGATCGATCAGGGTGGAGATGCCCGGCGAAGGCATCGCGCACGCTCGCATACAGTCCGTCGGGCCACTGCTCGTCGCGCGTGTACCGGCCGACGTTGGTTACGAACAGGTCGAGCAGGCCGTCGCCGTCGTAGTCAAAGAACACCGCCCCTGAGGAGTGCGTGCCGGAACCGCCGACGCCCGCGTCCTTGGTGATGTCGGTGAACCCGCCGTGACCATCGTTGCGAAACAGCAGGTTGCCGGCGCGGACGCAGCTGACGTAGAGGTCGGCGTCGCCGTCGTTGTCGATGTCGGCAAATGCCACACCGGTGCAGGCCCGGCCGGTGATCCGCACCCCGGACCGCTCCGTGACGTCCTCGAAGCGTCCCCCGCCGAGGTTGCGATAGAGCGCGCTGGCCCCAGCCTGATTGGCGAAGAACAGATCGAGGCGGCCGTCGCCGTCGATGTCGGCCACAGCCACCCCGGCCCCGTGGTCGTAGTGATTGGCGGTGTAGAACCGTCCGACGTCCGTGCTGGCCTGCAGGCGAAACGTGATGCCGCTGGCGCCGATCCTGTCGGTGAAGTGGAAATCGTGACCGGCCGCAAGCTGGACGGCCGACGCGATCTGGGCTTTGGCGCGCGCGGCGAGCCACGCCGGTTCGCGGACGCTGGCTGGCACGAACACATCGGTCGCCGGCTCCTCATTCAACTGCTCCAGGGCGGCGCGGATCTGCGGCTGCCAGTCGGGAGCGAGCCCGTCGACCGTGCGACGCACGCGTCCCTGGCGGTCGACGACGGCGAACGAACTGCCCTCGCCCGCCATGTGCATGCCGCGCGCGAGGGGCAGCACCACATCTGGCGTGCCGGTCAGCAGCATCCATCCTGTTCGATCGGGACCTCGCCCGGTCCCGAAGGAGACCAGCTTGACGGCCTTGAACGCCGGCGTCGCGGCGACGTCTTTGGCCAGAGTGGCCATGCGGTCCACGACCGTCGCGCAGGGACCGGTGCATGGGTCTGGCAACCACGCGGCAACCCAGAGGCCGCCTCGCAGATCCGCAAGATCGACGGGCTGCTGCGTCTGCTCTTCGAGCACGAAGGCGGGCACCTCCCCGATGACCGGCATCGGTTCCGCGCGTCGGCACGCGCCCACGCCGATGCCCAAGAAAGTGCCAGCCGCTGCGACGATCGAGATCATCGCCTTTGCGGTCATCGCGCCTCCCGCGCGTGCGTTCGCACCCACTGCTGATAGTCGGCGGGCCGGTCGATCACGAGCCAGCCACGTGCGCCTGCGTCGTGCGGCCGGCCGCACATCTCGTCGCCGCGCAGCTCGTGACGGCCGACGCGATCGGCGAAGACGGTCACCTGCGTGGGCAGCTCGGGGGCCGCGAAGTGGCGGACATCGAGGTCGTCCACCGTGAACGCGCTGATGAAATCGGGGCTGTTCAACACCAGGCGCACCCTCGCGCCGAGCGGCACGTGCACCTCGCGCCCGGTGGGCACTTCGACGCCGCGCCCGGCTTCTGTGGCGAGCACATACGAGGCGCGCCAGCTGCGGTCCTGCGCGATCAGCCGGACGTTGACGTTGTCCAGCGGTACCACGAGCTCGGGGCCGCAGGCCATCACCGGAAGGAGCAGCGCCACCACCAGGTAACCTCTTTCCACGGGAAGATCCTCGCCAGTATCAGCGACGCAGCACGGCGCCGCCGGTTGACCGCTGCGCCCCCGCAGGCGGCATCGAGCGCCGGATGCGCTGTACCACCATCGGCACCAGGATCATCGCCGCGAGCACGGTCAGCATCACGGCCTCCGGATTGTGCACGTAGGCCCCCAGTTGCAGCGTCGTGATCGCGATGACCGCGTAGTAGAGCATGTCGCCTGCAATGGCGATCGCCCAACCCCAGACGAAGCCGTGACCCGAGGCCAGGGCCGCCGCCCGGCCGGTCATGGGGTCGATACCGAATGCGACGAGGATGAGCGCAAACGGACCGGCGCCGATGTGCCGGGCCGCCGCGCGTTCCATGGCCTGACCCATCGCCGCCCCGAACCGCGCCACGATCGGCAACCGGCGTCCGGCCGCTGCAAGCATCAGCAAAACGGGCTCGAACAGCACGGCGAGAATCAGGTCGGACACCAAGTAGAGTGCTGCCGTCACGGGCCAGGCGATGCCCTGCCGGGCCGCCAGCAACACGCCAGCCGGGATTCCCCCGCCAATCGGAATCAGAAACAGCATCAGGACCGGCCACATAGGGTGTCAGGTCAACGTCAGCTCGGTGGTCACGATCGGTGTGAGTGTAGCCGCACGCGCGTCCACATCGCGCGGAACAGTTTCGCGGAGTTGGTGTCAGGCGCCCACGGATCCCTCCTTCGAGGTCGCGTCGATCAAATCCAACCGAACAGAGGCTCCTGCCACCACGCTGTTCCCTCTGGGTCCCGGCGCCGCGTATGCAGCCAACGGCGGCCGGTTCCGCGCCACCAACCAGCCGCTCATCAACTACCTGCGCTTTGCCTATCGGTTGGGACCAGGTGATCTGCTCGACCTGCCGCGATGGGTCTACAACGAGCGATTCGACGTTGAGGCACGGGCGAATGGTGAGCCGGCCAAAGATCAGATGCGTCTGATGATGCGCTCGCTCCTGAAGGACCGTTCCAAGCTCGTGGTGCACACCGAGCAACAGACGCAGGCCATCTTCGATCTCTCCATCGATCTTCCAGTTGCCGACACTTCCGTGCGGCAGCATCGGCTTCATGACGATTGGCGGGGGAGACCGCGTACGGATCGTGGGGAACGGCGAGCCAATGGGTCGAATCGCCGAAGCGCTCAAAATCCCACCCACCGGCATCGATCGCCACATCCGCGACCGAACTGGTCTAGCGGGACGTTCGACATGTCACTGGAGTGGTCGGTGGTGTCGGATACAGTCCAGGCATCGATCGCCGTGCAGGACGACATGCCGCCGCGGTTTCTCGAAGCGTTGAAGACGCAATTGGGCCTCACGCTGAGCTCGACGAAGGGGCCGGTCGATATTCTTGTCGTCGACCAGGTGGCGCGACCCACGGAGAACTAGCTCACGTCTGCCGGAGCGCCTCGGTCGGTTGAACACGCAGTGCTCGGCGCGCCGGTGCGGCGCACGCCAGCACGCCCACGGCCGCCATGATGACCGACGTGATCGCCGACGAGACGAGGAGATATGTGGTCAGGCTGTCGGCGCGCCACGCGAGGAACAGGATGAGGCTGTTGCCGGCGAGGATGCCGCCGCCGAGCTGACGACCCGCGCGAAGGAACACACTGGCGAGCACGTGCCGGGGGTTGGCGCCGAGCGCGAGACGGATACCGATCTCGCGGGTGCGACGCGCCACGGCGACGGCCATGAGCGCGTACAGACCGGCCGCCGAGAAGACCACCGCCGCGAGCAGAATGGTGCCGATTACGACGCCGCCGAGGCCTTCCGGCGCCCGCTGCCGCGCGACGGTCTCCTGGAGTGTGGCGATATCCCGGAGCTGCAGTCCCGCATCGACCTGCCGCGCCAGGAAAGCGACGCGGGGTGCAAGCCGCGCTGCATCCCCCGCGACCCGCACAGCGACCACGACAGGATCGAGCTCCGCCGGGGAGGCCGCGCGATAGATGTAGGCGGCCCCGCCCCAATCGGCCGGGATCGTCCACAGATCGGTGACCACGCCGACGATCTCGTGCCAGGGCCCCGGCTCTCCCGAACCGCCGTCGCGGCGCGGCTGGAGCGTGCGGATCCGGACACCCACGGGACTGCGGCCCATCACGCGCATGAACGCCTCGTTGACGACGACCGGCGCGTTCGGCGCCCCGGCGTCAGCGGCTTGCAAGGCGCGGCCGGCCAGAACCCGTCCATCGAACGCGGCGTGATAGCCGGCACCGACGGCAGCCATCGCGAATCCGCCCTCGAAATTACCGCGCAGGCGAGCCGGAGGTGCACCGTTCTGCTCCATTTCCACCGGCACCCACTCCGGGGACATCGTCGGCAGGCGATCGCCGTGCGCCACCCGCGTCACACCGGGCAGCTCACGCAACCGGCGCGCGAGCTCTTCGTATGCACGCGCGCGCCGTGCGCCGATCTGCCCGTCGTCAGGCACACCGCGCTCGCCGGCCAGCGCTTCGGTGTCCATCGTCAGGCGGAAGGTGAGGTAACGCTCGGTCGGAAACGCGGTCCACCGCGGCTGGTTCTGAATGGAGGTGGTGTAGATTCCCACCGCGGCCGGCACGAACAGTAGCGTGCACGCCACCTGCGCGCCGACGATGAACGACCAGATGCCGCCGAACTTCATCGTCCCGCCGGTGCTCGTAATCCCCTGCAGTCCCCGCAGGACCGATCCGCCCGTGGCCTTCAATGCGGGCAGCAGGCCGATCAGGGCGGCAGCGACGAGCGCGAGCAGCAGTGCATACGCGATGCTGGCGGGCTCCAGCCTCAGGTCTATCCAGAACGGCAGGTCCTCGCCCACGATCTGCGTCGCCAGGATCCACCCATACCGCACCGTCGTCTGGGCCACGACGAGCCCGAGCAGGGCGGCGGCGAGGGTGAGCACGAGCGATTCGGTAACGATCTGCGCGACCACGCGTGTGCGGCTCGCCCCCAACGCGTGGCGGACGACCATCTCCGGTTCGCGCATCGCCGTGCGCGCGAAGATCAGCGTCGCGACGTTCGCGCAGACGGCCCCCAACAGCAGCAGGACGATGGCGTGGATCGCCACGTCTTCCAGCCGTATGGGATCACCCGGCGTGCGCCCGGCGAATGCGCGAACGCGCGTGCGCAGTTGCGCGTGGGTCGCCGGCTGGTCGGCGGCAGCGCGTGCAGACACGACGGAGAGCTCCGCCGCGGCGTCCTGCCAGTCCGCTCCGCCGGCGAGGCGGCCGAACACTTCCACGGGCGGCCCTTCGCGCGGCGGCGCGTCCTGGACCGGTAAGGGCACCCATGCCTGCTGATTGCGCGGGAAACCGAAGCGCGGCGGCATCACGCCCACGACGGCGCGAGCCGTGCGGCCCAGGGTCACGACGCGGCCGATGATCGCCGGATCGTTCAAAAACTGTTTTTGCCAGACGTCGTACCCCAGGACGACGACGGGCTCCGCACCCGGCTGTTCGTCCGCCGGCTGCAACGGCCTGCCGAGCAGCGGCGGCACGCGGCTGAGTGGAAACGCCGACGCCGTGATCTCCGCGATCCGCAGGGCTTCGACGCGGCCGTCGCCGGTGAGCACGCTGCGCTCGCTCACGCGGGCGGCGCCGAGTTCCGTCACCGTCTTGAGAGATCGCCTCCAATTCGCGAAGTCGTGGAGCACCCGTTGCTCCTCGCGTGACGCCAGGACGTCCTGCGTCTCCAGGCGCACGATGCGGTCTCCTTCATCGAACGGCAGCCGTTTGTAGAGCAGTTCGTCGGCAACTTCCATGCCGACCGTCCCGATTGCGATGGCCGCCGCCAGCGAAAGGCCGCCGATGATCGTGAGCGCGGGATACTTCAGCAGCATCCGCGCGCCCAGTTTCCAGTCCAGCCTCGAGACTGCCGTCATGCGCCTGACTCCTCCACATGGAAGCATCCCCCGGCGGACCAGCCGGTGTCTTCACGTGGACATGAGCGTTTCGTGAGATTCCGGTGAGACGGGCCTGGAGCAGGCCGATCGCGGCTACAATCGGGCGGCGATTTGAGCAGGGGGATGATGATGACCTTCCGAAGAAACCTCATTTGGACAAGCGCCGCATTCGCGGCCGCACTGACAGTCGGTGTGCCGCCGATGGCGGGGGCGCAGGCGCCTCCGGGTGCTGGACCGGGACCAGGGGCTCAGGCTGCGGCCGGCGAGGGGCAGGGGCGTGGCCGCGGCCGCGGCGCGCCGCCGTTCACGCCAGCGCCGGGCGCAAAGGACCTCAGGTCCGTCATGTTCAACTGGGGCTGGTACACCGGCATGCTGCGGAGCAGTGAGGAATACGACCTGCTCATGTCGCTCGACTATCAGGGCAAGGGCACCATGCAAGTGGGCGGGCAGCCCTGCAACGTGTCGATGTACCGGAGCGACATCAGCTATCAGACCTCGGGCGAGCGGATCCGGATCACCGGCACGCGGCCCAACGGCCAGAGCTGCAACACGATTGAAGTCGTCAGTGGCGCGTATGCCTGGAACGAAGACATTCAAGGCGCCGAACTCGTCCCGGGCAAAGGCAAAGCCACGCCGATGCCGGCAACCGTCGAGGAGCGGATGATTCGTCTGTGGTCGGGCCCGCAGGGGGCGTTCAAGGCCGCATTTGCCGGGACGTCGCCGGACGCCCCGCCGATGACGCCCAGACCGCAGCGGCTGGCCGCCGATGTGATGACGATCGGGAAAACGTCGGTCGCATGGGTTGGCAACAAGCCGGTATTGACCTACCCGATCCCGGGCGTCCCCACCGCTACGGCGACCACGACACTCGACGCCAAATTCATGCCCGAGAGCGTCGTGGTGAAAAACGGCGCCACCACCTACGAGTTCACCTACAGCGACTACAAGGACTGGAACAACCCGCTCAATCCGGCCGAGGCGCTGTACGCCGGCCGGATGACGGAAAAGAGGAACGGCACCGTCGTCCGCGACATTACGACGACGCTGACGGAAACGGGGCAGATGTATGTCGTGGTGCCGGTGCCTGCCAGCATCAAGGCGGCGATCAAGCCCACGCACCAGCCTCCCAACTGGACACTGCCAGCAGCGCCCGCGAACCCGCAGGCTGCGGCCGCCGTCACGCCGCGGCTGGCCAACGGCAAGCCGGACCTGACAGGCGTGTGGGGCGGCGCCTTCAATCCGATTACGGGCGGCGGCGCTCGCCGGTGCGGCCCGACGCAGAAAACCTGCGATGTCGCGCAGGACAATTTCTGGGTGGACTATGAATGGATCTCGCCCTCACGGTTCGGGATCTATGGTCGCCCCATCTACAAGCCCGAGTTCTGGGACAAGGTGCAGGCACTCGACCAGTGGACGAACAAGGAAGATCCGATCATGACGTGCCAGCCGATGGGGCTGCCGCGGTCGCTCACGCCCCGCCGCATCTTCCAGACGCCGAACGACATCACCATGCTGTATACGACGAGCGATTACGGCGGTGGCAACCGGGAATTTCGCGTGATTCCCACCGACGGCCGCAAGCATGATCCGAAGAAGATCGAGGCGACCTACTACGGATACACCGTGGGGCAGTGGGAGGGCGACACGCTGGTCCTCGACTCGGTCAATTTCGTCGACACCACGTGGTTGGGACGAGGCGGCCTCTTCCACTCCGGCGACATGCACATCATCGAAAAGTTCACGCGGGTTGGAAATGAAATCCGATACGACATCACCGTCGAGGATCCGGAGTCATTCGTCGAGCCCTGGGTGATGCCGACGCGAATCCTGCGACTGGCGACGGGCGGTGATGGAATCATCGCCGAACGTGCCCATTGCGAGGTGTACGAAAACGGGGAGATTACGAATCAGCTGCGACACTAGTCGCCGCTCTCAGCATGAAGACCTTGCTCCTGATCTGTTGCCTGGTGTCGGTGGCCGCACCGACCCAGGCGCAGACCGCTGGCCGAGTCCTCCGGCCCAACGCCGTCCTGCATTCGGTAGCTGACTTAGAGCGGTCCGTGGCGTTCTATCGGGACGCCGTCGGGCTCACGATCGAGGCGTCGCCCGGCTTCCCGACCGGGACTTCGCCGCAAATCGGCGCCGCGTTCGGAACTCCGGGCGCGACGATCCGCGCCGCGACGCTCTCGATTCCCGGCTCAGATGTACGACTGACGCTCATCCAGTTTTCGGGTGTCGCGGCTTCTCCGATTCGCCAGCGTCTCCAGGATCCAGGCAGCGTGAAACTCATCGTGCGCGTGCGCGATATCGGCGCGGCGTTCGAGCACGTCCGCGATCGGGTCGCTGGTGTCTACACCGACGGCGGCGTGCCAATGAAGCCCGAGGGCCCCGCGGCCGTCAACACCTCGGTCATCATGCGCGACCCCGACGGGTATCCGCTGGAGTTCGCGCTGCAGGACACGCCGGAGATTTCATCCGCGGTGCCGTCCACTTCGAACGTCGTCGGCGGCTGGGCGACGTTCATCGTGGGCGACGTCGCCGCCTCAATCGAGTTCTATCGCACGCGCCTCGGCTTCGAGCCGGCCGGCGCTCCGCGACCGCTGGCGGCCAACGTGCTGGCGCTCCAGGGAACCCCGGGCGCGACCGGCAGCATGAGCGCCGGTGTTCGGCCGCCTGGCGGCGTGAACACGTGGCGGATGTACGACTTCAGGAATATCGACCGTACCCGCCTGGACGGTCGACTGCAGGATCCGGGCACGCCGGCGGTGTCGTTCTGGGTCGACGACGTGACGGCGATCGTCGCGCGCCTCAAGTCAGCAGGTGTGGCCGTCGCCATCGACCCCGTGTCGATCGACGGAACGGCCAGAGCCTTTGTCCGCGATCTCAACGGCCTGTTGTTGGAGTTCGTCAGTGCGGGAGGTGCGTAAGGGTGGTCGGCAATTCCATCAGTTCGAGGGCGTTGCCGTCAGGGTCGACCAGCATGGCAATCTTGATCGGACTGCCGCCGATGGATGCCGTCATCACGTCGCGCTCGACCGTCGCGCCGGCGGCCTTTGCCGCGGCCACCGAGGCCTTGACGTCGGAGACGCGCAAGATCGCGTGGTGCATCGGATCCTTGGCCGCGGTGCCCTCGCGTTTCAGCAGAAGGAACTCCGGCGAAGCGCCCGCCTTGGCCTCGGCGACCGTCGCGCCGTAGCGCATGATGATCTCCGTCGCCGGATTCCCGACCCGGTCGATTTCCTTCAGACCAAAGGCGGCCTCGTAGAACTTCGCCAGTTTGACGACGTCGTTCGCGCCCAGGCGCACCGCCATCACGGTGACCTCGGCCTGCGCCGGCACGGCACCGGCGGCCAGCGCAATTCCAATCAGTGTCGCAATCGTTCGACGCACGCTTCTGTCCTCCGCGTGGATTCTACGCCCGTCTGTCGTGTTCTTCCCAGCGCTTGCGATTGATCAAGCAGCTGCCCTGGAGGACCCGGGGCCTGGGAGGGACATCATGCGAAGTGGATTCGGAGCGCTGACCGGCCTCACGGCGGCGGCAGCGATACTGCTGTTCAGCGCCGCTCCAGCGTACGCGCTGGGCGCCAAGGCGTTGCTGGAAAACGGGGTCGTCACCGTATCGGGCGGACAGGCGGCGAAATCAGCCCCAATCTCATGGGAGGGCGTGGTCGTGACAGCCGCCAACAAGGGCGGCAGCTTTACCTTCATTTCGATTTACGTGCCTGCCGACTGCGTCGGCACGCTGAGCGACGGGAGCGCGTCGATCGACGTCAGGGTCGAGGGGTGCTCTGGTTCGATCACAGGCCTGCCCGGTACGGGGCAAGTCACGATCTACGCCCCTGCCGACGATGCCGACGTGGGGGCCGGCGGGGCGCTCAGCTATCGGGACAACGGCGACGGAACGGTGACCGACATCCGCGCCGGTTTGACCTGGGAGAAGAAGACCGACGCCAACGTCAACAACGTGTACAGCTGGAACAATGCCTTCGCCTACGTCGCCGAGCTGAACGCGATGAACGGCGGGGCGGGGTTCGCCGGCCACAACGATTGGCGGCTGCCCAATGTCCGCGAACTCCTCAGCATCGTCGACTACGGCCAAGCCAACCCGTCGATCCACCCGATCTTCGGCCCCACTGCCGGTGTCCTCAACTTCGTCCTCTACTGGTCCTCCACCTCGTGGGCGGCCTACCAGCCCGAATACAACGCGTGGGCGGTCAACTTCAGGGACTCGTACTCGGACCTGGCCGGGATGTTGCCGTTCGGCAAAGCCAGCTTCAACCGCGTGCGGGCGGTGCGGGGCGGCCTGTGATCGGCCTGTCGTCTTTGGCGAGCGGCTTTCGATTTCATCAGCGAGGAGGAACGTTCATGAAATCGATACTTGTCGCCGTGGCGGTCGCTGCCGCCGGTTCGGGATCCCTGCAGGCGGTTGAGAAGATTGCGCGACCCGATGTTCCAAGCAATCTCGAAGTGGGTTCGGAGTTCAAGCTGTTCGCACGCGGCCACGCCGTCGGCACGCAGAATTACATCTGCGCGCCGGTCGCCGGCGGCTCGGGCGTCGAGTGGCGGTTCATCGGTCCGCAAGCCACGCTGTTCGACGCCGGCGTCCAGACCGCCACGCACTTTCAGAGCATGAACCCGAGCCGGAACAACGAAATCCAGGCCACCTGGCAGCATTCCGGCGACACCAGCGCCGTCTGGGCCACCAGGTTCGACGGATCGCTCGACCCGGCCTACGTAGCGCCGGGCGCAATCGAGTGGCTGAAGCTCGAGGTCACGGGGCAGACCGCCGGTCCTGACGGCGGGACCAAACTCTCGCGCGCGCACTGGATCCAGCGCATCAACACCGTCGGTGGCGTCAAGCCTCCCGTCGGTCTATGCACCGCCGCAACGCTCAACACGCGCGTGCTGGTGCCGTACGAAGCGGACTACTACTTCTATCAGTGACGTATGAGGCGAGCGAGGCGCGCGCGGGTCGCCGCCGCCTCGCGACCCTGCCGTCCGGGCACGTCCCGCAGAACGAGGCTGGCGGATTCGAGCAAGGGGGTCGCCTCCCGATACGCGCCACGCCGGAGCAATGCCTCCGCGAGCGTGCTCCTGGTGGCGGCCAGCCGCCAGTCGTTTTCGGGTGAGTTGCGCTGCTGGCGGGTCAGCGCATCGCGGAGGAGCCGCTCGGCGCGCGCCGTATCGCCTCCCGCCAGCTCGATCCGCGCGAGGCTGACCTCGTAGGTGGCGAGACTCGGATGATCGTCGCCGAACTGCTCGCGCGTCAGCTGCAGCGCCTGCTCGGCAAAGGTTCGGGCCTCGTCGTAGCGGCCCTGTTCGCGCAGCGAGCCCGCCAGGTTGTTGAGCGACGGTGCAAGGGTGGGATGCGTGCTGCCGAGAACTTTGCGCTTGATCGCCAGCGACTGGCGGAACATGGGCTCGGCGCCGGCGTGGTCGCCCTTGTCGAGCAGGATGAGCCCGAGGTTGTTCCAGCTGCTGGCGACGTTCGGGTGATCGTCGCCCAGCAGGGCGCGACTCGTGTCGAGCGACTGCCGGAAGAGCGGTTCCGCCGCCGCGAGGTCGCCCCGCCTCCAGAGCAGAAGTGCCAGCGAGCTCTTGCTGGTGGCGGTTTCCTTGTGCGCGTCGCCGAAGATGTGCTCGCGCATCGCCAACGCCTCGCGGAAGAGCGGTTCGGCCCGTTCCGCAGCCCCCGCGTCTTCGTAGGCGCGACCGAGCTCGACCAGCGTCACCGCGATGTCCTTGTGCTCGCGGCCGTAGAGACGGCGCCGCATCGCCAGTGCTTCCTCCAGCAGCGGCGTGGCGCCTTTCACATTGCCGCGCTCGCGGCGAAGCACGCCGAGATCGTTGAGCGCCTGCGAGAACGCCGGCGTGTCGTCGCCGCTCGCGCGGCCGTGTGCGACGGCCTGCTCCAGCAGCGGCGTCGCCTTGTCGTAGGCGCCCAGGCGCTGATACACACGGCCGATTGCGGTGATCAATTCGGCGCGCACGGCGGGATGATCCTGCAGGTCCTTGGCGAGGCGCTCGGCGCCGGCGTCGAGCAGGCTCCGTACCGTCGGCTCCCCGCTGCGCGACGGATATGGATCGGCGCCGGTCAGCAGGCTGATCATCAGCTCGGTGACGCGCGCGGACTTGGCGGCTTCCTGGTGCGCGCGATCGCGTTCGAGCCCCAGGCGGGCAGTGTAGAAGGTGACGATCGACGTCATCCCGAGCGCGACCGCCGCCGCCACGGCCACCGGCGCGCGGCGCCGCCGCACGAATTTCGCGGTGCGATAGGCCAGCGTGTCTCGGCGCGCCGTCACCGGCTCATGGCGCAGGTAGCGGCCAAGGTCGTCGGCCAGCGCAGACACCGAGACGTAGCGCTCGCCAGGCGCCTGCTTCAGCGCCTTGGCGACGATGTTGTCGAGATCGCCGCGAAGCGCCTGGCCGTTCGGCGCGACGGACGACAGGCGCGGCGGCTCGTGCCCGACTGCCGACGCCAGCCATTCGGCCGGGGTGCCCCCCCGCGACGGCAGCGAGCCCCCGAGCAGGACGTACAGCAGCATGCCGAGCGAGTACACGTCGGTGGCGGTGGTGATCGCCGCGCCAGTCAGCTGCTCGGGTGCGGCGTACGACGGCGTGAAGGCGGGTCCGCCCTGTACCGTCGTGCTGGCCAGGCCGGCGTCCACGTCGAGCAGCTTGGCGATGCCGAAATCGAGCAGCTTGACCTGCCCATCGGCGGTCACCAGCACGTTGGACGGTTTGAGGTCTCGGTGGACGATCAGGTTGGCGTGCGCGTGCGCGACGGCGGCGAGCACTGCCACGAACAGGCGCACCCGCGCCCGAACGTCGAGCCCGTGTCCGACGCAGTACTCGTCGATGTGCGCGCCGTCTACGTGCTCCAGCACGAGATAGGGCTGGCCCATCGCCGCCACTCCCGCGTCGAGCAGTTGGGCGATGTTCGGGTGGCGCAGGCGCGCCAGGATGTGGCCCTCACGCGCGAACCGTGATTCGCCCGCGTGACCGAGCAAGCTGAAATTCAGCAACTTGATGGCGACATGGCCGTCGAACCGGCCATCGCTGCGTGTCGCCAGCCATACCGTGCCCATGCCGCCGTGACCGATCGGCGACACCAGCGTGTAGGCGCCGATGCGCTGGCCCGCCAAGGACCCATCGGGCCGGCTGGAGACGGACCGCTGCAGAAACGCGTCGTCGCTGATCGCCTCGTGCTCGACAAGCAGTGCCCGCAGTTCCCGGCTCAACGTGGGTTGCTGCGGCTCGAGCGCTGCCACCCAGCCGTCGCGATCGGCCCGCGGAAGATCGAGCGCAAGATCGAGATGCGAGCTGAGGGCGCGCCACCGGGCGGCGTTCACGACGGCCTGGCTCCCTCCGACATGGTCCGGTGCAGGAACAGCCGCGCCTTCTCCCACTGGCGCTGAACCGTGCGTTCGGACACGCCATGCATCGTCGCGATCTCGGCGAATGAGAAGCCGCCAAAGAACTTCAGGTCCACCACTTCGGCGAGCGGCGCCTCGAATTCGGCCAGCTCGTCGAGGGCGTCGCTGATCTCCTGCAGCGAGTCCGGATCGGGAAGCGCCCCTGCGACCGTCGTCTCCAGTGCCATGATCTCGAACTGCCCGCCGCGCTTGTGCGCGAAGCGGCGACGTACGTGGTCGATGACGAGGCCGCGCATCGCCCGCGCCGCGTAGGCCATGAAGCGCGCGCGATCGGGGAATGCGGCGCTCTGCCGCGCTGACATGCCGAGGTAGGCCTCGTGCACGAGTGTCGTGGCGCCGAGGGTCAGCCCGCCACCGCGCAGGAAGAGTTCACGCCGGGCCGCTCGGTGCAGCTCCCCGTACAGATTCGCAAACAACGTATCCATGGCGTCCCTCCTCGCGGACCGCGGTTGCGATCAAACGCGACGAAGGCGGAGGAACCCCGCAAGGCGGCACTTTCGCCCGAGTCTTCGCTTGGAAGGCAAGACAGACAGAGCGAGCGTGAGGCGGGATGACGGGCTCGTTGTCCCGCCCCCGCCCCCTCTCCGCTTTGCGTTACTCCGGGACCGGGTAGCAGTGGTAGCGCACCACCGACCCGGTCCAGTGCGAGCGGCCGCACGCAGCCAGCGCGGCTCCCACCTCCGCTGTCGACACCCCCTGCTCGAGCACGTAGTCGAACTCGAAGCCGTCCTGGTACTGGAAATGGACCACGATCGACCACAGAGGTTGTCCCTGGGCGGCCACTCCGCTGGCCTGGAATCCGATCAGTGCGGTCAAGGCAGCGGCGAACACGCCCATCGTCAGCGCCTTCTTCATGGCTTTCAACGTCGTCAGTCTCGTCATTGTCGTTCTCCTCACCATGAAGGATCGAAAACGGGCGACCATTTCCGCCAGCACCGGTAGACTAGCCGCGCGCCGGCTGACGCGAGGCAGGGCTGCAGGTTGCGTGCACCGGACACGAGATTGGAGCGCTGAATGAAAAGGACCATCGTTCTCGCCACGCTACTGATCGTCGGCGCCCTGTCGCTGGCGGTCGCCGCGTCGCAGCAGCCAGCCGCTGATGCGGCTGCGCAGGCCGCGCCCAAGGTGGTGGAGGTCCAGAAGCTCCGCGACAACCTGTTCGTGCTGACAGGCGGGGGCGGTAACACGGCGGTCTTCGTCGGCGCGTCGGGCGTAGTGGTCGTAGATACGAAGAATCCCGGGTGGGGCCTGCCGATCCTCGACAAAATCAAGGAACTGACGCCGAAGCCCATCACGACCATCATCAATACGCACACGCACGGCGACCACGTGAGCGGGAACGTCGAGTTTCCGGCGACGGTCGAGGTCATCGTGCACGAGAACACCGCGGCCAACATGCAGGAGATGCGCGCGTCGACGCAGACCGCGCCGAACGGTCAGCCCCCGAACATCTTCAAGGCCAACAACGGCCGCGGCATGCCGAAGAAGA
>Ga0070664_100001942_pt1 | contig 16604 bp, 12 predicted proteins | sample KBSC73metaG_FD_65863 | JGI IMG/M metagenome (GOLD analysis project Ga0070664, IMG submission 65863) | Corn rhizosphere microbial communities from Kellogg Biological Station, Michigan, USA - KBS C7-3 metaG | ecosystem: Host-associated > Plants > Roots > Rhizosphere > Soil ... | reverse complement strand
CGAAGACTTCGAAGAGGTCTATTTTCGCTACAAGGAAACTCTCGGCGAAGCTTTCCAGAACAAGCAGCAGATGCTCGCTGCGATGCAGTAGCGAAATGTATCTGCAGTGCTCACGTAACGCTCAACTAGGACTCTCCCACCGATGGCGTTGATCAATCGTCACCCCCAAATCGAGGACTATTTCGTCGAATTGTCCTTGGCCGAAATCGAGCGCCGGGGGGGCGTGGCCGACATCTTCGAAGTTGGAAAGCTGATTCTGATCCAAGATTATCGGCTCGACTTCGACTTCGAAGCGCTGGGAAAGCTGGAAAAGTCGGCTGACGCAATTTCCGACCCCGACCTTCGGAAAAAGATCAAGAAGCTCACGAGCCCTTACTTTTTCGAGGGCAAGCCCCCGGTCGAACGTGACGGACGGCTGCTTTTCTCCGATCCTGTTCGCCAGGCGATCTTCGATGTCATGTGCCGGGGGGACAAGGATCTGTTCGAGCGGAGCGCCGCCGCCTTGAAATCGGCCCACGAAGAAGTCCTTCGGATCTTCGGCATTTGCTTTCCCGATTACGAGCCCTTCCGACTGATTCCGAGCGTACGCCTGACGCAGACCCTTTTCGAGAACCTGCACTGGGACAATCATTCCATCGACGACGATTTCCATCAGGCTCGGATTTTCGCCAACCTCGACAGTCGACCCCGCATTTGGAACGTCAGCCATCGCCTGCCCGACTGGGTGCGCCAAAATTATGATGAGCATGACCTCGGCCGCTTCGCCGACCAGGATCCCAATCGCCTGATCGATTACATCACCGGGAGCGTCCTTGGCGGAACTCGGAATACCTGGATGGACCGCCAGCCGCGTCACCAAGTCGCGTTCGACCCGGGCGAGGTATGGCTGGGAGAGTCACGTTTGATCTCTCACCAGATCCTCTACGGCGACAGCGCCATGGTCTACATGTGGTTCATGAAGGCCGCGTCCATGGCGAACCCCGATAATCGCTTCAACGTACGGATGGATGAAATCCACCGCGAAATGCGCAACAACCGTTCCGAACCCTCGATCGCGGCTGCGCAATGATCCGCACCGGGTCGCTAGCGACCCGAGTGCCCTATTTGGGCCTGTGGCCGGCACCAGTCCGGAAATGATCCTTCCACCACACGTTCGCTTTTTCGAACACGACGATGCTGTCGTAAAATGAAATGCCGCCAGTCGTGCGCGTGAACTCGGTCGGCTCAAGTTCGCCCTTGGTATGCTCGGCATTCAGCTCGTCGATCAGCCCTTTGCAACGATTGATAAAAGAGTCTTGGACGTTGAGACCGCCACCGTGGTGCTCCCAATAGCTCGTGTGCATGTCCTCGACCATATAGACACCGTTCTTGGGGATGTGCGGATAGACGTACTGAAACATTTCCCAAGTGGGCTTCATGTGGTGGCTCGCGTCGTCGAGCAGCACGTCCGGAGGACCAAACTCGTCGATAACCGATTGGAGGAACCTCGTGTCGGCCTGATTGCCGATCCGAACCTTGATCCCCGGCGCCTCATGCGCCTTGCAGACTTCGTTGATGTCGATTCCGACGATCAGCGCATTCGGACCGAAGAAGCGCTGCCACATCTGCAGGGAGCCGCCCTCGTAAACGCCGACTTCCCAGAAGACGAGCGATCGATTGCGCCACGGCGCGAAGTGCCGTTCGTAGATCGGGAAATAATGCGCCCACTTGTGGATGATCTTCCCGTCGTTGGTCATGAAATCTTGCCACAGGCTCACGCGGTCTGTCCTTCGATTGCGATGAATAGGAGTCGTTGGGCGGATAGGCTGGCCGCCCCACTCCATCAATAGCCGCTTTTTCGGGACCGGCCGCAAGCTCGCCGAATGCCTGAAGTTGCAGTTCTGATCCAATCCGGTAGAGCCTCCGACGAAAGCTAAGGCAAGGAGATCGAACGTGAATCTGGCGGCGGAATCAGAAGCGCAGGGCCCTGCGAAGAACGACGATTTCCCAAGCCTGAAGCCTGCGAACTATATTCCACGCCATACCGTCGTTCAGGCGATGCTGGATATGTTCGATAGCCCTTCCTATCTGGAAATCGGGGTCAACCGTGGGGTTACCTTCAACACCCTGACGGCCGCCAGAAAGGTCGCCGTCGACCCGAAATTCCTGTTTGATTTCGATGAGGTCGCGAGGACCGTCTCGGGCACCGAATTCCACGAGACGACAAGCGATGAATATTTCGGCCGCCTGGCCGGTCGCGATACGAGCTTCGACGTCATTTATCTCGATGGGCTGCACACGGCTGAGCAGACCGTCCGCGACCTCATCAATGCCATTTCTTTCCTGAAACCGGACGGTGTCATCGTCATCGACGACGTATTCCCATCGTCCTACAGTGCCTCCCTGCACGAGCGCGCGGATACACGAATTCTCTTGAAAGCAACCGGGGACAGCAGCGGCGCCTGGATGGGTGACGTCTATCGGCTGGTGTTCTTCGTCGAATCCTTCTGCCAGCAATTTTCGTACTGCACGGTCAACAACAACCATGGCCAGCTCATCCTGTGGCGCGAGCCGCGGGACGAGTTGCCCACTCGAACGCTGACGGAAGTCGGAGAGAAGACCTACAAGGACCTGTTCCTGGAGAAGGACACCTTTCGCTGCGCTCCGCTCGACCTCATCGTCGAGAAAATCCGCGCCGCCCGATCATGAACCCTCAAGCTGCTCGACGACCTTCGAGCGAAACCATCTTGCGAGCGGTGCGTCGGAGCTCGTCCGCCCGCGCTTCATAGTCGTCCGTACGCTCGTTCCTTGGATCTGCAATGTGTCGTTCGACGTCATCCTCGACGGCACGGACCATTTCAGCCCGACGCTGGTCAAAATCCGAGGACAGGTCCGCGAAGTCGCGCAAATCCCGCATCACTGCGGGCAGCTCCAATAAGCCGGAATGCTTCTTCACGTCGAGCGCCATTCCAGCGGTGGTTCGGAGCTGCTCGGAAATCATCCAACGATCGCAAATGTCGAAAAGCAACGGGGAAAATCGCTGCATCGATACGGGCCGGCGCGAGATCACGGCCACTTCTGGAACGTGCGAGCCGCAGAGTTCCAGCGCGTGAATCGCACTCCCTTCCGCGAAGACTGCCATGCGGCTGTTCCGCAACATGATCACAAAGTCGGTCAGGGAATGATTCTCGGGGTGGACGACGTCGAAGCCTTCTTCAACGAGCGCATGTTCCACGAAGCTTTCGCCATAATAGGAGCCCGTGTGATGGTGATGAAGGCGCGAAACGTAGAGCCGGCGCTCGCCAGCTGGCGGGGGCAAACGGCGGCTGTGATCGCGATCCAACATGGTCCGATATCTTGGAATAGTGGTGGGGCCGGCAAGCGTCCGAGCCTGCTGTCCAACGAATAACCGCTTGAAAAGAACTGGCTCAGTGATTGGGAATACGTCGCTTTTTGAAAGGCCGTGAAGGTTCAACGCCTCTGTTACGTAGGGCATGATCTTGGTGTTGTTGACGAGATTGAATGCCACCTTTGCCCGATGAAGTTCCTTGAGCGCGTACCGGGGCCACAGCCGATGGATGCTTTCGGTGAGCGCATGGCCAAAATGGCGGAACAGCAGTCCGCCATAGATGATCGGATCCTCCACCACGATCGCCGGTGGCGTGCTATCCGTATCCAGCGGCTGAATCTTGAGCGCGCTTTCCTGGGACCCATAGCGGAAGTGCTGTAACGCCGGCGATGGCGGATCCGCTGCAAGAGCAAGGCTTCCCTTGCTGCTCGGGCCGAGCAAGGGCGTGATCGTAATATCTCGAAGCTCAGTGACCTCCGGCCAATCCATGACCGCGATCAGCCAGCAACGGAGACAGCGCCGGCGGCCAATGAGTCCAGCGGTTCGCCCGGCGTGTAGGCATCGAACAGCTCGCTGAAGAAGCGATCGTAGAACTCGTCCTTGTAGAAGATGTAGTTCAGACCGCCGACGCCGCGCTCCTGATACCCTTTGATCTGGTCGACGGTGAACTTGACCTTCCGATTGATTCGAAGCTGCTCCCAGGAAAACCGCCAACCGAGATCGGTGATCCTGTCGATGATAGCCAGATTCTTGGGATTATCGAAGTTGATCTCGATTAGCACCGTCTTGAGATCAGGGCGTGTAAGCGTCTCGATCATGCCCTCAACGACACGGTGTTCGAGTCCATCAACGTCAATCTTGATGTGATCCGGCGCTGCAAGCCCTTCCGCGATCAGGCCGTCGACCCGCTTGCCAATGCACCCCTGAGGCCTGCGATTATCCTTGCTGACTTTCCAGTCGACGGCGAATTCTTTGTCGTCGGCCCAGCTGTTCTCTTCGAAGTCGTGGTAGGAAATGCCCAGGCCGAAATCGCTGAGCAGCAAACGATCGACCTTCTCCACGTCACTCAGCGCGAGGCAGTACGCGAGCACCTGGCCATGAAGCTCGTTCAAGTAGACGTTCTTGTTGAGCTCTGCATAATTCAGCGCCTCCGGCTCGAAGGCATAGACGTTGGCGCCGCGCATTACCGCGGCGTAGATAGTGTACATGCCGACGTTCGCGCCGATGTCGTACAGCGTCTCCCCTTCCCCAAAGGTATCGATCCAGGCGAGTGTGATCGGCTCCTTCGAAAAAAGCGTCCGAACCCTTTTCTTGCTGGATGACCCAGTGGTCGCGAACCGCATGGACTTGGCGCGATAACGCACCTCGGCATAATCCATGTCGAGCCACTTCGTCTTGATATTGCCTTCGCTGACTTCCACCGCAACCACCTTCTTTACCCGATTAATCAACCCATTAGCCTGCGCGCACGCAATTCGGAATTGGCTTTGTCCAATAGGTCCTGAGGTATGGGCTGTGTAGCAACCCAATCGCAGAAACGCCGCATTCCTTCTTCAAGCGAGATCGCCGGCGTAACGCCGGCAACCTGCTGAAGCCGCCGGATGTCCGCGTAATTGTGCCGGATATCGCCCACCCGATACTCACCCGTCACATGCGGTTTCACGGTCGATCCCAGGATACGGCACAGGAGATCCGCCACCATCCTGATCGAAGCCGGTTCGCCGCGCCCGACGTTCAGTGTCACACAGCTTGGGAGCGCTGCCTCCAGACAGTGCAAGACTACCCGCACAACATCTTCCACATGGACGAAGTCGCGAGTCTCTTCGCCGTCCTCGAATATCGGAAGCGAAAGGCCGAGCCGAATTCGAGTCGAAAAAATCGAGAGAATTCCGGTATACGGGTTGTTGAGCGACTGTCCTTCGCCAAAAACATTCTGAAATCGCAGGATGGCATGAGCTATCCCGAGGGAAGAACAAGCAACGCGAGTGAGTTCCTCCTGCGCGAGCTTGGTCGCCGCATAGACTGACGAAGGCGCTAACGGGTCATCTTCCCGGGTCGCCGTAGGTTCGAGCATCCCACCGCAAATCGAGCATGGTGCGGTCCACTTATTCTGCTCGAGTTGAGCAGGCGAGCGCGCGTCCGGAAAGCGGCGAACGCCTTCCGGCGCGCAGTTCCGGCATAAGTACGCGCCCTCGCCATAGACCGACCTGCTCGATGCCAATACAATGTTCCGAACCGAGTGAGCATTGTTCGCGAGGACATCGAAAAGCAGCGCGGTGCCTTGGACGTTGACACGATAGTAGCGATCGATCTCATACATGGACTGGCCGGTACCGGTCTCCGCCGCGAGATGCGCGATGGCCTCCATTCCGTCCAAACTGTGCTCGACGTCCGCCCGGTTAGTGATGTCACCGCGTTGAAACTCCGCGCCCGGCGGAGGAGCATATGACGACCCGTCACCATGTATCTGCGGCGAAAGGTTGTCGAAGATGCGGACCCGGTGACCTGCGGCCAGCGCCATTCGGGCCAGATGGGAGCCGATGAATCCGGCGCCACCGGTGATCAGAATATTGCTCATGGTCCTCGCGTCTTTCAGCGCTTGTCGAGCGCAACCTCGTCGCACTCGACTTCGACGACCCTCGCTGCCCGGCGAAAATGTTCGTCCTCCTCGGCCATCTCAGTCGCCGCCTGCGCCGAAGTTTCGTCGGTCGCATGCGCCATGAAGAGGCGCATCACATGCGCGACGCCGTCCTCGACGACGTTGCGTAGATCCGGAGCATAATATCGGCCACGACTGAAAGGCCCCGTGATAATCTCGTACGACGGGAAGTAGTGCACGTTCGGGAACTCTAGTCTCATGGTCTCGGCGGCGACACGTAACACCGACTTCGAATAGGTCGTGGCCGATAAGACATGCGCGCCTGGCGCGGCGGTTGCGACCAACGGCACCGGTGACACTGTGAAGACGATGGTTGCCGCCGGATTTACCCTGGCAAGCGCGTTTCGGAATTCGCGTAGGTCCGCCAGTACGTCCTCGACGGGCTGATTGTAGAATTCGTACCTGGCCGGATCGAACTTGCCCCCTTCGACTCCGGGACAAAGCGGGAAAACAGCACCGTCTTGCCTTGATCGCCAGCACTCGGTGAGCCCGAGGGTGAAGACGAAGACGTCCAACGTCTCGAACATGGTACGGACAGCGGCGAGATGTGCTTCGCGGTCGGCCTCGAGCTCTTGCGCCGAGACAAACCCGCCCGGCTGCGTTGTCGGACGGAAGGGGTCAAGGAAAACGTCCGCCGCTTCCTGCCAGATATCCTCGGCCGGCTCGAACTCGCGGAAGGCTCGCTGGAAGAGCTGCCACAGCTGCCGGGCAGTGTAGATGTTCCCATAGCGCGCAGAGAAGAGGCCGTAGTTATGCTTGGTTCGAACAGAAGCCGGAACAATCGGATGCCCTGGCTCGGCCACGTAATAGTTGTAGCCTGAGGCGCTGAGATATCGGGCGATATGCTGCGCGAAGCAGCTTCCAGCGGTCGCGACTTTCGTTTCCGGCGTAAGGCGGAGCGCGAATTCGCCGACCGGATCCACGTCACTCGGAGCCGGCGACGCAACGGCTCGCCGCCAGAATGCCTTATCCGGCAGATTCTTGTAGGGATTGGTCATAGCTGAGCCGCACAGTTCGAGCGCGCCGACAAGTATCGGTTCTCGATTTCGCGAAGCACGAGTTCCCCATAGGCGAAATTAGCGTGCGTTGCGTCGTTGGCGTAATAATCGGTCGCCAGGAATCCCTTGGCGTCAATCGCGCCCGGAGGGGGAAGCAGAACTTCAACGCCCAGCTCCGCGCAAACCTTCTCCAGCAGGCTCGTTTGAAGATTCCAGAACTTCAACCTCAACCCGGGAGATGACACGCCAAGGGAAGCGATGCCTTCGTTGGCGAAATGAGTTTCATGAAATCGGTGGATGAAAGCGTTATCCTTTTTCGGCGGAGGCGGGACGACATGCACCACGCGCGCCCTCGTTGCGTTCCGAAGCGCCGCCAAGGACTTTCCATCGCCGTTACGAATGCCCTTCTCGAACACGTTGGCGAGCGTTCTGTAGGGGATGACAGGAACATCGCGTTCCACTCCGACCCTGCCTTCCGGATCGAAAAAATCGAAGCGCTGCGGATGCTGAATGGTGCTGAACACCGCATGCTGGTTCCCCCCGATGAGGGACAAGACCAGGTCATCCGGAGTCAGTTTCCGAATGATTTCGACGAATTCCTCAAGGCTCGTATCACCCTGCTTCTTGCCGGCTTTCATCTTGGCTAGCCGGTATGCAGTCACCGATACAGGCAGGCCTTTTCCCTGGCGTTTCTCGATGGCGCGTTGAATCGCGTAGGTATGACTGTCCCCGAACAACAGGGCGACGGGCTTCTTCAGTTCCATTCTCCGTTCGCCAACCGATCCAGGCTGACCTTGATTGTCGCGGACAATCATTGCGTGGACAGCGGCATGAACGACTTCACCAGACGATCTATGGCCAGCATCTGCTCAAGATAGGGCTCCAACGCGACGAGCGGTAGGGCGCATGGCCCGTCGCACAGTGCCTTTTCCGGATCGGGATGAGCTTCGAGAAACAAGCCCGCGATCCCGAGCGCCATGCCCGACCGGGCGAGGGCCGTCGCCTGCTCCCGGCGTCCGTCGGCGCCATCAGCCCGCCCGCCGGGTCGCTGGAGTGCGTGCGTCGCGTCGAAGACAACGGGGGCCATGCCCTTCATCTCGTCCATCCCCAACATGTCAACGACCAGGTTGTTGTAGCCAAAGCTCGACCCTCTTTCGCACAGGATGACACGGTCATTTCCGGCTTGGCGGCATTTGGAGATGATGTGCTTCATTTCATGCGGCGCGAGGAATTGCGGCTTTTTGACGTTGATGACAGCGCCGGTTCCGGCAATCGCCATCACAAGGTCCGTCTGTCGGGCGAGGAAGGCGGGCAACTGAATAATGTCCGCCACCTGCGCGACCGGCTCCGCCTGATGCGGTTCGTGGACGTCCGTCAGTATTGGAACCGCGAACCGCCGCTTCACCTCCGCGAGAATGGCCAGACCCTTCTCCAATCCCGGGCCTCTGAAGGAATTAATGGATGATCGATTGGCCTTATCGAACGAAGCCTTGAAAACATAAGGAATGCCGAGGCGCCGCGTCACCTCCACGAACGTGTCGGCTACTTCGATCGCAAGATCGCGGCTCTCAATGACATTGAGGCCGCCGATGAGGACGAATGGGCTGTCATTTGCAATGGTGATGCCGGCATCTAAGGTTACGCTATCTGACAAACAGACTTTTCCTCATGAATTTCCTGAGCTTGCGCCTTGTTGGCACGGCTCGTGCTGATGACGTCGAACACTTGATCGCGCAAGCGCTCAACGCTGTATTCCCGTTCAAGCTTGTCCTGCGCGCGATCAATCATCGCCAAGCGCGCCTCACTATCGTTCACCAATAGGTGCAGCGCCTCGAACCATTCGGCCTCATTTGTCGCAAGGATGCCACATCCATCGCCACAACAACGTTCGTAAACGGTGTCCTTGCTAGCAACGACAGCTGCGCCGCAACTCGTATATTCGACCCATTTGGTGTCCGACTTCATGAGGTTGAACTCGATCGGGACAAGGGGGCAAATGCCGATATCCCATTCCCTCGCCGCGAATTCCCTTAGAAAGGCCCCATAGTTGGCTACCGGCGGCGCCGTGGCCACTCGATCGCCGAACCTCGCAAGAGCGGGAGGCACGGGGACGGATCCGAACAACTCGAACAGGACATGGGGATTCTGCTCCAGCAGCCGTTCAACGGCCGGGAGCACCATGTCCAGGTTATGCGCGTGATCGGCGCTGGCCATGTAGCCGACGGTCACGGACGATTTCGAGCTCGGCTTCCGAAGGACTTCGCCGGAGCAGTAGATCTTGCCCGCGACCACGCGAAGGTCCGGGAAATAGGCAAGGACGCGATCTCGCAGATTCTGTGTCGAAGTGTAGACCAGGTCTGCTGCGGTAAGCAGGAAACGCACTGCGGCAAGTCGCTCGGGGCTGTTGTGGTGCTCGAACTTGCGCAATCCAATGTCAGGCGGAATCGCGAGAAGATCATCGTCGACATGGTAGATGACGGGCACGTCATTGCGCCTTGCCCAGTCCACGATCGCCTGGCCGCCCGGTCCGCTGTAACGGCAAAACACGATCGCCGCCGGATCGAAGCTGTCGAGCCGTCCCTCCATCCAAGCCGCGATGCTTTGAGGATCGTCCGCGATGCCGAGCTGCTCCCGCAATTCCTGTTCGGTCAGCAGTTCGGTTGCTATCTCGCCTCTCGCTACGAGGGGGGCAAGCGGTTTCTCGAAGCTTAGCTGAACCGTGGGGACGTTGGAGTTCGCCAAAATCAGGATGCGATCCCGCTCGGGAACGAACGCGGGTGGCCGCACTTCCATTCGCCGTGCCGTCTGAAAGAGCTCAGCGTAGCGGAAGAAAACATCCTTGGGCGCCAGCGGCATCGCTTGAGCTTCCAGGAATCGCTGCTGGATATCGCGAAACGGGTTAGGATCGGCGATGGCGGACTCGCTGAATTCGAGCCATTCCCGAGGGGACGACACGGTCGTCAGTCCTGCATAGTTGCCCGCATCCATGCCGCCGGCGGCATCGCGCCAGACGGCTGTGGGAATGCCTGCCAAAAGCATATCGATCAGGACGGACGATGGGGCCGAGATTCCATAGGCGAACCTCCGGAGGTCGACGCGGTACATCGGCGCGTTATTGATGCTCGCGTTACTCGGCAGCGGGACCTTGTTCTTCAGCACATATTGCCCGCCTGGATGGGGTCGTAGAACGACCTCGCTCCCGTTCTTGGCGAGCAGGGCACAGAATTCGTCAAAGGCCTTGACGAATTCCAGTTTGAAATTGCCTGCGCCATTCAAACGCACCGAATGCAGGTTCTCGCATACGACGCCGCGCCGATCGGGCTTCGCGTCGCCTGCGGGCAATTGGAGGACGGCAGTCGGCCCGGTTACGAGCAGCTTCGAACGCTGCGATCTAGCCATAGAGACAAGGTGGTCGGGTTCCTGCCACGCACATACAATGTCGGCGCCAAAGGACGCTGACTCCCCATGCGCACGCACATGGTCGGCGCTGTGACGAAAGCCGACGCACTCAAAGCCATGTTGAAGCGTCACGCGCAGGAACGATGGCGGAGCGTGGCGGAATATGGCGTGGGTCGTGACATGGTTCGGCAGGTGGGATTCGCTTGCCGCGAAGATCAGGCCCTGACCCTCGAGCCAACCCCATGCTTCCCAGTCCGAACCAAAGAAGCGCAGCTCAGCCCCCGTCTCGGCGCACAATTGATCCAGTTCGCGCCGCCAGATTCCGAAAAGGTCGCGCCCAGTAAATTTTGTGGAGACGAGAAGCTTGGTCTTGAAGCCAAAGTCACGCGCCATGGATACCAACGGACGCAGGATGTTCACATCCTGGACCAGATTGACGACGAACACCGCTGTACGATCAGAAGGCATCATTCTGCTGCCGCCCGCCGACTTGAGAATGGCACTGCTGAATTCTCAGAAAGTAGAAGTCGGCACGGCCCAAATATCTTCTGCATTCTGGCAGCAATGCTCGCCATCGTCGATTGGTAGGTGACAAGCTGGAAGGTCAGCGGAGCATTGTACCATTGGGCGTCCTCCGGAATGGATTCGTCGCTTGGTTGATCGGGCTCGGCGACCTTCCAAAGCTTCCGGTTGAAGCGGACACGGGCGGTTTGAGGCGTGTCCGGTAAATTAGCCGTGGCCTTCTTGGCGCTCTGATCTGACACGAGCATGACCGTACGATGGCCACACGCGGGAAAAACCACATCAAACGCAAAGTCCGCAGGGCAGTAAGGAGTGCCAACCGAGAATCCGCCCAAGGCGCGGACGGCTTTGTGCGCCGCACCGTTAGTGGCGTGTCCATGCAGCAGGACGATCGGCCGGGAATCTTTCGTTGTGGCCGGAGATAGCCGCTTCAGAAATGCTGCCAGCGAGGCCGCCTCCTCCTCTGCACAAGCGAGTTTTCTGATCAGGGTAGAGTATCGAGCGATACCTGCCGAAGAGTGCTTCATCTGATTTAGCAGCAGGTCATCGACCAATGAACCTGCGTCGCGATAAATCAGCTCGTCAAAGGGCTCATAGAGCGGATAGCCTGCGGAAATGACCTGGCACCCGGCCGAGAGCGCGCTAACCGCGCGGTTCAGCGACTTGGCCACGCTGAACGGTTGGGCGCTTACGGGCAAGAAGCAGGCGAAGGCTTCGCGAAGAAGCTGCTCCTCTCGCGCCTCGCTCCATTCCTCGACCCGGGTGCGAACAGGCACTTCGCGGATCAATGCCAGGCCGTCGGCGGTCAGCGCACGAGCATTGGTCAGAACGGTAAGTTCCACATCCATTCCGCGCCCAGCCAGTTCGCTCAGGATTCCGCTGAATGACGCAAGGTCGCTGAGTCCAACTCTGAAATGGGGATTGTCGCCGACGCCGAACCAGGCGAGCCGGAAGAACTGCTCGCTGCGAGCCTTCACAAGCTTGGCCGCGAGAGTATCGGAGAGCTCGTGGGTGATAACTTCCGGCGCGGGATCATTGACTACGTGAACAGGAAGGTCGGGCCTGTACCTCCCGACAACCTCTTGCAGGACAGGGGTCGAGCAGAGTGCATAATGGCAATTCGGCAATAACTGAGTTAGCCAAAGTCTATAGCGAGCGAGCCGGCTATCCGCTTCTTGACTGAAATAATCATCGAAGAGGTCCAAGCCGACGAGCTTGCCCGCCCCGCATGCCGCGGCGGCTGCGACCAGCGCGCGCGCATCATGACATTTACTGATGAGCAGCACGTCGTAAGACTGGTCGTCCGGAGAAAAGTCCGCGATATTTTCAAGTGCTAGAGTGACGCCGTGCGGGGCCAGTTCCTGCAGCAAACGGCCGTAGCGAATCCGAGCACCGGCATAGGCCTTATACTCTTCCGATGGGATCAGAACCGTGAGCTTCATCCGAATAGTAACTCCGCACTCATCGCCACACGCTCGTCGGCCGTCGGAGGCGACAGCGGAGCCTCAGCGTCCACACGATCGCCTGCATAGCTCGCGCTAACCAGCGATGTACAAAGCTGCAGTCCTTCCTCAGGGCGCAGCGGACCGGCGCGCTGGAGCCAATTGTTCACCGACGAGGATCGCGCGACCCAGAGGTCTGTCGGTGGACGCAGGACTGGATAAGTCGTTCTCCACAGAAGCCGGCTGATTTCGTGACGCAGGTTCTGCGGCATTGAACTTTGCCACACACCCGAGTCCTCCACGCTGACATGCCAATCCTTCCCGCGCTTTTCGGCTGAGACGAGAACACAGGAAGCTGTGACAACCCCTACATTCTCGACCAGATTCCCCAGTATGCCGGAGGTTCGGTGATCGTGGAGGATGACATTGGGACCGAGATAACCGACGAGCGGCGTGCAAATGTCGCCCAGCCCGGCGGTCAAGTCGGTCGCAACCATGACCCGTCCATTGAAGATCTCGCGAGCGACATCCACGGTTGATTGCTGAACTTTGCCGACCATCAACAGATGGGCGGATGCGCCTTGCTCCGAAAGCGCCTGCAAACCGTAATGGAGTGTTTCGGCGCTCCAATATTCGGGAAAGACCAGCCAGGTGATGTCTTTGCCGAATGGTACGGCGATCGCATCTGGACCAGAAACAGGTACGAGCAATTCCGCATCGGTGGGAATGGGCCGATTCGAATGCCGAATTCCCGCGGCCCGCAGCCTGCCAGCAGGAGCCATTCCGTCCGCGGCAAGCAAGACCGGCCACGTTGCACCATATTCGGGATTCAGAGCTGTTGACGAAGCTTTCGCAGGCAGCCTGATGAGCGTCGCCGGTTGCGTCGATTCGATCCCGGCTATCAGCAACGGCAGCTCAATGGCCTCCACCGCCGCGCCCTCTGCACGTGACATCACCAACGCCCCAATCGCCGGTACGATATTGGCCGCAACGCGCAACATACCTCCTGAATCTCGATCGCCTTCGACCGCGATTGCTCCAGCGAGGTAATCAAACCGTCGTCCTTCACTCTTTGCCAGGGTTGGCGTCATGCCGATGCGAAGCACGGCCGACAGCCACTCCTGAAATTCCGATTGAAAGGCATGCTCGGTCCCGTCAGCCGCCAATAGATCGATCCGCAGCCCCCCGATCAGCGGCTTCGCACGTTGATCGACGATTTCGATCAGGCGATCGATCAATGCTCCGCTGGCGCCGATGATGTCGATGGTTTCGTTTTGGGCCGAATTTCGATCAGCCTGGAGCGCGAGCAATTCTGGATAATGGGCCCCGCCCCGGCACAATGAAGGAAACCCAAGCAAGGCACACCCCCGCAACTCGCCCTTTGGATCCGACAGAACGAAAAGCAGCGGAAAGTACTGATTTTTCAGATTGGCATCGACAAAGTCGAGCGCTGTCCGGGCAAGGCCTTCCGCGACCATGGATACGCCGTCTTCTTCAGACAAGTGCTGGTAAGCGCGAACGACCATGGGCTGGGCCGATCTCCATCGTGTGCGCAACCGTCCGTTGGCGATAAACCAGGCGTCCGCCAGCTCAGCGGCATCCGATTGTTCACAACCAGGCGTTAAGCCCGACCCGGCGCCATGCCCTGAGACCTTTGCAAGAAGATCAAAGCTCTTCTTGGTTGCCTCGAAAATCGACGCGTCGCGCGCGAATCCAATAGGAACACCCCCTTGGACGAGCAATTCCTCCGCATCCTCCTCCAATCGCGCAGTGCGTCGCCAACGGACCGGTGGCATCTCGGGAATGTCAAAGGAAGCGCAGGGCGCTGCAGGATCAAAAGTCTCGTCGGTTGGTACAATCGGCACCGGTGGCGAAGTTCCGGCATCCGAAATATGCCGTCCTTCAGCATAGCCGAATTCTATGAAGTGAAGCAGCGGATGAAGACCTGCCCTGCCCACATCCGGGTTCGATTTCAGGTACGAATTCGTCGAAAATGACTTGCTTGGGTCCCGGCCCTCCTTCCACCCGCTTTCCAGATAATGGATTGCCGGGTCGATCCCCGCTGTCGCCACATCTGGGTATCGCTGCAGATACCAGTCACCATCAAAAAGCGGGGATTCACGAAGACGCCTCGCTTGATCCGCGCGAAGCTTGCGACCGCTGAGGCCAAGCGGGTTCTTGAGAAGGCTCATCGAGCGTTGCGAGACCGCGCTCAGGCCTGCCTGCATGCGCCAAAGCCTCGAAGCTCGAATCTCTTTCAGCGCCTTCTGCTCTTCTGCCAAGCGTTCGTCGGTCCGCTTAAGTCTCTCTCGATCGCGGGAAAGCTGGTGCTGGGTCGAACGATATTTCTTCTTGACGTCCTTCAGTTCGGTCCGGAGTTCATCCGTTTCCGCAGAGAGCGCAGCGACAGCTGCCTGCTCGTCCCGCCGGACAGTCTCAAGTTCCGCAGAAAGAGCTTCCCGATCCCGTTCGCTAGCGCCGAGTTCATGCTCCAGCGCTGCCCGCCGGGCGTCCGCTTCAGCTCTGGTATCGATCAAGAGTTGTTCGACTGACGACCTTTCACGAATGGCTTCCGAAAGCGATTCCGCGACGCACTCAAGCCGCTCCTCAAGTCGCGACTGGGCCTTTGATTGCTTTTCAAGGGATGCCTTCAACTGAGCAAGATCGGCCGGCACACGCCGCTGCGCGTCCATTTGTGATGACTTCGCGCTCGCCAGGCGCTTTCGATCTAGACGGGCGTTATCCACCAGTCTCGAGACCATGCCGCCTACGTAGTCGATCTGGCCGCGCAACTCGTCCAGGACATCGGGATCGGGCTCTTCGCCGCTGGTCGCCCAGTCTAACAAGGCTCGATATGTCTCTAGAACCGGAGGCAAGTGCTCGAGGTCGATAAAGACCTGCTCGTCGGCCGTGCGGTGGTGCCTCAGCGCGGAAGATAGATACTCGTCGACCTGTGAATCGGAGTCCTGGGTGGCTTCGAGGCCAAGGCCAGCAAATTGCCGCAGCGATGTCCGCCAATCCACGACCAGTTCGTCATAGGCAACGACGGTACGACGTGAGCCGCGTGTGTGCAGTTCCGCATCCAGATAATAACGGGCCCACAGGAGAAAGCTGGATTCCGGGTCGAAATCGTTCCGCCGCCGGAGGGATTCGGCGACAGCCGAGGGACTTCTAAGCGCGATGCTATAGATCACGTCCGAGCTCAGTTCCATGACGGCCGGTTGCCACAGCGGAAGCAGCCGGCACAGCCGCGGATCCTTGATCAGCGGGCGAGCGCCAGCGTCGAACTCGTCGATGAGAACCCTTTCAGCGCGTTCGGCAGCCTTCTTCCGAAAAGCCGGGGATACATGATCCAGCCTGAGGGTATCGATGCCGTGCCACGTGCTGCCAAGTTCGGCGAGAAACTCGTCGTTCAATGCATTAATAGGCTCGGATTCCCAGAACCCTCGCTCATTGATCGCACTAGACGGCAGCGTCGTGCGAGGAGGAGAAAAGCCCTTCAGTCGTAGAGCTCCCGCCAAAGCAGAAGTCCCCGACCTGTGCATCCCAAGAACAACGGCACTTGTCTCGAAGCAGGGTCTTCGCATTAATTTATCACTTAACCCGCTCGGCTCACAAGATAATTAAAGATGCGTAATAAATCGGACAAATCAATTTACTGCTGTTCAGGCATCAGCAAGTACTTGCCATTATGCCCATGTGCGGGCAAGCGTGTGCTGCAGGCACACTGCAAGTGCAAGCGTCGCGGGGTTTAGATGGCTTATCCAGGAACTGCAAAGGTATTCGTCGGCTACGATAGTCGGGAACACATTGCCTGGGAGGTGTGCCGTCATTCGCTGCTGCGCCACACGAATCGTGATGTAACGGTGATTCCGATTCGGCAGGATGTGCTCCGGGATCTCGGTTTGTACACGCGTCCGACCGACACACGGTCCTCGACAGAATTTTCGATCACGCGCTTCCTGACGCCCTACCTCGCAGCGCAGTCGGGATGGGCCGTGTTCTGCGATTGCGACTTCCTATTCAACGTCGACATCGGCCAGGTTTTCGAAGGACTTGATCGGTCTAAAGCCGTTTATTGCGTCCAGCATGACTATACGCCGGCGCACCTCATCAAGATGGATGGCAAGCAGCAGGCCGCCTACCCGCGCAAGAACTGGTCGTCCTTCATGCTATTCAACTGCGACCATCCGGACGTCCGCGCGCTGACACCCGACGTTGTGAACAGTGCGTCACCAGCTTTTCTTCACCGGTTC
>Ga0070664_100001941_pt1 | contig 16606 bp, 21 predicted proteins | sample KBSC73metaG_FD_65863 | JGI IMG/M metagenome (GOLD analysis project Ga0070664, IMG submission 65863) | Corn rhizosphere microbial communities from Kellogg Biological Station, Michigan, USA - KBS C7-3 metaG | ecosystem: Host-associated > Plants > Roots > Rhizosphere > Soil ... | reverse complement strand
CGAAGTCGCCCGCCAGCTGCAAAAAATTCCGGAAACGACACACATCCCGGTCACTGCCTGGACCGCGGATTATCGAGCCCAGCCGAATCGCGATACCTTGCTACAATCAGGCTTGTTTGACTGTATTCAAATCCGGTTTCGTTGCGAGAACTCGAGGCTACGGTTGCACGCTGCCTAAATCCTTATCGGGATGATCCTTAAAGAACACCTCGGCCGTCGACGACCGGCAGACAAATTTTTTCGACCGCATCTTTTGAACTGCAATACCCAACTTTGCACCTTTAATACAAAAAAGACCATTTTGTGACATCTTGACAACACCGGCACCCTTTACTAAACGTGCTCAGAGTTGTCCAAAGCTTTCTCATGCATAGCTTTACATCATGAGATGAGCGCCTGACCGTCCGACACCTCGTTTCACTTCTCAGCTCACTCGACGACAACTCATTCCCCATGCGACGGAGCTTTTAGCGGGTGCGCTCGTGAGCAGCACGAGTCGTTCGTTCATTAGCGGCATATGAAGCAGAAAAATACTAGCCGGTAGTGCATCTGGAGCGGTCCGAGAATGTTTTTGAAAAACGGCAAAGGCAGGGAGCCACAATGATCCAGCTTAGCGGACAAAAGAATAGCGTCGAGAGTCACTTTGGTTTTCAAGAACCGCCCTTCGGGGTTACGCCCAATCCGCGCTTTTATTATACGAACACAGCATATAGGGATGCCCTGACCGAGGTGGCTCATGGAATTCTAGCGAAGAAAGGCCTTATGCTCGTTACCGGAGAAGTCGGAACGGGGAAGACAATTCTGTTGCGCAAGCTGATGCACGATTTGGGCGCAACGGTGAAATTTATTTTTATCTCATCAAGCCAGCTAAGTTCAAATGGGATTGTTGACGTTGTTTCTACCGATCTCGGCCTGGCAAACAAGAAGACCAAAGTCGAGATGGGACGAGATCTCACGAAATACCTGTTGCAAAGGGCTACAACCGGACAAATCGTCGCCTTGTTGGTCGATGAAGCACAAAATACAAGCGAGAGGGGTTTTGAAGGTTTGTGCGGCTTCTCGAATTTAGAGACAGACGATGAAAAGCTCCTGCAGATTGTGCTGGTCGGGCAGCCCGAATTATTGAGCATATTGGAGAAATCCTCGCTCAGGCAAATTAAGCAAAGAGTTGCTATCCAGCACACGGTCACCGGCCTTCAAACAAGAAGCGAACTGGAACACTACATTTATCACCGGTTGCACGTCGCTGGTTACAACGGCCCGGAGATCTTCACCCAAGAAGCGCTTGATGCGATTTGGGACTATTCCGCAGGAACTCCGCGGCTAGTGAATATCCTCTGCGACAATTCGCTCACCTCAGCGTGCGAAGCAGGGACGAAATCCGTTTCCGGCGAGGTGGCCATAAAAGCAGCCGAGAAATTTCGATTGAAGCGGGTAGCTCAGCTTCCGAACTTTGTGGACTCCGAAATATCGTCGGGTGGAGTGACACATCCCGGGCCGACAGTTGAAGCAAACGGTACCGACATGGCGACGGAAAAGTGGGTGGAGAGACCTATAATTTCGCCAATTCCATCTGAAACGCCAAGTGTTCGGCAGCCAGACTCATCTGTCTCTGAGGGACTGTCACTTGATACAACACAACAACCCGCTCAATTGCCCAGCAGAAATGAGGAGGCAGGCTCCGGCCGGTCGCAGGGGCAATCGGCACCGACTGCGGAGTGGGCGATTGGATCTCCCCGACTCGAAACGCAGACTCGATCGAGAAAAAGCTTCGGGCTTCGGTGGAAAATTGCCGGGATTTTTTCTGCGCTGACGCTAATCTTGTCCGCTGTCCTTATCGGAACGGTATACCGCCTCACGGAAGGCAAGCTACGAGAGCAGGTCGATAAACGAGCGTTGGCCGTAGCGAGGAATCTGAGCGATGCCTCGGCCGGTTACATGCTAAGCAACGATCTTCTCGCGCTTAACACTCTGTTGAGAAAGTATACTTTTCCCGATGGTCTAGCGTACGCGTTTATCCGGGATAGTCGAGGCGCGATCACGGCGCATAGCTTGGAAAGATTTCCGCCTGAACTCCAGGAAGGGCTATCTGCGGGCGGAGAACGTGTGCCTTGGCGGCGCGAACTATCATTGCAGGGAAGAGCCGTATACGAGACAAACGTTCCTGTCCTTGACGGCCAGCTGGGTGTCGTCCACGTCGGGTTTTGGGGAGATGCCGTTGAGAAAGAAATCCGTCGGGCTATTCTCCCTCTGATTGCAGCGCTGGGGATCGTACCTCTTGTTGGTATGGCGCTCTCGTTTTTTTTAGCTCACTGGATTGCTGCGCCAATTATTCGGCTGACAAAAGTTACGGAACGGATTATTGAAGGCGATCTGGACGCATCTGGAGAATATTCAAACTCTCGCGATGAAATCGGCGACCTGGCCCGGTCTCTGGAGCGGATGCGCGCGAGCCTAAGAGCCGCCATGTTACGTCTCCAGCGCGAGCTAGAATAACGAAGTCGAGAGACCAATGTATAGGAAAGAAGACCACGCCGGCGACCCTGGTGTTGGAACTTTTAGCCTTTTTCAATTCCGACCGTGATCTGGTTCGCAACTGCGGGAAAATGACGCAGAATCAAGATTTCGAGAGGAGGACTGATCCTCTCAGGATTCAGGTATTTTGTTTTTCAACAGTCTCTCAGCCGCATCATCTCTCGAACATGCGACTGCGCGCCAAAAGCACCGCACGATCAATATATCGGCGCACTTTTTCCTCGCTCAAATGATGCCGCTTTGCCAGCTGCGCAATACTCGCGCCCGTTGTTATGCGTTCAATTGCCAAATCGAAATACTGGAGCATCCGCCTCCGCCTCTTGTCCTGTTGCACGATCTGGCGGCGGATTTTCTCAAGGGTCTTTTCCGTTTTGGTATCCAAGCCCATCGAGCCGAAGTTCCAGCGAGCGCGGTGCCGTTAAATCTATGAACGGCATACTTGCAGCACATGCCTGATTTTTTGACGAAGCGGCAAATTTCCGATGGTGAGATAACGATGATACAGGCCTACAAATCGAAAACTCTACGTTTTTCGCAACACCGTTCAAAGTCCCCAGTAAGAGGTGGTCGCGCTACCCCTAAAGAGGCTGCTCCGGTAGGCATCGAGCGCACGCGGAACCCGGTGACTGTACCGCCTGCGAGTCTTACGGATCGCCTGAGCTGCATTAGTCGGGAAAGTTCCGCCGACACTGCGCCTCTCTTGGACCATTGGGTCCATTGTTCTAAGTTCCCGCGCGAGTTCGTTGATGCAATTTGTGATCAGTTCGGGTGTGTGAACGGTCCAGCTCTGTTGTCGGACATGGTGTCGCCACCCAGTTGTAAAGACTCGTCGCATCTCCAGCGACAAAACATTGACCACAAAGATCATCCGCAAGGAAAATCGTCTTAAACTTTTCGTCAGAAACCTAAAACGCTGACGCTCAGAGGATCGGTCACCCTGGGTTTTCAACTCCTGAATTGCTTCTTTGCAAAGATAGGCATTGTTAGGCTTCGGTGAGCAAAATTTTTTTCGTGAAAAAAACCTTGTTTTCTGTGCTCGAAGACGGATAAAACTCTTGCTCGCCAAGCAATAGAATTCAATCGACGACGAATAGAGCTGGATCAACGCCCATCGTCATAACCGAGGGAGGTGAGCGCTATGAGCAGAGTGTTTGAGGCGCTGACCGCGGCAGTTTGCGAGAAAAACGATCCGGGAAAGCGCGAACTGCGTGGCTCTGCGACCGAAGATGATTTGATTGCAAGATTTCATTCCGCGCTACGAAACGAACGCGTATCGACGGAAGGCGCGTCGCCACTAGACAGCCCGATAATCAAAGAAACCCGTCAGGCAAAGACTGCGGACTGCCATGAAATTGCCGTGCATGAGGATCAATGGAATTCGGAAAGCCGCCCAGATTTCCACCACTTTAAAACAGTGTCGGTTGCGGCGCTGCTTGCTGCCGTCGCCTTACTCATGGGTTATCTGGAGATGCCCGGCGATTATGCGAATCCAAAGCAAGTCAACAGCATGAACACAAGCTCTAATAGACAGCAGAGTGTTCCTGCAACACAAACATCCGAGGCTGCCAAGACGAGACCGGCTAAGCGGGAGCTTAGTATTGCTGCTGGCACTGAGGGCTCGCCGGTCCCGGCCAAACCGGCTTCGACTGCTCCGCCCCTGGTAAGCAGACACCCAAGTAAAACGTGGTCGGTGCAGGTTTCCGCGATAACTTCAAAGGAAATCGCGGATAGATTAATGCAGGATCTAAAATCCGAAGGGTACGATGTCTACGTTGTTCGAGCCGAGATACAAGGACAAACATATCATCGCGTACGCGTCGGCCGTTTCAGTGCGCGCGACGAAGCCGAACCCGTACGACAGTCGCTAAGCCGCCACCAGGCCTACCGGGACGCATACCTTGCCGCCGATTGAGCATTTCAGTTGCGACGAATGTTCCAGGGCCGAGAAATTGACCTGATTCATCCGTTCTGAAAATTTTCAGGGCAAATCGTCGCCGCTCCCGCTCCCGGGAAATGAACTAGCTTCTCTAAAATTCTCTCGACGACAACGGCACACCACCCGCTCAATAGGATTTGCGTGCGAGCCGCTTCTTCACTCGGTAAATTTTCACCAGTCGACGTGAAGGTTCTTGCCTTCTTCATATCCTAGAGCTTCCGTACCGATTTTATGCGTTGAGCGATTTTGTTATTCAGCGGAAGTAGATTTGCCCAGAAGTGTCGCTGCTCAGCTTCACGTCAGTGAGAGTTGTTTCAGAGAATCAGTTAAAAACGACTCAAAAGTGCCGGTGGTCCATCGGGCGTGGGTGATTGCCTGCAACACCTCCTCCAGCGCTGGAGAGGTGGTGTGAGTTTTTTTAGTCCCACAAAAAGAACCAGCTTCTCGACGCCCGCAGAATAGCTATCGACTTCTCTTGAACCGTTCTAAGATTTTACGGCTTCCAATTCTTATCATTGCTTTGTTGTTGAGAATTGATGACCTTGTCGAGCAATTGACGCGCTTTTTTCTTGGCATCTTCGGCGGATTGCTTCATCGCTTTGACAGCTTCCTCAAAGGTTTTGTTCGTTATATTCGCAGCATTGCCCATGTCGTTGTTAGGCATTCAACAGCCGCAGTTGTAGCACATAACAATCTCTCCTTTCGTTTTCTGTTTTTGTTTTGTTCCCCATCCTGAGTTGTGCGAGCGGTACACGATTGAACGTTTCTTTTACTCATTGCGGTGCTGGTAAACCGAGTTTACGAAAAACCTGCGCAACCGTTCTGTCGCAACGGGCTCCGGCAAAGGTAAACAGTCCCTGCATTTCCTTGCCTACCTGTTTCTCTACCGCTCGACGTAACGCCTGCCGCGCCCTGTGAAATCGTACTCTTACTGCTTCAGACGACAACTGAAGAGCTTCACCGGTTTCAAGCGTGCTCAATCCTTCGACTTCACGCAGCACAAATACCGTGCGCAGGTCTTGTGAAAGAGAGTCGATTGCGACAGTTAAGACGGATCGAAGCTCTTGGAAACTGGCTTGGTCTTCCGGCCCGGGTTGCTTTGATTCCACTGAATAAGATCCGCCTTCCTTGTGATTGCTTTCGGTATCGAGAGCGTCGAAACGCTGGAAACGACGCAATCGTGAGAGCGCCTCGTTAACGGCGATGCGCGTCAACCACGTCCCGACGCTTGCTCGTTCCTCGAACTGTTCCAGGTGGCGAAAGGCTCGGACGAATGTTTCTTGAACGACGTCTTCGGCTTCGGCCTCATCACGAAGAATGGAGCGGGCGGTCCGAAAAATCCGCTGGTTATACCGGCGCATAAGCTTTTCGAACGCCGCTCCTTTCCCGTTGCGTATGCTCGCAATCAGTTCGTGATCCGAAGGAAAATGGGGAACTGCCGCCGCTCTAGAACGAAACTTCAACGTTTGTAGGATTCCAGCCATACCTTATTGATGAGCGAAAGGCCGAACACCGCCTGTTGCAAAGCTCGGAACGTACACCTCGGCTCGTTCAGCAGCGACCATTGATAGCGTAGAAGCTCCAACTGCCATTACCAAGTCTCGGACTGCAACATCGAAATAGCCAGCCAGCAGCAGGTTAATTGAAATCAAAGCCAGCCAGGCAACCACAACCAGCCCTCCAAGCCGCGTAAACCCCAACAGAACGGCGAGACCGACCAGTATTTCTACGATTCCTACGATATGCATAAAGGTTTGAACGCTCATCGGGAGCATTGATGCAGCCGTGGGACTGACGTAATGCTGCCAATCCGTAAGGATATTCGTGTATTTGTCGAGTCCGGCCAGCAACGGAACAAGACCGTAGGTAATCCGAAGCGGCCAATAGATTTCGGATAATTGCTCTTTCATTGTACTTACCTCCTGTCTAATAGAGTCAGGAACGTAAAAAACGTTACACAGAGTGGGTGAGCGCAGCGCAAAATCCTGATTACAAGAAAATCGCTGTGATTGCCGTGCGGTCCGTTCAGATGATACACGACTGGCCATGCTGACTACGCGGCTCCGCCCTTATCGACCAGTAAGCCCGACAGCATTTCTTTTCGTATTGATGGTTCTGCCGGTTTTAGCAAGAAACCTTTGTCGGTGAGCCGTACAAGAATGCGATTCAGTCGGCCGGCTGTCTCCAGGTGTGACAGTAGCCGTCTCATCCTTGTTTTGAGACAGTGACGGCCTGTCCAACGGTACCGGCATAAAAGACGACGATTTCCGCGGGAACCGTTCCTTCATTAATTCCGTAGTGAAGCGTGTTCACCACCTCAACTATGGGATCTCCTGCCTTCAAATGCAGCACTTTTCCGTCTGTGGTCTCGACCGTGAGTTGCCCGCTCATCAGCACGCCGGCGTTGATCACTGGATGACTGTGAGTTTCAAGCCGCGCTCCCGCAGGTATACTGATCCGCCGAATTGTGATCTCAGGCTGACCTTGCGGATACGGAGCCAATAACTTCCCATCCCAGCTTTTGCTCGTCCTAACGAGTTCCTTCACGGCGATAGAGGCGTTATCGGCCCGCTCAGTCGCACAGCTAAACTGAATGAGAACAATGACGGAAAGGACCGCGAAAATTGGAACGGTTTCTCTTGTCATCGAATTGCCTCTTAATCTTGAGAGACGGTTCACTTGACCAGCCACCCGGGACCGGATCACTTAATCGACCTGTGAATTTTAAATCAACCAAACCCTTCGTGTCGCGTTCAATTGCGGTTCTATGAGGACGGGTTGAATGTGCGGTTCGGGGCCGCTATTTCCAGGCAATCGGTTCGTAGCCCTTTTGGCGAAGGCAATTATTGACGAATTGCTGATGCGACGGTTGCGGCGGTTGAGATCGAAACCATCCTTGTAAAAGGGCTTGCGTGAGACTGCCCACAGCACCACCGACCGCACCTGCAGCGGCACCCTGACCGGCGTTGCCAAAAATCGCACCGCCTGCACCGCCGGCAGCGGCACCGGCGACAGAGTTTGTCGCAGCACCAGCGACGGCGTTCCCACCGGCAGAGCCGCCGCTCTCGGTTGTTGTCACTTCGGCCCGTGCCATACAATCATCTATGTCGTGTTTAGCTACCTCAGGGCCTACCCGCATCAGATGTTCATTAGAAGCCAGCATCGGCTTCTGACTCGCACACGCCACGACTGAGAGCAAAACCCAGGCGAGTATAGAATGCCGCGCAAGATCTTTGCTAATGGCCACGAAGAACACCTTGGCATTCCCATAAAGCGTGTCAACAGAACTGTCTCGTTTAGCTGATTCGATATGTCAGACGTAATTGGATTCGTTTTTTGCGTGGTTTTGCTTCTGGCAAAGTAGCGGCAAAGTGGAAAAATCCACTTTAATATTTCGGCTTACCGCGTGCTACGAGGATCAGCAGTCCTCGTGCGGGGTCAGTTTCATCTTCCGCTAATCAGGTCATGACTGGCGGGAGCAACGGCGCAAAGTGCCAGCGATCTTTTTCCGGGCTCCTCCATTTGTTATGAAAAAAGAGCGGCAGAGCCGGGTCTGCCATTTCCATGGTGATCCGATGAATCCGTCTTTTCCCTAACGATTGGAGGAAGGGTATGAGAAGCCTGAGTTTTGCAGCGATCGCGATATGGTTGTTGGCAGTTTCGGGTTGCGTCGAACAGCATGACTGGCACCGTGGCTGGTGGGACGAGCACCACCGCGGCGAAAGATACGAAGCTGAACGGGCCGAGCGTGAGCATCGCGAGTGGTGCGGTCGTTCTTATGACCAAAGCTGCGAGGGTTGGTATCGTCGATAACGAGAGTTGTGCCGGTCTGCGTCTATTCTTGATTGTGCCAGCAAATTTTTGGCGTAATCGAAACCTGGAGCGTCATGGTCGGATTCACACCGCCCCACCTGATGGGCTCCAGGCGGAACGCTCTCTTTGCTTGTGGCGCGTTGGAGGAAGAATGCGTGGTGGGGCTGGATCGGCCGCGTATGCCTGCTATGCGCCCCCAAGCTCGGTCCAGCTACCCAATATTTGCTGATCTTGACTGGGACATCGGTATTGATTTTGAAGGATCAAACATCATCACACCCATAAAACAGCAACCAAGCTCAACATGAACACAATTCTTTATCTGTAAAGTTGCTCAATCCAATCTTCTTTGGCCAGTTTTTCCAAAGGTCCGTTATCGCGGAACTGTTCGACTCGGCTGACGAAATCATTCGGCAACGGTCGGCGTTGACCTAGCTCCTGCACCACTAACTTAATGCCTTGATCCGGCACATATGGCACGGGTTTAAACAGATCCGCATAAACTTCGACTGTCTTTTTTATCACTCTCGAATCGGTTTCCCTGTAAGCCTTAGCGTAAAGCCGCTCGGCAAATTGTCGATCATTTTTGAATAAGCTTATCGCTTCTACGTAGGCTTTCAGAAAGCGCTCCACCGTGCCGGGCTGCTCTTTTAAAAAAGCCCGGCTGCTGGTGACACATGACGGCGGATAAACAAAATTGGTCTTCGTTAAATCTACAAAGAGCGGCCAACCTCGATCCAAAAACCGGATGGCAGTGCGGAGGGTCAATGCCGCGACGGCGATCCTTCCCGTTTCTAACGCTACAGCAAGGTCAGCGCCGGTCCCAAACTGAAGAATCCTCATTTCCTTGTCCGCGTCGATGCCAACTTGTTTTAAAGCTAGCCGCAAATAGAAGTGTGTTGTTGAACCTAAACGCGTCACTCCAGTAGTTTTGTTTTTAAGCTCGACCGCACTTTTTATTTCAGGCCGCGCTATTAAGTAAACCGGATCAATGTCTATGGGACATGCCAGGAGAACCAAGTCGGCGCCTTCCGCACGCGCGGCAACGACAGATTCAGCTCCAGAAGAAGAAAGCTGCATCTGGCCACTCACGATCGCCAGTGTATTTAGCGGTCCACCACGCATCAGAATGACTTCGACGTCCAATCCATGTTTGGAGAACAATCTACCTTCCTTGGCTGCCCAGATTGGGAGTTGCGTTGTGGCCGAGGACACCGCATATCTCAGCCGTTTGAGATCCTGAGCAAATGACAGTTTCGATTCAGCGGCGAGTGATAAAATCGAAAGGATTGCTAATAATCCCATCCGTATGGCGAGCACAATGTGGCTTCTTTCTCGCGGCGTAAGAACCCGCATATCACATCTCTCCCTAAACACAAATTACACGATTAGTCGTTTATCGCATCGATTGGTGGAATGATTGACAACGATTTGGCCATCCACTAACGTCGGTCAGAACGGAGGGAAACATGCCACGGATCAATCATATTGCGCTTAAGGTAGAAGATTTAGACAGGAGTGCGGAATTTTATGAAAGAGTCTTCAGCTTGTCTGCGGTGGGTAAATCGAGATCAGAGGATCGAAGCAGGAATCGTTTGAGCGATGGCGAAATTGATCTCACCTTTCTCAAATACGACAACGACAAGTCCGACATGGCCCTAGCCGTTGGTGGCGGACCGTGCATTCATCACTTCGCAATTGAGGTGGACGATCTCAATAAATACGTTGCGGAGGTTCGAAAGGCCGGCTGCGAGATCCTCGGTGATTCCAAAACACCACCGATAAAATTCCGACTCCCTGGCGGACCGCTCGCGGAGATTGTGCCGGCAAATAGATATCAGAAGAAAACCGATCCGGGGAAGACAGGTCGTATAGTTCACCTGGCTATGAGAGTTGGTGACATTGACAAAACGAGCGATTTTTTTGCCAATGTGTTTGGCTTCACCCGTGTGGAAGTCCCGGGGTTGAGAGAGACCGTACGTTATATGACGGATGGAACAGTGCACATGGCGATCAATAAAGCGGCCGGGACAGGAGCGAACGAAGGAAAGTGCGATCACTTTGGTATCGAGGTGAACGACATCACCAAATGTGCAACCGACGCGGAGAAGTACGGCTGCGAAGTCGTCACCAACGCGGGCAGCCAATTCAAGTTCCGCGCTCCCGGCGGAATTATCGTCGAACCTGTCGCAAAGGGATCAAAACCCGGAATCGGTGAAACCGCCTAGGTCGCGACGGAGCAATCAGCGGTTAGTTTCTCTGTCACACGATCGAAAGCTTAAGTTGTAGGTTGGTTTAGCCTAGCGCGGGCTAAGCCTCTTTCCCTGCGCAAATAAATCGAACAGCCGAACGTCCGGCTTGTGGTAAAGACCGGCATAGCTGGTTATCCATATCATCACATCGGTCCGTGTCGGGTCGCCTTGCATGGCCTCCAGGATGTCCCAGGTCTTGTAGCCGTGCAGCTCATCGAAGCCGCAGAATAAATAAATTTTGCCGTCACTTGATCAAGCGCACGCGAGCGGGCGACAACAAGTAACTTGTTTTCACTCCCGCGATCCCCCGCAACTCATCATCTCAAGCCCGACGATTCAGGAAAGCCGCGGCCGCGAACTTGCGCACTCAGCTTTTAACTTCGTCATCTTTTACCTCGAGCAATCTTTATTGCAATTCAAGGTGGACTGCGACATCATACGCGTTATTTTTCACCCAACTTCAAAGTGTTCATGAAGTGGCTTCGCCAAGCTTGCGACGTTGCCGGGGCAAGTTTTTACAGGCTTGGCCGATTGTGCCATCAGAGTCCACAAGAACAACGCGTCCGGCCGTGGTGCGCTGCTAAAGGCGATAAGACTCTACGGTTGGAATATGACCTTAATGCTGACTCTGTTGTATTTGATATCGGCGGCTACGAAGGTCAATGGGCCAGTGACATTTTTGGCCGTTACGGCTGCACAATTCATGTATTTGAACCCGTCCCCGCTTTTGCCGACAATATCCGGCGGCGATTCAGTCGGAATCCTCGAATTCATGTGCATTCATTCGGCCTAGCCGCAGCGGGTCGTGTGGTGAGAATGTACGAGGCGGCGGATTCTTCGTCGCTATTCCAACGATCGCGGAATAACGTTGTGGTAAAGCTCACCGGGATTGCAGAGTTTTTAGAGGAAGAAGGCATCGGCCAGATCGATCTGATGAAAATTAATATTGAAGGCGGAGAGTATGACCTGCTCGAGTTTCTGATCGAGCGCGGTCTGACCTATCGCATTCATGATTTGCAGATCCAGTTTCACGACTTTGTTGATGAGGCGGAGCGTCGTATGTACGCGATTCAACAGCACCTCGCGCGGACACACTACCAGACCTATGCATACGAGTTCGTCTGGGAAAACTGGCGATTGAAAGCGGTCCCTGGCTGATGCGCATTCTCTATGTCGCGCTAAAATTCGACTACAACCGAGCTGAGCAAGGACTTAGCTTTGAACATTACAACTTTTTCGACACGCTCCAGAATCTGGGCCACGAAATTTTGTATTTTGATTTTGGAACTCTCTATTTGCGGCTTGGTCGCGAGCGCATGAACCGACGACTTGTTGAAGTCGCACATTCGGAAAAGCCTGACTTAATGTTCACTGTGCTAATGGCCGACGAATTAGATCCAGCGGCAATTCGCTCGATCTCAGGGGGCCACCCTTGTCCTACTCTAAACTGGTTTTGTGATGACCATTATCGGTTTGAATCATTCACACGACGATGGGCCCCCGCTTTTGACTACGTGGTGACTACCGCCAATAGTGCATTAGCAAAGTACCAGGCTATGGGCTATCGGAATGTCATCAAGAGTCAGTGGGCGTGTAATCATTTTCTCTACCGCAAGGTCAATCTTCCACTAAAGTACGATGTGACGTTTGTTGGCCAGCCCCACGGCAATCGACGCGAGTTGGTGCGCGCCCTAAAAATGGCCAACATTGATGTAAAGACGTGGGGCACCGGTTGGGATACAGGTCGTTTATCACAAGATAAAATGATTAAAATATTTAATTCTAGCCGTATTAACTTAAATTTCTCGAATGCTGCGAGCCCGGAACGTTCAGCTACCCTATTACGCAACAATGTAGCGAAATTTTTTCGACGAACCGGACTGATGCCGATTGCCAAAAAAGCACGCCGTCTTGTGTCTTTAAATCCATTTATTACGCGGCAGTCAGTTACTCGCATGGGAATGGTAAGATATTTAGAGCAGATTAAAGGGCGCAACTTTGAAGTTCCGGGCTGCGGCGGCTTCCTTCTCACTGCTCCTGCTGAAAATCTCGATAGCTACTACGTACCCGGCAGGGAATTGGCCAGCTTTGATACGGTTGGGGAGTTAATTGATAAGGTGCGCTATTTTCTCGCGAACGAGGCGGAGCGGGTAACTATCGCGGAGGCTGGATATCAACGAACAATTCGCGAGCACACGTATGCGCACCGCTTTGCAGATATTTTAAAACAAATGGGCTTTGATAGTGATAATTCGGCCGTGTCAGAGCAAGTGGACCTGATAACGTGATGCTTGTAGCTTGGCATCGCGCTTCGGCTTGCGCTCTCGTTCTTTCGTGCGTGTTTTCTGGGGGGTCGTGGTTGGCTCCTATGACAGCAACGCATTAAGCAATGTGGCGGTAGCGATATAACCGATCATGAACGGTCATGGCCAGAGCGGTTGAAGGTGCACGACTGGAAAATCTGAACTGCGTCTTGTCTGACTTTCTCTCATCTCGTTTAGCCTAGCAAAATCAGCTATTTTTCTTTCCCGCAATCTCAGCCAATCTCGCATAACGTGACGCAATGGAGACATGGCTGGAGACATTCAAACACCCCTTAATATACTTGTCACCAACTCCTGTGTTGCCGTGCTCTCGGCCCTCGTGAAGTGAGTATAGATTTTTAACGTCACGTAAGAGTCTTTATGGCCGAGCAGGGCAGAGACCTCTGCCACCGGCGAGTCAAAAAAAATGATCACAGACCTATCACCACAGAGAAAACTCTGCTCAAAGACTTGTGATTTCAGGAAGCAGAAGCAAAAAGGATTGGCATCCGGAGCGACCGGGCGGTCGCCCCGGATAAGCCCGCATTTGCGACGAACGGCGAGGTGCTAATCGGGCACGGATATCGAGTCGATGAGGACATTGCTCAGCGTGTCGCCGAAGGGACCGAAATCGAGGAGAAACGAAATATCGAGCGGTAAGCTCCGACTAAATGGCACGATCGGAGGGCCGGTTGGTAAGATCGGACTAGGCGGAAAGTCCCGGGACCAGTAAATCGAAGCTTGTGTGTATCGGATCTGTTGGCGCCGTTGGTAAATTGATCCGAAATGACCCCGTCACTAGGTAGCGAAACCCGGTGATATCACCCACGCCGCTTACCTGGTCGAGGTTGATTTGGATGCGATATGGATCTGTTGGTAAAAATGGACCTGGTGTCCGAACCTGGGCGAACACATGGGCGAAGCCGGAGAGCGCAAGGCCTTCGACGTTCCCATCGCTCAGCGGTACGAACACGGTTCCGGCGAGCGGCACCTGGACACTGCTGGAGACCGGGCGCTGCGCGTGTAGTGCGGCGGGCGAGACCCAGAAGATCAGCGCGGCGGCAAGCATGGCGATCCTAGTTGTCAAAGAAAAATGTTTCATCTAGCGATCCTCCTTTGGTTTGTTGTTTTTCTCGACTCTATTAACCCTCAATTCAAAAGCGCCGGACGGAAACACGAGTTTGGAGGCGAGGGCAAGCGGGGACGACGATGAAAAATTCTAAACAATCCATAGAAAAAACCACTGTTTTGCTTGACCAGCAGTGCCGAGTTGATCAGATTCTCAAGGGCTCCAAAGGGCTCCGGCCCTTGCCCCTCCGCTATAGGCTGTACCAATCACGCACATTAAAATTAGCTATTTGAGGCGAGTTCTCGGATTCTGTACGCTGGATTTCTGCACTTGGAATATCTTAGAGACCATCATGAAATGAATCATTGAAATGCCAGGGCGGGTCCATTCCAATTTTTTGGGTAGACTCACTTTGGGAAGCCGCGAGTACGCGGTGCTAACAACTGTGGTTATTAAGCCCGATCCTCCGAACGACGCTACGGTTGAGATTGTTTGCGATGACAGCGATGTACGGCTGCTACTCAATCGCGCTACAGAGTTCTATCCAGAAGCACTGCCGTTCATTCAGTTGGGTTTTGACAATTGCGTCGTGTAATCGGCCAAAATGATTGTCGTTTATAGAAGGCGTAAAAATGGCCACGTCTGGCATTTTCATACGCGGTGGTCACGGTGGCCAGAGACTGACTACGTTCAACTTGTCTCTGTAACACTCGCTGAGGACGAGCGCTGGTGCGATCAATGTACAGAACTAGAATCGGCAATGTTCCCCACGAAGAAATAGCGACACACTTAACCAACTACTCAATCATCCGGCCACTTCCATCAGCTCGTGTCGCCGCTCAACTGCCGCCTCTCCCGCCTATAAAATTTCTTGACCCCGTTTTCCCGGCCGCTGATAATTAGTTGATCGTAGAATATGGATGCGGAACATCTGATTCAGTTGAGACAATACGCTTGGAATTACTTCAGCGTGCACGCTGACCAGCGACTAAAGACGTTCAACTTTTATCTCGTCCTGTGCACTGCAATTGTTGCCGGAATCCTGGTCACGGCCAAAGATGCTACCAACTCGATAGGTGCTGCCAGCCTAGCATTATTGATTAGTCCGTTGTCGTTCATCTTCTGGAAATTGGATCAGCGAAATCATCATCTAGTTACGATTGGTGAAACAGCTCTCAAGTATCTTGAGGGAGAGATTGGTCTTGCAGATCCAAGCTCGCCGGATATTCTCCAACCGTTTCGATACGAGGAAAAAACAACGAACGCGCTTCCACATCTTCGCTTTACTAGACACCGGTGTGCCGAGCCAAGCACCAACACATGGTCTCCCTGCAGAGCACATTTCAGTTACTCGAATTGTTTCAATGCGGTATTTTTTGCTTTCGGCTTCGGCGGGGCAATCCTCTGTTCCATTCTGCTATGGAGAATCGTGCCCTGAAATAAGAAAGCGCCAGGTGAAAGGAGTAAGCCCCAGCGCTTCTCACTTAGCCGCCAGAGAAATCTGCCGGCAGGAATTTTTCCAAAGACAGTAGGGTTGGCTTTAATATGCCCAGGGAACTTGACACCAATCGGCGGCCTGATTTAATTCCAGCGGGTACTCTCAAGTGGACTCTGACGCTATGCCTAAGATTTACGTCGATACTAGCCGGTTGATCGGTTTTTATGAGGCTGCAGAAATCAACGCCGTTCAAATTGAAGAACTGGAGAAATATAAAACTAGCTTGGTGTTACCGGATCAGACGATCACTGAGTTTCGCCGCAATCGTGTAAACAAACTCACCCGGCTCCGTAACGAATTTCAAAAAGAGATCAATGCGACTCGGCCAAAAACGGTTGCGATCATTCAGAGATTAAATAGAATTTCAGGAATTGATGAATACGTATAAAACAAAGCGGAAGGAAATTACTCAGTATCTCAACAAGATTATTGCCGATGAAAGAGAGGATCCGTTTGCGAAGGCCATTTTGACGCTTGCTGCCGATGAGGGAGTAACGCGCATCAAGACTACAGACAAAGCCATAGATCAAGCACATAAAAGAAAATTGCTTGGCAATCCGCCGTCCTCGACCGACAAGTACACAATAGGCGATGAATTGATATGGGAACTGCTGCTTGCGAGTCTACAGAATCAAGATTTGATTGTTGTTACGGGCGATGGCACATACGAGGACAATTTACCGCTGCTAGCGGAGGAGTTTCACGACAAGACCAACGGGCGATTACTATTAGTTACGGATAAATTGAGTGACGTTGACAAAGAATTGGGACAACCGATAAACCCCAAGCTAATCGAAGCCGAAAAAAAGGAAGAAGAAATCGCCCGTGGAATGGATTGGCCAGTAGGATCTTCTTACTTTCCCTTCCGACCCTTCCAAAAAGAATTTGACCATAGAATCTATCAGCTAATCGTATCGGGCTCGCCAGGTCTTTTGCCAGGATCAGAAAGCGTTATTTTTGGTTTACCAAAAAAGGACTAAAGCGTCGTCACCCCACAGCGCCGGCTGAAAGGAACTAAAGATCCCGGCGCTCTCTCACTACCACCAGTGCCACTGCCCAGCCTCGAAGCGCCGTCGTTGTTCTGCCCGCATGTCTCGCCGCGTGGCGTCAACGCTGATCGGCTTGTTTAGTCCTCGCCGAATCCAGCCGGCATCGAGCTCAAGGCGATCGCAAACCCATAGAAACGAGCCGGGGGTTTTC
>Ga0070664_100001939_pt1 | contig 16614 bp, 15 predicted proteins | sample KBSC73metaG_FD_65863 | JGI IMG/M metagenome (GOLD analysis project Ga0070664, IMG submission 65863) | Corn rhizosphere microbial communities from Kellogg Biological Station, Michigan, USA - KBS C7-3 metaG | ecosystem: Host-associated > Plants > Roots > Rhizosphere > Soil ... | reverse complement strand
CGGGACAACGTCGTCATCACGGCCGCCCGCTAGCGTCGACCGACGGCCGCTTGGTGGCCTCGACGCGGGCGGCCGTCACGGCGCCGGTGAGCTGGCGGACGACGGCGGCGGTGAGCGCGAGGTCGCGATCGCTGTGGTCGTGGGCGGCCTCGTGCATCAGCCTGCCGAGCGGAGCGAAGAAGGCGCTGGCGAGCCGGAGCGCCCGGTCGTGGATGTGAATGGTCACCCGGCGCCGGTTGGTGGGGTCGCGCAGCCGGCTGACGTGGCCGGTCGTTTCCAGCCGGTCGACCAGTGCCGTGGTCGCGGCGGGGCTCCGCCCGAGGCGCTGGGCCAACTCGCCGATGGTGATCGGTCGGCCGGAGGTCGTGCCCGTGCTGATCCACATGATGGCGTTGAGGTCGCTGCGGCCGAGCCCGTGCGCCCGGGCGAAGACGTCGACGAACACGTCCGACTCCACGGCGAAGACGCGGAGCGCGTCGATGAGGTCGTTCATCACAATGTCGCGGTCGGGTTGCGCCGGCACGGACGACATCATATCTTTTCCATTGTCGAAATGTTCGATGATGGAAGTATGGAGTTGTCATGACCCGCAGCAGCACACTCTGGATCACCCGTCGGGCGGGTGTGATCGTCGTGCTGGTGGTGACCGCCGCACTCGCCGGCCTGGCATTCGCCTTCTCGCCGGCGCAGCCCGCCGCCGAGCCGACCGACGGGCTGCCCGCGGGCGCCCAGTCCACCCGGGTCACGGAACTGGCCGACCGGTTCCCCAGCGGCCGCCGGCAGACCGCGATCGTCGTTGTGGAGCGCGATCAGGGCCCGCTGACCGAGGCCGACCGGGCGGCGATCACGCAGCTCCAATCGCGGCTCGCGGGGGTGCCGGGCGCCACGCCGGGGCCGCCGCCGGTCGTCTCCGACGACGGCCGGGCGGCGTTGCTGGTCGTGCCGTTGGGCGACGGCTCTGACGCCGCTGCCACCTACTCCGCGGTCGACGACATCCGGGCCGCGCTGGGCGCAGCCGGGCTGCCGGCCGGGCTCACCGCCCAGGTCACCGGCGGGGCCGCGTTCGGCCGCGACATCGCCGCGGCGTTCGAGGGCGCCGACCTGACCCTGCTGTTGGCCACCGTCGCCGTTGTGGCGCTCCTCCTGCTGGTCACCTACCGCAGCCCGATCCTGTGGATCGTGCCGCTCGTCGTCATCGGCCTCGCCGACCAGGTGGTGGCGCGACTGCTGCCCTGGGTCGCCCAGCTCATGGGCGAGCGGACCGACGCATCCGTGGCCGGCATCGTGTCGGTGCTGGTCTTCGGCGCCGGCACCAACTACGCGCTGCTGCTCATCGCCCGCTACCGGGAACAGTTGCGGCACACCGGATCCCGGCAACAGGCGATGACGGCGGCGGTGCGCGGCGCCGCCCCCGCCATCGTGGCCAGCGCCGGCACCGTCGTGCTCGCCGTACTCACCCTGCTCGTCGCGACCCTGACCGGCAACCGCACCCTCGGTGTGGCCGCCGCGCTGGGCGTGCTCGTCGCGCTTCTCTTCGGCGTGATCGTGCTGCCGGCCGTCCTCGTCGTGCTGCCGCGCGCCGTCTTCTGGCCGCGCATCCCCCGCACCGACACGCCCGATCCGACCGAGTCGGGGCTCTGGGCCCGCATCGCACGCGGCGTGGGACGCCGGCCCGGTGCCGTCCTGGCCGCCGCCGTCGCCGTGCTGGCCGTGCTCACCGCCGGTCTGACCAAGACCGACATCGGCCTCGCCCAGACCGAGCAGTTCCGCACCGAGGTCGAATCGGTCACCGCACAGGAAACGCTCGCGCGCCACTTCCCGGCAGGCGCGTCCCAGCCGGTCACCGTGGTCGCGGCGGGCGCGGCCGCCGAACCGGTCGCCGCGGCAGCCCGACGGGTCGACGGCGTCGCCTCCGTCAGCCCGCCCGAAGCGTCCGACGACGGCACCCTCGCGCAGTTCACCGTCGAGTTGACCAGCGGCTCCGGCACCCCGGCCGCCGACCGGACCGTGCAGGCACTGCGGACCACCCTTTCCGAGGTGCCGGATGCCGACGCGCTGGTGGGCGGGGCGCCGGCGGCCGACCTCGATCAGCGCGAGGCGAACCTGCGCGACGACCGGGTCATCGTCCCGATGATCCTCGCGGTCGTGCTGCTGGTACTGATCGCCCTCCTGCGCTCCCTGCTCGCCCCGATCCTGCTGCTGGGCACCGTCATCGCCAGCTACGCGGCCAGCCTCGGCGCCGCGACAGTCGTGCTGCGCACCGTGTTCGGACTGCCCGGACTCGACGCCGGCGTCCCGCTACTGAGCTTCCTGTTCCTCGTCGCCCTCGGCGTCGACTACAACATCTTCCTCGTCACCAGGGCCCGCGAGGAGACCGCCATCCGGCGCAGCACCCGCGACGGAACGCTCCGCGCACTCGCCGCCACCGGCGGTGTGATCACCTCCGCCGGCATCCTGCTCGCCGCCGTCTTCACCGTCCTGGGCGTCCTTCCGGTCATCGTCCTCACCCAGATCGGAGTCATCGTCGGCATCGGCGTCCTCCTGGACACCCTGCTCGTCCGAACCCTCGTCGTGCCCGCCATCGCTCTGTTGCTCCACGAGCGGTTCTGGTGGCCCGCACGCGTCGTCCCGAACCCGCCCGCCGTTCCCGATCCGACGCCGATCCGGCCCCGCGTCACGGCCCGGGCCGAGGGTGAGGGATAGGGCGGAGGTGGGGGAGTGCGACCTTGACCCCCTGCTCGCGCGGCATTGACGATCGGATTTCGTCGAAGTCTTAGATCATCGGTCGCGTACCAGGGAGGGCTCATGGCGCTCGGATCGAGAACGGTGAAACACATCGCGGTGGCGGCCGCCATGACGGCCGCGTCGCTCGTCGTGCTGGAGCAGCCCGCGTCGGCGGCGCCGGAGTCGGCGGTGCCGCCGGTGGCCTGGGGCGCGTGCGCCCCGGCCGACATCAGCAACGTCCCGCCGGCGGAGCGGCCCCAGTTCAGTTGCGCGACCTACGTGGTGCCGCTCGACTACAACCGGCCCAACCGCGGCACGATCAACCTGGCGTTGATGCGGCGGGCGGCCAACGACCAGGCCCACCGGATCGGGTCGCTGTTCCTCAACCCGGGCGGCCCCGGCGGCAGCGGTTACCGGTTCCCGACCATCACCCAGCGGCTCGTCCAGCCCGCGGTTGCCGACCGGTTCGACGTCATCGGGTTCGACCCGCGCGGCGTCGCGCGCAGCACCCCGCTGCGCTGCTTCGCCACCCAGGAGGACGCCGACGACGTGTTCGGCCGGATGGCGTTGCTGCCGATCACCAAGCAGGAGGAGCGCGAGACGCTCAACGCCCTGCGCGACTACGGCCGGTTCTGCGACCGGTTCGCCGGCCCGCTGCTCGAGGAGATGTCGACCGAGAACGTCGCCCGGGACCTGGACCGGATGCGCGCCGCCGTCGGCGACAAGCAGCTGAACTTCCTCGGCTTCTCGTACGGAACGCTGATCGGCGCCACCTACGTCAACATGTTCCCGAACCGGTCGCGGGCGATCGTCATCGACGGCAACGTCGATCCGAACCTGCGGCTGCACGACGGCCTGGAGTACGACAGGCAGCGCACCAACGGCTTCGAGATCTCGCTGGACGCCTTCCTGAGAAAGTGCGACGCGGCCGGCGAGGCCTGCGCGTTCAGCGACGGCAACCCCCGCGCGAAGTTCGACGAACTGCGCACGTACCTGCGGCGGACCGGCCCGATCACCCTGCCGGACGGCTCCGTCGTGGCCATCGACACGTTCACCGACGCGGTCGCCGGGACGCTGTACGACCTGACCGCGCTGGCCGACCTGGCCGCCGCGCTGCAGGAGATGTACGACGTGATCCACCCGCCGGCCGCCGCCGCGACGCAGCGCCGGGCGCAGGCGCCGACCCAGTCGGTGCAGGCGATCCTCGGCAACGCGAAGCAGGCCAAGTTCGACATCCGGCCGGACACGCCGTACTCCTCCGACGACTCGTACGCCGCGGTCAACTGCACCGACAAGCCGTTCCGCAACAAGGCGAGCCAGATACCGGCGATCGCCGACCAGTGGGAGCGGCAGCTGCCGACCTTCGGCCGGTACCTCGCGTGGGCCGACCCGGCGATCTGCCCGAACTGGCCGCTCGACCACCGCGATGTCTACAGTGGACCGTGGAACCGACGGACGCCGAACCCGGTGCTGGTGTACGGCAACTTCTACGACCCGGCGACGCAGTACGAGTTCGCCCGGCGGATGACCAGGGAGCTCGGCAACGCCCGCCTGGTGAGCGTGGACGCCTTCGGGCACACCATCCTCGGCTTCAGTGCCTGCGCCGACGACATCGCCACCAGCTACCTGATCGAGCTGACGGCACCCAGGCCGGGCATCGTGTGCCAGCCGGACATCCCGCCGTTCCCAACCAGCGCCTGAGCGCGTCACCAACTGCGATCTTGGAAGCCATGCACCGCCCGGTGCATGGCTTTCCAAGATCCACGCGTCGAACGGGGACGGGTTCTGGTGGAACGACGTATGCCCGGATCCGTGGTAGACCGTTGACGCGCGTTTGATCGCGCCGAAGGTACGGCCCCGCTTTCCCGAGGAGGCGCAGGTGACTGCCCGACCGCCGTTCCCGCCGTTCACCCAGGAGACCGCGCTGGCGAAGGTCCAGGCCGCGGAGGATGCCTGGAACACCCGCGACCCGGAGCGGGTGGCGCTCGCGTACACCGAGGACTCGGTCTGGCGCAACCGTGACCAGTTCGTCTCGGGGCGGGACGAGATCGTCGCGTTCCTGCGCCAGAAGTGGGAGCGCGAGCTCGACTACGCGCTCCGCAAGGAGCTGTGGGCCTTCGCCGGCGACCGCATCGCGGTGCGGTTCCAGTACGAGTGCCACGACGCGTCCGGGCAGTGGTGGCGCAGCTACGGCAACGAGCTGTGGGAGTTCACCGACCAGGGGCTCATGCGCCGTCGCGAGGCGAGCATCAACGACCTGGCGATCGCGGACAGCGAGCGGCGCATCCACGGTCCGCGCCCGGCCGAGGAGCGCGGCGTACCGTTCCCGATCCGTTGACCCGGCTCACATGATCGCCACCAGCTCACCCTGTGACGAGTGGGACGGGCCGGCGGTGCAGGCGGTGGATGCGCCACAGCAACCACCCGGCCGACGCGGCTCCGACGACGAGATAACCGACGAGGCTGTTGAGCCCGTCCCATAAGGCGTGCAGCACCACGACGGCCGCGAACGTGGCGGCGAACGCCAGCCAGCGTCGCGTCGTCGGCGCGAGGTACGCCGCCCACAGGGCGGCGCAGCTGAGCCCGGCCCAGGCGGTGTGCCCGGCCGGTGACATGACGCCGCGGACGAACAGCACCTGCTCGACGTCGCCGAGGTTGCCGCCGGACTGGATCAGCGTGACGAACGCGTATCCCATCGTCTCCAGCACCGCGAACCCCAGCCCGCTCGCGATCCCCACGAGCAGCCCGTCGGCCGTGCTGCCACCGCGGCGGCGCCACAGCGCGACGAGCAGCACCGCCGGCACCAGCAGCTTGGCCGCCTCCTCGATGAGTCCCACGCCGAGGACGCCGAGCCACGGCATCGCCCGCAGCGTGTCGTACTCGAGCCAGCCGGCCGCCACGATCCCGATGACGCCGCCGAACAGCGCGGTGAACCCGAGGATGCCGCCCGACACCGTCCAGGCCACCGGCCGGCCGGCGGCGAAGGTCAGGAAGGTCGCCGGCACGACCGCCGCACCGAGCAGGATCAGCGCCGGGACGAAGTTGGGGTTCTCGGTGGCGATGAGCGTGACCAGCACGACGATGTTGAGGAACACACCGACCGCGAGGACCACCAGCCACGCGTGCCGGTGTACGCGCATCGGAGACGTCACCATGCCACGATCTTCGCGGACGGCGCCGGCGTTGGCTATGTGGCCGACGTCGCCGGCGCCGCCGGGTGGCCGACGTCGCCGGCGTTCGACGTGTGCGGTTGTGTTCGAGCGAACTCGAACTCGTAGGTTCGGGGGGTGCCCGAGCCGACCCGCCGCCGCCGACTCCTCGTCCTCGCGATCTGCTGCGCCAGCATCGTCGTGGTGGTGATGGACATCTCCATCGTCAACGTCGCCCTGCCGTCGATCCGCGGCGAGCTGGACGCGTCGGTATCGGGTCTACAGTGGACGGTCGACGCCTACACACTGGTGCTGGCGAGCTTCCTGGTGCTGGCCGGCTCGACCGCGGACCGCGTCGGCCGGCGGCGGGTCTTCCAGGTCGGTCTCGCCGCGTTCGGCGTCGGCTCGTTGTTGTGCAGCCTGGCGCCGGGCATCGGGTGGCTGGTCGCCGCCCGGGCGGTGCAGGCCGTCGGCGGCACGATGCTCAACCCGGTGGCGATGTCGATCGTCGCCACGACGTTCACCGACCCGGCCGAGCGGGCCCGGGCAATCGGCGTGTTCGGTGCGATGTCCGGCCTGTCGCTGGCGCTCGGTCCGATCCTCGGCGGCGCCCTGGTCGAGGGTCTCGGCTGGCGCTCGATCTTCTGGGTCAACGTGCCGATCGTCGCCGCCGCGCTGGTGTGCACCGCGCTGTTCGTGCCGGAGTCGCGCGCCGCCCGGGCGCGCCGGTTCGACCCGGTGGGCCAGGCCCTCGTGGTGCTCGTGCTGGGCAGCGTGGTGTACGCGATCATCGAGGCGGGTCAGTGGGGCTGGACCTCGCCGGTGATCCTCGGTCTGTTCGCGGTGGCCGGCCTCGGAATGGTGGGCATCATCGTCTATGAGCCGCGCCGCGTCGACCCGCTGCTCGAACTTCGGCTGTTCCGCGGCGTGCCGTTCAGCGCGGCGATCCTGATGGCCCTGGCGGCGTTCTGCGCGTTCGGCGCGTTCCTGTTCGTGACCACCCTGTACCTGCAGGAGGTGCGCGGCCTGTCGGCGCTGCATGCCGGCCTGTGCCTGCTCCCGGTCGGCGTGCTCATCATCGTGCTGTCGCCGGTTGCCGGGCGGGTGGTCGGCGCCCAGGGTCCGCGGCTGCCGCTCACGTTCTCCGGCATCGCGATGGCCCTGTGCGGCGTCGCGTCGCTGTGGCTCGGACCGGCGACGCCGCTCGCCGCGGTGCTCGCCACCTACCTGCTGTTGGGCGCCGCCCTCGGCACCGTCAACCCGCCGATCACCAACTCGGCGGTCACCGGCATGCCCGGCTCGATGGTCGGCGTGGCCGCCTCGTTGGCCTCGACCGGCCGCAACACCGGCACGACGCTGGGCGTGGCGATCGCCGGTACCGTCGTCGGCTCCGCTCTGGCCCAGGGCGGACAGGCATTCACCGACGCGGCGCGTGGCGTGTGGTGGATGGTGTTCGGGCTCGGCGTGGTGATTCTCGTGCTTGCCCTGCTCAGCAGCGGGCGGTGGGCCCGGGACACCGCAACGCGGGCGGCGGCCCGATTCGACGCGCTCGTGGCCGCGCGCTGAAACGCCCGCGATCCTGGCGGCGCGCGCCGACCGCCCGCGATCGTGGCGGCCTCAGGACGGCGCCGCCAGCCGGTGACGCAGCGCGGTCAACAGCTGCGACTTGGTGAACGGCTTCTCGATCAGAGCGACGTCGGCGTCGAGCGTGCCCTGCGAGGCGAGGACGGGCTGGGCGTACCCCGACATGTAGAGCACCCGGATGTCCGGGCGGGCCGCGGTGATGCGCTCGACCAGCTCCTTGCCGAGCATCTGCGGCATGACGACGTCGGTCAGCAGCACGTCGATGCGCTGGCCGCACGAGGCGGCGAGCTCCAGCGCGGCCGGCCCGCTGTCGGCGAGCAGCACGCGATAGCCGCTGGTGGTCAGGATGCGGTGGATGACCTCGCGCAGCGGCGCCTCGTCCTCCACGACGAGGATCGTCTCGCCGCCGCCCTCGACGGCGCGGCGTTCGGCCGGGCGCAGCTCGGTGGGCTGCTCGTCGGTGGCCGGCAGCAGCACGGTGATCGAGGTGCCGGCACCGGGCTCCGAGTGGATGGCGAGGTCGCCGCCCGCGGCCGTCACGATGCCGTAGACGGTGGCGAGGCCGAGACCGGTGCCCTGCCCGGCGGACTTGGTGGTGAAGAACGGCTCGAACGCCCGGTCGACGACCTCGCGCGGCATGCCGGTGCCGGTGTCGCTCACCCGCAGCCGGACGTACCGGCCGGGACGCAGGGGCGGCCTGTCCACGACGTCCGGCGCGTCGGTGGGCAGCAGCCGGGTCTCGATGGTGAGGCTGCCGCCGCCCGGCATCGCGTCGCGGGCGTTGACGGCGAGGTTCACCAGTACCTGCTCGATCTGGCCGGGGTCGGCCGTTACCGCCGGCAGCCCGCCGGCGAGGTCGGTCCGCAGGGCGATGTGCTCCCCGATGGAGCGCCGCAGCATGTCCTCGACCTGCGCGATGACCTGGTTGAGGTCGAGCGCGCGGGGCCGGACGACCTCGCGACGGGCGAAGGCGAGTAGCTGGTGGGTCAGCTCGGCGCCGCGCTGGGCCGCGCGGCTGACCTGCTCGGCGTCCGAGGCGATGTCAGCGAAACCGGCCGCGGCGGCGTCCTCGGCGATCAGCGACGCGTAGTTCACGATCACCGCGATGATGTTGTTGAAGTCGTGTGCGATCCCGCCGGCCAGCTGCCCCAGGCTCTCCAGGCGGCGGGTGCGGTGCAGTTGCGCCTCGACGCGGGCGCGCTCGGCCTCGGTTGACAGGCGCAGGTGCTCGTCCTGGGCGCGCAGCCGCTCGGTGATGTCGCGGATCACGGCGCAGCGCACGCGGCCGAGGTCGGTGTCGAGCATGCTCAGGGTGATCTCGACGGGCACCGCGCCGCCGTCGCTCTGGTGGGCGAGCGTCGGCTGGGACGATGTGTGATCGGTGGGCTCCCCGGACGGCCCCGGGCCGCGGCCGGGCCGGCCGGGCCGGCCGGAGCCCGGCTGGCCGGTCCGGTGGCCGTCCCCGGAGCCCTCCGGGCCCGGCCACGGCGAGATCAGCTTGTCGATGGGCCGGCCGATCAGCCCGTGACGGGCCAGCCCGAACATGTGCTCCGCCTGGGTGTTCGCCAGCACCACCCGGCCGTCGTCGGCGACCCCGACGACCGCGTCCGGCGCGGCCTCCAGCACCGCCTGGAAGCTGGCCTCCAGGCGCTCCCGCTCGCTGACCTTGCGGGCGATCGTGGACAGCCCGATGAGCGTGCCGTCCGCGTCGCACAGCGGTGAGATGGCGAGCGAGACGGGCACCTCGTGCCCGTCGCGGTGCAGCCGCCGGGTGCGGTACCTGTCGACGCGGGCACCGGCCGCCACCAGGCTCAGAATCTCCCGCTGGTCGGCGTGGCGCTCCGGTGGCACGAGCAGATCCCAGGGACGCCCGATGATCTCGTGGCTCGGGTAGCCGAACAGCAACTCGGCGGCCGGGTTCCAGAACACGACTGTTAACCGGGTGTCGATACCGACGACCGCGTCGTGCGACGAGTTCAGCAACGCGGCGGCGAGCAGGTCCGACTGCCCGTCGGGTTGGCCTCCCATGCACACCTCCCCCGATGGCACGACACTACCGATTTCACCCGGTTGGTGGCCTACTCTTCGTATATCGGAGTGCAGCGCTCTGTGACGGGGTACGGGGGAGATCATGACGATGAGCGCGCCTCTGCCGGCCGACCTTCCGGAGGTCGACCCCGAACGGCCCAGCGCCGCACGGGTGTATGACTACTTTCTCGGCGGCACCCACAATTTCGCCGCCGACCGGGCCGCGGCGGCCGCCGCCGTCGCCGCCATGCCCGCCCTGCCCGACGTGATGCGCGCCAACCGGTTGTTCCTGCGGCGCGCCGTCGCGTTCGCGGCGGCCGAGGGTGTCGACCAGTACCTCGACCTGGGCTCCGGGATCCCGACGGTGGGCAACGTGCACGAGATCGCGCGCCGGACCCATCCGGCCGCCCGGGTGGCGTACGTCGACCTGGAGCCGGTCGCGGTGGTGCACGGGCGCATGATCCTGCGCGACGACAGCTACGCCGACCTCGTCCACGCCGACCTCACCGACGCGGACGCCGTGCTCGACCACCCGACCGTGACGGCCCTGATCGATCCCACCAAGCCGGTGTGCCTGCTCGCCGTCGCCGTGGCCCACTTCATTCCCGACACCGAGGCGCTGATGCGGGCGCTGGCGAGATACCGCGAGGCGCTGCCGGCCGGCAGCTACCTGGCGATGTCGCACGCCAGCGACGAGGGCGACCCGGCGGCCGCCGAACGCGCCCGCCAGGTCTACAACCGGACGACGTCGCCGCTGGTGCTGCGCAGCCGGACCGAGTTCGCCCACCTGTTCAGCGGCTGGGACCTGCTGCCGCCCGGAGTCGGCTCCAGCGGCGACTGGTACCCCGACGCCGAGAGCGACGCGCTGCCGTTGGAGGTGACCCGCTCGATCCTGGTGGGAGTGGCGCGCAAGCCGTAGCGCCACTTCGCGAATCTTGGACGCCCGCTACGGCCGGGGCAGTAGCAGGCGTCCAAGATCCGGGGGAGTCTGTCGGCTGATCGACAGACGCGAGCGGCCGACCTGGTCGCACCGCACGCTTCGGCGCATGCGTGTGTGGACGGTGCCGCGGGCCGCGGCCGTTGTTGCACTGGTGGCCGCGACCGCCCTGGTGCCGGCCGCGACTGCGTCGGCGGTGCCGGGTCCGGTCGACGGGTACGTCTGGGTCGAGCAGCCCAGCACCGTCGACTACACGGTCGGCCACCAGTGGGCGTACAACTCGGCGGGTGGCGACATCCGGATCCACCGTCCGTCGGCGGGGACCTACCAGGTGCGCTTCGTGGGAATGGCCGGCGCCGGCGGGGTGGCGCACGCCCGCCCGTACGGGTCGGGGAACACCTCGATCTGCGTGGTCGCGAGTTGGGGGCAGAGCGCCGGCGACCAACTCGTCAACGTGCGGTGCTTCGACTCGACCGGCACGCCGGCCGACACGAGGTTCGTGGCCAGCTTCACCAACCGCACGGCCGGCGCGGGCACGTTGGCGTACCTGTGGGCCAGCCAGGCGTCGCCGCCGGTCGGCGTGCCGTACGCGCCGAGCCCGTTGTACGCGTACGACTCGACCGGCGTGGCGCCGCAGGTGTGGCGGCAGAGCACCGGCGTCTACATGATGGTGATCGGCACGGTCGACGCGCACTACCCGGTCGACCACCACGACGGCGTCTACCAGATCACGGCGTACGGCACCAACGCCGTGCGCTGCGAGGTGCACGGCGAGAACGACGAGACGCCGACGCCCATCGGGGTCTTCTGCGTCGACGCGTCCGGCGCGCCCACCGACACCCGGTTCGCCGTGACATACGCGCACAGCACGAGCCTGCTCGGAACCGGCGTGGCGGCGGCCAACGCGAGCTTCCGCTACAGCAGCGGCAACGTGAACACGTTCTACTCCGACGGGTACTGGAATCCCGGCGGTGCGCCCGGCTTCACGCGGTTCGGGGTGGGTAGCTACCGGGTGACCTTCCCCGGGCTGGCGCTGTCCGGAGGCCACGCCACTGTGGGCTCCCGGGGCACCCCGTTCGCGTACTGCCACGTCGCGTCGTGGTCGTCCGCCGGGGTCAACGTGCGGTGCTTCGACAACACCACAGACTTGCCGGTCGACTCGGCCTTCAACGTCGCGATGACCGACTGACCCGGCGAGCATTGCTTTAGCGGCGAAAACGCGTAAGCTCTAGCTTACCAATGACGCCCAACCTCGACATGGTGCTCGTCGCCGTCGCCGACCGATCCCGCCGGATCCTGCTGCAGCGGCTCGCCCACGGGTCGGCCACCACCGGTCAGCTGGCCGAACTGCTGCCGATGAGCCGGCCGGCCGTGTCGCAGCACATCAAGCTGTTGCAGGACGCGGGCCTGGTCACCACCCGGGTGCGCGGCCGGCACCGCTGGCACGAGCTGGCACCCGGGCCGCTCACCGCGATCGAGCGGTGGGCTGCCGACCTGTCCACCCGTCACGCCGCCATGCAGGAGAACCCATGACCCAGCCGGTGACCTACGTCGAGATCAACAGCCCCGACCTGGCCGCCACCGACGCGTTCATGTCCGCGGTGTTCGGGTGGCAGGCCAGGCCGTTCGCCGCGCCCGACTACCTGGTAGCCCCGCACGGCGACGGACCGGGGGTCGACACCGGGTTGCTCGCCTCCCGCGACGGCCAGCCGCGCACCGTGCCGGTCGTGCGGGTCGACGATCTGCCATCGGCGCTGGACCGGGTCACGGCGAACGGTGGCACCGTCGTCGTCGAGCCGTTCAGCATCGCCGGCGTGGGGCGCGGCTGCTACATCGTCGATCCGGCCGGTGTGCTCGTCGGACTGCACGCCTACGACCCGAACGCCTGAACGGGGGGCGCGCATGAGGATCGTCGTCGACGACCTGTCCGGACCGGAGATCGCGGCGTTCCTGACCGAGCACGTCCGGCAGATGCACGAGATCACGCCGATCGAAAACGCCTACGCCCTCGATCTCGACGGCCTGCGCCGGCCGGACATCACGTTCTGGACGGCCGTCGACGGCACCACCGTCGTCGGCTGCGCCGCACTCAAGCACCTCGACCCGACGCACGCCGAGCTCAAGTCCATGCGGACGGCGCCGGCCCGCACCCGCACGGGCGTCGCCTCGCGGCTCCTGGTCCACGTGATCGGTGCGGCGCGGCAGCGCGGCTACCGGCGGATCAGCCTGGAGACGGGCACCGACGAATTCTTCCTGCCGGCGCGGCGGTTGTACGAGAAGTTCGGGTTCCACTACTGCGACCCGTTCGGCGACTACACGCCCAGCCCGCACAACACCTTCATGACCCGCGCTCTGTGACGAGCGTCAGCTTGGGACGATCAGAGCCACCCCGCAAACCGCCGCCGCTGATCGCCGTCGGGATCAGGCCGAAGACGTGGCGGTTCAGCTCCGCGACGGTGATGTGCAGGTCGCGGGCGATGTCGGCGGGGGTGGTGCCCTCGGCGCGCAGGGTCTGGAAGACGGCGTCGAGCAGCGGTGAGGTCTCCCGCGCGATGCCGCCCGGCTCGCTGGTGCGGTAGCCGCGCCGGGACAGGTCGACGCAGGCGGTGCGGTAGCCCCAGTCGGTCAGCAGGTCGAGTTCGTGCAGGCGGTGGGTGAGCGCCATCGCCGCCACCCGCCAGGTCTGCTTGGCGGTGAGGATCCGGTCGATGCCGGCCCCGGCGAGTCCGCCCGCCAGCACCGCGGCGCGCGGCATGAGGAACGCGGCCGCGAACCGGTTGGCCTCCTGCTCGGCGTCGGGACCCTGCGGGATGCGGTGCTCGCTGTGCAGCACCAGGTGCCCGAGTTCGTGAGCGGCGTCGAACCGGCCGCGCTCGCCGGTCTTCGCGGTGTTGAGCAGCACGTAGGGCAGCCGGTGCCACACGAACGAGAACGCGTCGACGGCGGCGCAGTCGGCCGCCAGCGAGAACACCCGCACCCCGTGCGCCTCCAGCAGCCGGACCAGGTTGCCCAGCGGCGCCACGCCGAGCCCCCACCGGGCGCGCACCACCTCGGCCGCTGTCTCCGGGTCCAGGCTCGGCAGCGACGGGACGTCCGGCTCCGGCAGGTGGAAGCGCCGCTCGATCCAGTCGGCGAGCATCAGCGCGATCCGGCCGGCGCTGCGTGCCGTGTCGCGTTGGCCGGCCGTCAGCTTGCTGGCCGCGCGGAAGCTGACCGCGTCGACGGGGATCTCGTCGACGTCGCCCGCGGCGAGGAACGCCTCGGGGAGGTCGAGCGCCGCGGCCAGCCGCTGCCGGGTCGGCGGTCCCGGCTCCTGCCGGCCGTTCTCGTACGCGGACAGGCTGCGCACCGACAGCCCGACGGCGTCGGCGAGCTGGACGAGGGTCAGCCCGCGCCGCTTGCGGGCCAGCGTGAGCCGGCTCGGAGTGAATGTCGGCATTCGATGGTCAGGCGGTGCGGCGGGTGACCGCGACCAGCGGGTCGGCGGCCGGGCGCGGCGCCGGCACCCCGACCGACGGGTGCACCGGCACCGAGGGCTGCAGCGGCACCGACGGCAGGATGATCCGCTCCAGCCAGGTGTCGATGAAGCCGTCGACCATCGAGTCGGGCAGCGAGAGCTCGGCCCGGATCTCCGTCTCGGTGACGTTGTACAGCAGCACCCACGTGGTGGTTTCGCCGTCGCCATCGTCGTCGCCCGAGACGAAGTCCTCGATCTCGATCGGCAACGTCAGCTGCAGGAAGTTGCGGTTGACCGCTTCGACCGTCGCGATGCCCTTCTCGTACCGGGTGGACGGCGGCACGTGCGGCACGCCGGTGGCCGCGTCGCCGAGGGTCGTGATGATCGCGACGCGGGCGTCCGGGCTGACCGTGCGGGCCAGGTTGCGCGGGTTGTCGAACGTCCAACCCAGCGGGACCAGCTGTTCGCGGAGCAGCCGCACGGTGCGCGCGAAGCGGGCCATGCCGGCCATGTTCGGGGGGTCGAGGGCGGTGTAGCTGCGCGCCTCGGCGTCGGCGCCGCGCAGGGCGAAGTCGAGGATCTCGGCCTTGAGGCCGAGTTCGGCCAGCCGGTCACCGATCTGGTCACCCTCGATAACCGGGCACTGCTGCCGCATCCGGCACCTCCTCGCTTCCCGAAATCCTCCCTCATCGGAGGAAGGATTTCGGGAAGCCGCGCCGGCCTATTTCCTGACGGCGTTCGCGGTGTAGGTCGCGGTCGCCGGGTCCGGCGTCGCCGTTCCGAAGCGGGCGTTCGGCAGGTACAGCCGGTCGCCGAACGCCGCGACCGTCGTCGGGACGTCGAAGCGCGGGTCGGTGATCTGCTTGCGCACGTCGCCCCGCGTGCCGGCCCTGTTCAGGTCGATCACCACGATGACGTTGAACCGGTTGCGGACGACGTAGAGCGTGCGGCCGAGCACCAGGATGCCGTCGCCGGCCGTCAGGTCCGCCCCGCCGACGTCGACCTGCGTGGCGGCGCCGGTGCGCGGGTCGACCCGCCACAGCAGGCCGGTGTTCGACTGGATGATCAGCAGCGCGCGGCCGTCGGGCGTCCGGGCGATGCCGTTGGCGTTGTTGGTGGCCGGGTCCCAGACGATGTTGCCGGTGATCGGCAGCGTCCTGAAGGTGGCGGCCGGCTTGCCGTGCCGGTCGAACGGCACCTGGTAGAGGACCTGGCGGCGGGAGTCGGTGAACCAGGCCCCGGTCGGGGTGAGCACCACGTCGTTGACGAACGTCGGGTCGGTCCCGGTGGCGAACTGGTACTCGGTGAGCACCTTGCCGGAGCGGATGTCGACCACGCGCCCGGTGCCGGCGTTGCCGCCCGCGACGTACAGCCGGCTGCGCTGGTCGGACTTCAGGCCGACCGACGGCCGGGCCGGGACGAGCGGGTCGCTGACGACCCGGCTGTCGCCGGTGGCCAGGTTGACGCGGAGGATCCGGCCGTCGGCGAGCGAGCCGAAGTACGCGAACGGGCCGGGGCCGATCGCGATGCCCTCGGGCCGGAAGCCGACGGGCAGGTCCAGGGTGGTGGGGAAGGCGGGCGGGTGGGCCCCAGCGGGCGCTGCGGGAACCAGTACGAGGGCAGCCGCTACGATCGCGGCGCTGGTCAGGGTGCGGAATCGCACGAAGGCACGTCCTTTCCGTCACGTCGAGGCCGAACGGGAGGTACCTGGCCAGCATGTCCACCACCGCCGGCCGGCAGCAAGTTGACCAGGCAACAAAACGGATACATCTCGATGTATGGGCTCAGGCCCGCTGCGGCGCCATCGCGGCGACCGCGGCCGGATCGACGGTGTCCGCGAGCACGTCGGTGCCCGGCTGCGGGCGGCCGAAGTAGTAGCCCTGGGCGATGTCGCAGCCCATCCGGCGGAGCAGGTCGGCACCGGCGGCGTCCTCGATGCCCTCGGCCACGAGGGTCAGGCCGAGAGAGTGGGCCAGGTCGATCGTCGAGCGGACGATCGCGGCGTCGCGTTCGCGGGCCGCGATGTCGCGGACGAACGACCGGTCCAGCTTGAGCTCCTGAACCGGGAGGTCGCGCAGGTAGGCGAGCGAGCAGTGGCCGGTGCCGAAGTCGTCGATCGAGAGCTTGATGCCGCGCTCCCTGATCGCCCGCAGCGTCCGGTTCGACCGTTCCGGGTCCATCATGATCGTGGTCTCGGTGATCTCCAGGACGAGGGCGTCCGGCGGGACGCCGGCCTCGGCCAGCGCCGTCGACACGTGGTCGACGAGGTTCTGGTCGAGGAGCGAGGTGACCGACAGGTTCACCGACACGGTGACGAGCGGGTCGGTGGCCCGCCAGCGGCGGCACTGGGCCAGGGCGGCGCGCAGGACGTGCCGGGTGAGGGCCGGCATCAGGGAGTTGGCTTCGGCGGCCGGGAGGAACTTGTCCGGGCCGACCAGCCCGCGCCCCGGGTGCTGCCAGCGCACCAGCGCCTCGGCGCCGACCGCGCGGCCGGTCAGCTCGCACTTGGGCTGGTAGTGGACGACGATCTGGCCGAGGTCAGCGGCCAGCGCCTGCCGGAGTTCGGCGACCAGTTGCAGCCGCTCGAGGGCGTTCCCGTCGCGCGCCCGGTCGTAGCGGGCGGCGCCGGCGTGGGTGCTCTTGGCGTCGTACATCGCGATGTCGGCGTGCCGCATGAGGTCGGTGCGGTCCTGCGCGTCCAGCGGTGCGCAGGCGATGCCGATGCTCGGCTCCAC
>Ga0070664_100001937_pt1 | contig 16626 bp, 13 predicted proteins | sample KBSC73metaG_FD_65863 | JGI IMG/M metagenome (GOLD analysis project Ga0070664, IMG submission 65863) | Corn rhizosphere microbial communities from Kellogg Biological Station, Michigan, USA - KBS C7-3 metaG | ecosystem: Host-associated > Plants > Roots > Rhizosphere > Soil ... | reverse complement strand
AGGAGATCGAGGAGAAGCTCCGCACCAAGCGGATGAGCAAGGAGGCCACGCTCAAGGTCAAGAAGGAGCTGAAGAAGCTCCGGATGATGAGCCCGATGAGTGCCGAGGCCACCGTGGTCCGGAATTACATCGACTGGATCCTCTCCCTGCCCTGGTACGAGGAGACCCGCGACCGGCTCGACGTGGCGGAGGCCGAGCGCGTCCTGGACGAGGACCACTACGGCCTCAAGAAGGCCAAGGAGCGAATCCTCGAGTACCTGGCGGTGCAGGCGCTGGTGCAGAAGCTGAAGGGCCCCATCCTCTGCTTCGTCGGGCCGCCGGGCGTGGGCAAGACCTCGCTGGCGCGGAGCATTGCCCGGGCCACCGGCCGCAAGTTCGTGCGCCTGTCGCTGGGCGGGGTCCGCGACGAGGCGGAGATCCGCGGCCACCGGCGGACGTACATCGGTGCCATGCCGGGCAAGCTCATCCAGTCGCTGAAGAAGGCGGGGAGCAACAACCCGGTCTTCCTCCTCGACGAGGTGGACAAGATGTCCACCGACTTCCGCGGCGACCCCTCGAGCGCGCTGCTGGAGGTCCTGGACCCGGAGCAGAACTACACCTTCAACGACCACTACCTCGACTGCGACTACGACCTGTCGAAGGTGATGTTCATCTGCACCGCGAACACGATGCACAACATCCCGGGACCGCTGCAGGACCGCATGGAGGTCATCCGGATCGCCGGTTACACCGAGGCGGAGAAGCTGAGCATCGCCCGCCGGTACCTGATCCCGAAGGAGAAGGAGGCCAACGGCCTCTCCGACGTGGAGGTCAGCCTCACCCGCGAGGCGATCCGCACCATCATCCACCGCTACACCCGCGAATCCGGGGTGCGCTCGCTGGAGCGGGAGATCGCCTCGGTGTTCCGGAAGGTCGCCCGTGACGTGCTGAAGAACGGCAAGCGACCGGTCCGGCTGGACCGGAAGGTGGTGATGAAGTACCTGGGGATTCCTCGCTACCGCTCGGGCGAGGCCGAGCGCGAGGACCAGGTGGGCATCGTCACCGGGCTGGCCTGGACCGAGATGGGCGGCGAGCTGCTCACCACCGAGGCCACGGTGATGCCGGGCAAGGGCAAGCTGATCATCACCGGCAAGCTGGGCGAGGTGATGCAGGAGTCCGCCCAGGCGGCGATGTCCTACGTGCGCAGCCGGGCGGATCGGTTCGGGATCGATCGCCGCTTCGCCGAGACCTGCGACATCCACATCCACCTGCCCGAGGGCGCCATTCCCAAGGACGGCCCGTCCGCCGGGGTGACCATGGCGACCGCGCTGGTCTCGGCGCTGGCGAAGATCCCCGTCCGCCGCGACGTGGCGATGACCGGGGAGATCACCCTCCGCGGCCGGGTGCTTCCCATCGGCGGCCTCAAGGAGAAGACGCTGGCCGCCCACCGGGCGGGGATGAAGACCGTCCTCATCCCGCGGGAGAACCGGAAGGACCTCCGCGACATCCCCAAGAAGATCCGTGACCAGCTGCGCATCGTGGCAGTGGAGTACGTGGACGACGTGCTGCGGGAGGCCCTCCTGCTGGAGAAGCCGGAGGAGTTCTTCCGCAAGCCGTCGCCCGAGCCGGAGCAGGTGACCTCCGGGCCGCCGGCGACCGCCTGAAGCCGGCGGACCGCCTGCCTGGCCACTGCCTGGTGGCCGACGCCCCGTCTTTCCGCGGCCTTCCGGTGCCGCCCGGTCGAACAACGTCGCGTTCACTGGCGGAATGAGGGCTCCCCGGCCTCTGTCCGGGGCGGGGGGAGGTTCCTACCTTCGGCAGTCCGGAGGAGGGAGTTCCAGGCACCCATGAGTCTTCCCGAGCTCGAGGGCGCCCCGACAGCGGGGGAGGGCGCGGCAGACGAGAAGACCGCCGGCACCCGCCGGCGGGTGGAGAACGTCCGGCGCTCGGTCCTGATCGTCGAGGACGACCCGGCGCAGCGCGCGATGCTGGTGGAGCTGATCTCCCTCTGGGGGTACCGCACCGTCGCGGTGGGGAGCGCCGAGGAGGCCGAGGCGATCCTCGAGCAGGCGGGCGCGCTGGACGTCGCCGTGGTGGACGTCTTCCTGCCGGGCGAGAGCGGGGTTCAGCTCATCACCCGCCTGCGCGAGCGTTTCCCCGACTCCGTTCTCATCGGCATCTCGGCCATGTCCACCGCAGCCACGGCCCGGCGGTGCAAGGGAATCGGCGCGGACCTCTTCATCGGCAAGCCGCTCGAGCCGGCCCGACTCGCCGAGGCGCTGCAGAGCCAGCACCAGAGCTGGCACTAAAGCGCTTCGCTACTTCATGGCGATGCCATGGGGTCGGGCGGGATGGTCGAAGGCCGTGTTGAAGTCGAGGTCGAAGCGCGTGTCGAGGGTGAGCGAGTCGTCCGTCACCTCGATGACGTGGACTCGCCGGTCGCCGTCGAAATGGATCCGGCCAAAGTCGTCCTCGTCCAGGAAGTAGTCGGTAACCACCAGCCGCGAGTCGTCCTCGGTCAGGTCGATGTCGTGAGGGCCAGCGCCAATGCCGAGGTTCACGATGGAGAGCTGGCGAAAGGCGCTCGGGTTCGAGATGTCCAGAAGCCCGACCTGGCCCGCCTCGAACGACGCGAAGATGAGGCGATTCCCGGATCCGGGCATGGCCAGGAGCTGCACCATCCCACCCTCGACCGGGGTCTCGATGTGCGGAACGATGGTCTCGCAGTCGAAGGACTGGACGACGCTGCCGTCGGTAGGATCGACCGTGTAGACGAGCCCGGTGAACATGTTCGCCGTCACCGCGCGGCCATGCGGGTCGCCGGGAATGAGCTTCACGTCCATCGATCCGGCGGCGTCGGGCAGGAAGACGGTCCGGGTGAGCTCCCGCCGAGAGAGATTCCAGAACCGGAGCGCGCCCCGGAGCTCCACCGGGCCCGGCCAGCTGTTGAGCGTCGAGGCCGGATTGATGAAGTCGCTGGTCACCATCAGATCGAGATCGAACCGTGCCGAGATCCCGTGGGGATTGAAGCCGTCGGTCGGGGGGCTCGAGGGGTACTCGGCCACCAGCTGGAGATGACGGTCGAACTCTGCCACCCGGCCGGGCGCCGCGCCGGTCGCCGACCCCATTTGCGTGATCAGGAAGCCTCCCTCAGGCAGGGGGAGGAAGTCGTCGGTGACGCTCGAGTTCGGGGCGGCCGTGGAGAAGAGGAACTCCGGGTGGCGGGCGTTCGAGACGTCGAAGAAGAAGATCCCCTTCTGCCCCTTCAGCACGCTCAGCAGTCCGCCGCAGGCCAGGATGCTCTTGTCGGACGAGAGATGGCAGTGGTGGGGCTCGTTTCCGACGTTTCCGGGCGGGGGGACCGGCACCGTCCGCAGGACCCGTCCATAGTGGGGTGAGCCCTCGTCGAAGTCGATGACCGCGAGGAAGTCCGGACGGGCCCGGTCGGCGTCCCCAGCCCAGATGTAGAGGGTCTTCTCGGCCCGCTCCGGGTCGTGCCCCTGTCCCTTCCGGGGCCCCTCGGCGCGGGCGGGACCGACCGACAGGATGAGGGTGCCGAGGGCGACTCCCCGCAGGAGCCGCCTCGTCCAGAGTTCGAGGTGCATGGCCGTTCTCCCTTCGACGCAGGAGCACCACCGTTCCCCGGTCGTGCGGCTGCAACCTCAAGACGGTGACGGCCACCGAACCCGGACACGGGGCGAGCGAGGCCGCCGGCCGCTCAGGCGCAGTCGAAGAGGATCTTCCCCACGTTCTTCCGCTCGTGCATCCGCCGGTGCGCGGCGGCTCCCTCCGCGAGCGGGTACACCCGGTCGATGTGCGAGCCCACCTTTCCTTCGCGCCAGAGAGCGAGGAGCGCCTCCAGCGTCGCGCGCATCATCTCCGCCTCGCTCCAGAGGTGACCGACGTTCACCCCCGAGACGGTGATGTTCCTCGACATCAGATCCAGGGCGTTCCAGCGCTTCATCGTCGTCAGGCCGGTGGCCATCTTGAGGAGGTTCCGGGACTCGCCCGGGATGGCATTGGCCCAGCCGAAGCAGATGAGGTGGCCTGCCGGGGCGAGCAGGGAGGTGTTCCGCGCCCACTCCGGTCCGCCGAGCGCATCGAGCACCAGGTCCACGCCCCGGCCGCCAGTGAGCCGCTTCACCTCCGCGACGTAGTCCTGGGTGCGGTGATCGATCGGGTGCTGCACTCCCGCCTCGCGAAGGACGGGGTGCTTGGAGGCCGACGCCGTCCCGAAGAGGGTGACCCCTCCCAGTGCCCGGGCCAGGGCGATGGTGGCGAGGCCCACCCCACCTGCGGCCATGTGCACCAGGAGCGTCATCCCGGGCCGGAGGTTCGCCACCCGGTGGAGCATGTGGTGCGCTGTCAGCCAGTTCACGGGCAGCGCCGCCGCCTGGTCGAGGTCCATGCCCTCCGGAACGGGTACCACGTACTGCGCGTCGGCCAGGGCGTGCGTCGCCTGTCCACCGAATCGGGTCATCGCCAGGACCCGGGTGCCGACCGGTGGGCTGCTCACTCCCTCGCCCAGGGCGGACACGGTGCCGCTGACCTCGTATCCCATCACCATCGGCGGCTTCGGAGCGTCGGGGTAGAGGCCGACCCGCGCGCTCAGGTCGGCGAAGTTCAGCCCTGCCCGGGCAACGCGGATGCACACCTGTCCAGGGCCGGGCACCGGATCCCGCGACTCCCGGACCGCGAGAACCTCCGGCGGGCCGTACCGGGTGATGGTCAGCGCACGCATGAGCGGGCTCCTACCACACGCGCCGGTGCGGCCCCGGTGTTGGTAAGGTCGGCGCCGTGGAGACGCTCGCTCCGGGATTCCTCATCGCCATGCCCCAGCTCGGAGATCCCAACTTTCAGCGCACGGTGGTCTTCGTGTTCCAGCATGGGCCCGAGGGAGCGCGCGGCCTGGTCCTGAACCGGCCCGGACCCTTCACCCTGCGCGAGGTGGCAGACGGACAGTCGTTGCCGGTGGCCCCGCGGCTCGCCTCGCAGAAGATCTTCGTCGGCGGCCCGGTCGAGCCCCAGCGGGGGTTCGTGCTGCACGACCGCACCGGCGTGGACGAGAAGCAGCCTCTCTCCGACGGGTTGTTCCTCTCCGAAACGGTGGATGCCCTGGAGGCTCTCCTCGCCGATTCCGAGGGCAACCTGCGCTTCTATCTGGGCTACAGCGGCTGGGGTCCCGGCCAGCTGGAGAAGGAGCTCGCGGCGGGCGCGTGGCTCTTCACCGAGGCAGCTCCGGCGGCGGTGCTCGGCGGTTCACCCCAGACGTTGTGGGACGACACGCTGCGCTCGATCGGCGTGGACCCGGCCATGCTCCAGCCCGGAGGAGGGATGAACTGATGCTGGACCCTGCGCTGCTCGAGTCGCGAATCAAGTCCGCCCTGCCCGATGCGCAGGTCACCATCCGGGACCTCACCGGCACCGGCGACCACTTCGAGGCCCGGGTGGTCTCTGCTGCCTTCGAGGGCAAGAGCATGGTGGACCAGCACGCCACGGTGTACGCGCCCCTCCAGGATCTGCTGGACTCGGGCGAGCTTCATGCCCTGGCGTTAAGGACCTATTCCCCCGAACAGTGGAAGAAGCTGGGGGCCACCAGGACGTAGGAACCAGAATGAATTCCGACCTCAAGGCGCGTTTCGACCGGGAGATCCAGTCCCACCCCGTCGTCATCTACATGAAGGGCAACCCGTTCTTCCCGCGCTGCGGCTTCAGCGCCGCCGCGGTGCAGATCCTCCAGGCGTACGGGCCGGTTCACGGCGTCGACGTGCTCTCCGAGCCGGAGGTGCGCGACGGCATCAAGGAGTACACCCGCTGGCCCACCATTCCGCAGGTGTTCATCCACGGGAAGTTCGTGGGCGGCTCGGACATCGTCCGCGAGCTCGAGGAGCGCGGAGAGCTGAAGGCGCTCATCGAGGCGAAGCCCGGGGCGACCTGAGCGGTGGGCGCCGACGACATTTCGCCGGTCGCCGGGCCGGGCACCGAGAGCGAGCGCCGCATCGTCGAGGCGCGGATGAAGCTCCGCGCGCGGTTCTTCGACAGGATGAAGGCCACTCCGGCCGCGGCGGACGGCAAGCCGCTGGGGAGCGGCCCGCCGAACCGGCACGGGATGCCCGTCGTTCCCATCGGCCAGCATGTCACCTCCGGGTGGCCGGTGCTCGACCTGGGCACAAAGCCCGACATCCCACTGGACCGGTGGACGCTCCGGGTGGACGGAGCGGTCGAGGAGCCGCTGACGCTCACCTGGAAGGACTTCCTCGCCCTGCCTCAGGTCAGCGACGTCAGCGACTTTCACTGCGTCACCACCTGGTCGAAGCTCGACGTGGAGTGGAAGGGCGTGGCGTTTGCCACCGTCGCCGCGCTGGCCCGCCCGCGCCCCGATGCGACGCACGTGCTGGTGCACGGGTACGACGGGTACACCACCAATCTCCCCCTGGAGGAGGCCCTGAAGGACGACGTGCTCCTCGTGCACACCGCGGAGGGCAATCCCCTCCCTCGCGAGCACGGCGGACCGGTGCGCATGATCACCCCCCAGCTCTACGCCTGGAAGGGGTCCAAGTGGATCAAGCGGATCGAGTTCCTCGCCCATGACCGACCCGGCTTCTGGGAGACCCGGGGCTACAGCAACAGCGCCCATCCCTGGCGCGACGACCGCTACTCCTGAGCTCGCCGTCGTCGCTGCCGAGCCCGCCGCGACCGGCTGGCGGGAGCGGCTCCGCGCCTTCCGTGCCCGTCACGCTCGCGAGGAGTCGACCGCCTTCTTCATCGGAGGCTTTCTCTTCGACGCGGTGATGGTGGGCCGCATCGACGAGACGCCGGTCCTGGTGCAGCAGGCGGCCTATCTGGTCGTCACCGGGCTTCTGCTGGGGGCGATGCTGCGCTTCGAGCTGCTGCAGCTCGAGCCCCCGGGCTGGCTCCGCCGTCCCTGGCGCTATGTCGAGCACGCGATGCACTTCATGCTCGGCACGCTCCTCAACGCCTACATCCTCTTCTACGTGAAGAGCGGCTCCGGCGTGACGGCATTGCTGTTCCTGGTGCTGATCTCGCTGCTCCTCCTGATCAACGAGCACCCGCTCTTTCACCGCCTCGGGCCGGTGGTGCTGTTCGGCCTCTACTCGTTCTCCCTCACCAGCTATCTCGCCTATCTCCTCCCGGTGCTGCTCGGGCACCTCCGGCCCTGGATGTTCTTCCTGGCCAGCGCGCTGTCGCTCGTGCCGATCGTGCTCCTCGGGCGGCTGATGGCCCGGTGGGGCGCGAACCGCCGGCTAACCCTGATAGCGGAAACCGGCCGGGTTGATCGTTCCTCGCTTGCCCTCGCGGCCGATCCCGGCGCGATCCTCCGACCAACCCAGCCGGTCTCCGCTGTGCGGCGAGCGCTGGCACCGGCCATCGGGGTCCAGGTGCTGCTCCTGGTGCTCTTCCTGTTCCGTCTGGTGCCGCCGGTGCCGCTCTCGGTGCGCTCGCTGGGCATCTGGCACGGGGTGGAGCGGGAAGGCCTCGAGTTCAAGCTCAGCCGGGTGCCCCGGTCGCGGTGGCGTGACCTCTGGCGCCACGACGAGCGGGTGTTCCTCGCCCGGCCCGGTGACCGCGTCTACGTGTTCACCCGGGTCTTCGCCCCGCACAACTTCCGCGATCAGGTACGGGTCCGCTGGGCCAGGTGGGAACCGGCGCGCCGGGCCTGGAACGAGAGCGACGCGATTCCCCTCCGCATCGTGGGCGGCCGCGAGGAAGGCTTCGGCGGCTACGCCTACAAGCAGAACTGGTCGCCCGGTGACTGGCGGGTGGCGATCGAGACCGAGGACGGCCGGGAGATCGGCCGGACCCGGTTCGAGATCCGTTCGGATCCGGAGACGGACGAGCGCCTGTTCGACGTTCTCCGGAACTGAGTCGGCAGGACGGCCCTGCTCCCCGGCCTCGTGCACGACGGGCCACCGAGCCGCGCCTCGGCGGCGGCCCTCACTCGGACCCGGCGCGGGCCCGCGACGGGAGGTTCGGGTGCCGGAGCAGCAGCATCCGGACCTGGGGCTGGTTCCGGACCACGGCCTGCTTCAGCAGATGTGCGAGGACCGAGGGGGGCGTCCCCGCCCAGCGGGCGAGGTTCTGCACCAGGAGGAGCGAGGTCACGGTGCGGTGACAGAACAGGGACGCGCTCTTCTGGTCCATGGCCAGCCCCACCAGCTGGGCGAGGATCCGGCCCTCGGTGCGGATGAGCGTGTCGACCTTCTCCTCGGACATCCCGGAGCTCCACCGCGCGCGGAACGCCTCGCGGCTGGCAATCTTGTTCTTCTCCGGCATCTCCCGGCCGATGCTGAGCTGGAAGAGGTCGATGAGGCGACGCTGGTGAAAGATGCGCTGGAGCAAGCCCGGCGGCGTCTGGACGTTGCGGAGCAGCATCCGCTGCACCTCGGGGTCCCGGAGGAAGGCGTCCTTCTTGGTCAGCGCGCCGAGCCCGGTCGGGTGCGGGTGATGCGCCGCCAGCAGCCGCGCGTGGACCAGGCCGAAGCGCGGGTTCTCCACCAGCGCTCGGGCCACGTTCGGCAGCGGGTCGAAGCAGAGGGCCTGCAGCTCCGGGTCGCCCAGCTGGCCGGCCAGCCGGGTCCGGGAGTCCGCCGGATACTGGGACAGCCGCTCCTCGAAGAGTCGGCGGAGCGCCAGGCGCCGCGGTTCGGGTTCGGGGGTGGGCGACTCGTCGTCGGGGGCCATCGGGAATCGGGCCCAAGTCTCGCCCAGTCGCCGCGTCCTTGCACGGAACCACCCTCGACTACACCTGTCGAGCAGCTTCCTGCGCGGGAACGGCGCCGCCCTCGGGCTATCTCCGCCCCCGGACGTTCTGGGTGAGGCGGAGCACGTCGGCCAGCACGCCCGCGGCAGTGACCTCCCCGCCGGCGCCGGCGCCGCGCACGATGAGCGGATAATCCCGGTAGCGAGCGGTGGTGAAGGCGACCAGCGCCTCCGCCCCGCGCAATGGCACCGCCGGATGCCCCGCCTCGACGGCGACCGGACCGACGCGAACCTTGCGGCCCCCGGCCCCGGGGACGATCTGCACCAGGTAACGCAGCGTCCGGCCGGCCGCGACGTAGCGGTGCACCTGGGCCGCGAAGGCCTCGTCCTGAGACGAGAGCCGCTCGAGGAAACGCTCGGGGTCTTCCTCCTCCAGGAGGGAGGCATGGACGAACGGCTCGACGGCGACCTCCTCCAGCTCGAGCTGAAGCCCGAGCTCCCGGGCGAGGATCAGCGCCTTGCGCGCCACGTCCAGGCCGGACAGGTCGTCGCGGGGATGAGGTTCGGTGTAGCCGCGGTCTCGGGCGCTGCGCACCGCGACGGAGAGCGGTGTTCCGCCCATCACCTCCTGGCAGAGAAAGCCCAGGGTCCCGGAGAGGCTGCCGTCGATCCGCTCCACCACGTCTCCCGTGGCCACCAGGTTCTTCAAGGTCTCGATGACCGGCAGGCCCGCGCCCACCGTGGTCTCGTAATGCCAGGCCCGGAAGTGCCGGCGGGCGACGTCGAACACCAGGTCGCGTTGCTCCATCGGCAGCGCCAGCGGCTTCTTGTTCGCTGCGACCACGTGGATCCCACGGTGAAAGGCCTCGATGTAGAGCGCCTCCATCCCGTCGGCGGCGGTGCAGTCCACCAGGACCGGTATCGGCGCGCGCGAGAGCTGCTCCAGGAGTCGGCTCAGGTCCGGCGGCGGGCCGGAAGCCTCCCTGGATCGGGGCGGGAGGGCGGCGATGTCGAGACCGCGGGGATCGACGTGGGCACCGTGCCCGTCCACGACTCCGAACAGCCGCGCCTCGACGCCCTGGCGCGTCCGCAGAGAGTCGCGGGCGCCCTCCAGCTGGGCCAGGAAGCGTCCCCCCACCGTGCCCCGGCCGAGCAGCAGAACGTTGACCTCGGTCTGGGCCAGGTTGAATGCGGCGTGCACCGTCCGGACCGCCTCGGCGGTGTCGGCCGCCGCCACGACGCAGCTGATGCTCCGCGAGCTCGCGCCCTGGGCGATGGCGAGGACGTTGATGCCCACGTTCCCCAGCGCGGCGAAGAAGCGCCCCGCGACGTTGGGCCACTGCCCCATCGCCTCGGCGACCAGGCTCACCAGCGTCACCGGTTCCCGGGTGGGCGGCAGCTCCACCTCCCGGGAGGCGAGGAGATCGCCCAGCGCGTCCTCCAGCACCGCGCGGGCACGCCCGGCGGCGCCCGCGTCCACCACGAAGGCCAGGCTCTGTCCGTGCCCGGACTGGGTGACGGTCCAGATGCGGAGCTGGGCCCGCTCCAGCGCCGAGAGCACCCGGACCGCGAGCGAGGCCTCAGGCGCCGGGCGGCGTGACTCGACGGAGAGGAGGGCCAGCTTCTCCAGGCTGGTCACGCAGGTGGGCCGGTGCGGATCGGGGTTGCCCTGGGCGTCGATGACCGTCCCCTCGCCGTCCTCCACCGTGCTGCGGATGCGCAGGCTGCCTCCGCTCTGCTCCAGGGGAAGCACGGTGCGGCGGTGGAACATGCGGAGCCCGAAGTGCGCCAGCTCCTGCGCCTCGTGCCAGGTGAGGCGCGGGACCGGGTACGCCTCCTCGACGAGGTCCGGATCGGCGGTCATCACCCCGCCCACGTCGGTCCAGATGGTCACCTCGGAAGCCCCGAGCAGGGCGGCGAGGGTGGTCGCGGCGTAGTCCGAGCCGTTTCTGCCGAGCGTGGTGGTCGAGCCGTCCGGCGCCCGGCCGATGAAGCCGGTCACGACCGGGATGTGTCGCTCCCAGTCGCCCCACTGTTCCCAGACGGGCCCCAGGCTCGCCTCCAGGCTCACCGTGGCGTCTCCGTGCCGGTCGTCGGTCCGGAACACGTCCCGTGCGTCCACCGCCAGGCCCGGCACGCCGCGCGCGCGAAGCCCCGCCGCCACGAGCTGCGAGGAGACGCGCTCGCCCACCGAGAGCAGGAGGTCCAACGCCGCGGGCACCAGCGAGCGGGCGGAGCCGAGGAGGGCGAGGGTGCGTCCGGCCTCCTCGAGGAGGGCGGCCCAGGCCAGCTCCAGCTCCAGGCGGTCCTCGCCCCCCAGAACCTCGGCCGCGCGGGCCCGGGCGAGGGCGAGCGCCCGCTCCAGGAGGCCGCGTGCCCGGGTCTCGTCTCCGGCAGCGGCGGCCCGGCCGGCCTCGAGCAGCCACTCGGTGGTGTCTCCGAGCGCGCTCACCACCAGCGCCAGCGGGCGCCGGGCCTCGGCCACGCGCCCCAGCACCACCGGGAGGCGCCCCGCGGCCCCCAGCGACGAGCCGCCGAACTTGTAGACCTGCCAGGAACTCATCGGGCGCTCCCCACGGCCAGGCGGACCAGCGGATCCAGGGTTTCCCACTCGATGAGGAAGGCGTCGTGCCCGTGCGGGCTCCGCACGGTGGCCCGGTGTGCCTCGACGCCGTGGGCGGTGAGCCAGTCGGCCAGCACGTCCACCTGAGCGGAAGTGAAGAGCTGGTCGGTGTCGACGTCCACGCAGAGGGCGAAGCCCCCCAGCGCTCGCTCGGGAGTCCCCGGTGGCGGGGTGTCCAGGTCATGGGTGTCCATGGCCTCGAGCTGGAGCAGGTAGGGCCGGGCGTCGAAGCGCCGCCGGAGCTTCTTCCCCTGGTACTCGAGGTAGCTCTGGACGGGGAGCGGCCAGGGCGGGTCCGCGCGTCCCGCGCTCCGGTGGTGGCGAGCATCGAGCGAGGGCTCGGCCCGGTAGGTCAGCATCGCGAGCTGGCGCGCCAGCTCTAGCCCGCGGCCGACGTCGGATGGCCAGCCGGGGTCGAGCCGGAGCACCTGCCGGGCGACGTGGTTCCACCCGGTCACCCAGGCGCTGGATGCGGCCGAGGTGCCGATGGGCAGGAGCCGCTCCACTCCGCCCGGTCGCAGCACCGCCTGGCAGAGGGCGATCATCCCGCCCAGGGAGGCGCCGGTGGCGAAGCGGAGCCGCTCGATGCCCAGGACGTCCAGCAGCGTCCACAGCGCAGCGGCCTGGTCCCAGGGGGTGAAGCGCCGCACGCTCCGGGGCCAGCCCTCGTCGAGCGGGCCCGAGCTCCCGTAGCAGCTGCCGAGGTTGTTCGCGCACAGGATGCGGACCCGCGCCGGGTCCAGGGCGCGCCCCGGCCCGATGAGCGGCCCCCACCAGCCGTCCGGGCCGGCGACCCGGGCCTCACCGGTGAGCGCGTGGACCACCAGCGCGGTGGGCACGGTGGAGTCGAGCCCCGGACCGGTACCCGCTCGCAGCGGCGCGGAGCGGACCACCGGCGCCGCCGGCTCCGGGCTCACCTGCGTTCCCAGTCGCTCCAGGACGGGCAGATCCGTCTCCGGCCCCCACCACTGCACCCGCGCGTGGTGGGGGTCCACGGTGGCCCCGTCGAGGAGGGTCAGCGGTGGGAGCCGCAGGTCGAAGAGCCGCGGGGCCGCCGCGGCGCTGGAGCTGACACCGGTCATCGCCTCACCGCCGAGCGCCGAGGGCCTGGTCGAGGTCGGCGAGGATGTCATCCGGGTGCTCGAGGCCGACCGAGAGCCGCACCAGGTCCTCGGTCACGCCGGTGGCGCGCTGCTCGTCCGGCTCGAGCTGCTGGTGGGTGGTGGACGCCGGGTGGATGATCAGCGAGCGCGCATCGCCGATGTTGGCCAGGAGGCTGAAGAGCTTCACCCGGTCGATGAGCGCCTTGCCCTCGGCGAAGCCTCCCTTCACCCCGAAGGAGACCAGACCGCCGGAGCCCCCCTCGAGATACTTCCTCGCCAGCGGGTACGCCGGGTCCTCCTCCAGACCCGGGTAGCGGACCCAGGCCACGCGGGGGTCCTGCTGGAGCCAGCGGGCCACCTTGAGCGCGTTTTCCGAGTGACGGCGCACGCGCAGGTGGAGCGTCTCCAGGCCGGTGATGAAGGCGTGCGCGTTGAAGGGGCTGAGCGCCGGTCCGAGGTCGCGCAGCAGCTCGACCCGGGTCTTGAGGATGAAGGAGATGTTCCCGAACGTCTCCCAGAGCTTGAGCCCGTGGTACCCGGGGTTCGGATCGGTGAACTCGGGGAACTTTCCGTTGTCCCAGGGGAAGTTGCCGCCATCGACGATGAGCCCGCCGATCGCCTGGCCGTGGCCCCCGATGTACTTGGTCGCCGAGTGGACGACGATGTTCGCTCCGTGCGCGATGGGCCGGAGCAGCGCGGGCGTGGTCGCGGTGTTGTCCACGACGAAGGGGATGCCCGCCTCCTTCGCGATCTTCGCCAGCTCCTGGAGGTGGATGACGTCCAGCCGCGGGTTGCCCAGCGTCTCGGCGTAGAGTGCGCGGGTCCTGGGGCCGATGGCGGCGCGGATCGCGTCGAAGTCCGAGGCCTCGACGAACCTCGCCTTGATGCCGATCCGCGGGAAGGTGACCTTGAACAGGTTGTAGGTCCCGCCGTACAGGCTGGAGGTACTGACCAGCTCGTCACCGGACTTGAGGATGGCGAGCAGGGCCAGTGTCTCCGCTGCCTGGCCGGAAGCCACTGCCAGCGCCGCCACGCCGCCCTCCAGCGCGGCGATGCGCTGCTCGAGGACGTCGTTGGTGGGATTCATGATCCGCGTGTAGATGTTCCCGAACTCCTTCAGCGCGAACAGCCGGGCGGCGTGGTCCGCGTCGCGGAAGCAGTAACTGGTGGTCTGGTAGATGGGGACCGCTCTCGACCCGGTGGTCGGGTCGGGGCTGTAGCCCGCGTGCAGCGCGACGGTCTCCGGCTTGTAGTTGGGCTTTGGTTGCTCACTCACTTGCATGCTCCTTCTTCGAATGGGTGCTGCCTGGGACTGCGCGGTGGAACTCGGGGGCCCGGTCCGACCTGGCGGTCACTCGGCGGCGGAAGAAGGAAGCGTCAGCGAGTCTTCGGTGCAGGACTCAGGGACGTGCTTCGACCCCGGGCGAGGAGACCACCGTCTCCTGTGTCGGCCCCGGGCGTACGGCCCTGATCGTTCGGGAGAGGAGGTCGGTCAGCAGCACCGACGACAACACTCCCCGGCGACGGGTCGCCCGCCCGGGCCACGCATGAGCATGGCCTCCGCGGTAATACGACCCAGCTGGGAAGTGAACTTCCTCATTCGGTCGCGGACGGTAATGACCGCCCGTGTCGAGTGTCAAGCGCGGGTGCGCTTGCCTCGCGATTTCCACACCTTCGCCATCCAGGCCTCGACGTCGGCGGCCTCGCTGGGGATGTCGGCGGACAGGTTCCTCATCCCGCGCGCGGTGACCACCACATCGTCCTCGATGCGCACCCCGATGCCACGGAATCGCGCCGGGACCGTGAGGTCGTCGGTCTGGAAGTAGAGGCCTGGCTCGACGGTGAGAACCATGCCCGGCTGGAGCTTGCCGAACTTGTAGGTCTCCGCCCGGGCCTGGGCGCAGTCGTGGACGTCGAGGCCGAGCATGTGGCTGACGTTGTGGAGCGAGTAGCGCTTGTAGAACTGATTCTGGTCGGCGAGCGCCTCGGCAGCGTCGTCGAGGATGCCGAGCCGCTCCAGCCCCTCGGCGAGGACCTGCATGGCCACCCTGTTGGGGTCGAGGAAGTCGCGGCCGGGCTGGACCTGCTCGAATGCCGCGGCCTGGGCAGCGTGGACCAGCTCGTAGACCTGCCGTTGCTCCCGGCTGAAGCGGCCGGAGACCGGCAGGGTGCGGGTGATGTCCGCGGTGTAGAGCGTGTGAGCCTCCACGCCGGCGTCGAGCAGCAGGAGGGTGCCGGGCCGGACGTCGCCCTCGTTCTTCACCCAGTGGAGGATGCAGGCGTGCTCGCCCGCGGCGGCGATGGTGTTGTAGCCGATGTCGTTCCCCTCGACGCGCGCACGCAGGTTGAAGATGCCCTCCACCTCTCGCTCGTGGCGTGCGGTGCGGAGCCCGGCGATCACGTCCTCGAAGCCTCGCTTGGTGGAGGCGATGGCCGCCGAGAGCTCGCGCACCTCCTGTGCGTCCTTGAGGAGGCGCATCTCGGAGAGTGCCGTCGCCAGCTCCTTGTCGCGCGGGGTCTCCTCCAGCGCCGAGTCCACCGCCGGGCTCATCCCCCGGAGCACGCGTACCGCCCGCGTTGCCGGTCCCTTCAGCCCGGCCAGGGTCCGGGGTAGCTCGGAGAGGGGGCGCGCCTCGTGCACGTCGAACCGAGCCTGGCTCTGGGGAACGCCCAGGCGGGGGCCGACCCAGAGCTCGCCCTTGATCCGGTCGGTGAAGAAGGTGGAGTCGGTCTTGCCGGGGTTGGGCTCGACGAACAGCACGTCGCGATGGCCGCCCCCGGACTCGGGCGCCATCAGGAGCACGCAGTCGGGCTCGAGGTTCCCGGTGAGGTAGTAGAAGTCGGTTCCGGGGCGGAAGCGGTAGTAGGTGTCGTTGGCCCGAACCTTCTCGTGCCCGGTGGGGACGATCAGCGTCTCGCCGGGGAAGAGCTTGCTCAGCGCGCGCCGCCGGGCGGCGAAGGCCGCGGCGTGCCGGAGCCGGGGGGGCATCCGGGCACTGGCCGGCTTCCACTCCCGCACCATGAAGTCGAGCAGCGCCGGCGGCGGCGCGGTGTCGTGGGTGGCGGGCTTGGCCTGGGGCTCGGAGGTCACCGGTTCCGCGGGCTGCGAGCGCGCGGCGTCGGCGGGCGTGGTCGGTGGGTGGGCCATGATGAGCGAGCCTCCGTCGGGGGCCGCCGAAGCTACCGCCGCGCCGCTCAGAGGTACAGGCGGTCCGCTGCTCTGCGTCGTCCGGTGGCCCAACCCAGTGCGAAGGGGACGATCGTCTCGGTGCGGAGCGTGCGTGGCCCGAACCCGAGGGGGCGGAAGCCCTGCGAGTGGAGCAGCTCGCGCTCGAACGGAACCCAGCCGCCCTCCGGACCGATGGCCAGCGCCAGCCGTCCCTCGTCCGAGGGCGTCCGCGGCCCCTCGTCGCCCGGGTGCAGGAGCCAGCGCTCGCCCCGGCCGAGCAGCGCGTCCATCCGATCCTCCACGAAGGGGCGGAAGCGCAGCTCGAGATGGACCTCGGGCAGCACCGTGTCCTGGGCCTGCTCCAGGCCGTCGAGGAGGTGCTTGCGGATGCGGTCCGGCTGGAGCACGGGGGAAGCGAAGTAGCTCTTCTCCACCCGGGCCGCGGCGAGGAGGACCAGCCGGTCCACGCCCATCGAGGCGGAGGCGGCGAGGACCCGGCGGAGGGCCTTGGGGCGGGGAAGAGCGAGCACCAGGTCGAGCCCGGGGCGTGGCGGCGGAGGCTGATCGAGGGTGAGGCGGAGCACGGCCTCGGCCTCGGCGAGGGCAAGGACCTCTGCGGTGCCGGTGCGGCCGCCGAGCACGCCGGCTCGCAGCGTGCTTCCCGGACGGGAGCCGAGCACGTCGCGCAGGTGATGGAGCCGCGCACCGCCCATCCGGGCCGTCCCGTCCGGGCGGATTTCCTCGGGCTCGAGCAGCAGGAGGTTCATCGTTCCGGCGAAAGTCGTGCAGCAGCGGGGGATGTAGCGCGTGCCATCTCAGCACAGCCGTGTGACCCGCGGACAAGTCGTCCCCTGGCTTGGGTCTAGCCTCGACGCGGCGGAGCCGCCGGTCCGCTCGCGTCTGTGCGACCGCTGGACCTTCTGCGCATGGGCGACCGCTCGGAAGCTCATTCGCCACCCGCCGGAGCGACCGAGGGCCGTGACGGCGCGGCAGCCGCGGGGGTGTTCTCACCCCGTCGCCGGCCCCATCTC